>Ga0307986_10004002_pt1 | contig 10109 bp, 7 predicted proteins | sample EllFjometageno82_FD_203170 | JGI IMG/M metagenome (GOLD analysis project Ga0307986, IMG submission 203170) | Marine microbial communities from Ellis Fjord, Antarctic Ocean - #82 | ecosystem: Environmental > Aquatic > Marine > Unclassified | place: Southern Ocean | collected 2014-10-09
ACCTAGTGCTGCGTAACGGTCAATATCTTTTCGAACTGATTCTTCAGCCTTCACTAACCATTCAAACCATGAATAGAGAAGTTCAGTGGTATGAACTCTAACCAAATCTTCGTACCCCTGTCGGTAACCAAACCAACGACCCATTTGCATTAGTGAATCGTACATTTTTGTCTCTCGCATGTATATCGATACGGTTAATCCTTCAAGTGTCAATCCTCGGCTCAACTTATTTCCGCCTATGGCGATGACGTTCAATCCTTTGTTGTAAGCGTCATAATCCAAAATTTCATCAGATTCAGAGTTAATCATCATGACCTTTACATCTTGCATCCATCCATCTTCATCAACGATTAATTCACTAAACTCTGAAAATGTTTCTATTTTTGGGTACTTGCTGATAAATTCATCTTGCCATCGTTGTTTTAGAATTTCCAAAAAGTTATCGGATTCAAACATTGAATTGGCTTGGGTTTTCCATAGATCCACCAATTGCTTTATCATGTCATAAATGACAGATTGATTCTTCTTCAACCTGCTTACGTGAACAAGCATGGAGTGGTGTAATGGGTGAATGCTTATGCCTCTCGACCGACGGTGCTGCTTGAGCGCACCGGTGAGGACGAAATCCATCATTGCTTCTTTGAGGGCCTTAGGAGCCACTTTGTCAATGTTGGATTCGATGGTCAATTCTATTTCCATAATTTCTTCAGCCGTGTCTCCTGGATGGAGAACAACATGATGCCCTTCGTTATCCTCGGTTCCAAAGAAGCGTTCAGCACCAAAATAATCGTCTGGCTTGACGAGATTCATGATGAAGTCTCGCGGGTATAAACTGAGTCCAAGTTCCTCAGTTTCTAGAAACGGGTCAATCAGAACGTTGGCGTAGGGTGTTGCCGTATAGCCGATGTAGGTTGAGGTTGCAAATTGGAGGATGATTTTTCGAACCAAGAGGTTTGTTTTGGATGGGTCATCATCATCATCGAGTAGATTTTCCTCATCCTCATCTCCTTCCAAGGACGAATCAGCCATTTCTTGTTCGCCGTCGCCACCTGTGTTTACGGTAGCGTGATCTGCTTCATCATCGATAATCAAGACTTTATGTTGATCACGCAGTTCCTTTGGACAATTCATGATGCCGTTGAGTAAATGTTGCAACACTGAAGTGTTTTTCTTGGTGATGGCAACCAAGACTTCGCTATTTGTGAGTGCCTTCCTCATATCATCATCAATGATTGTGTACTCACCAGAACCAATATCGGAATCAATATCAGTCAAGAAACGGAAGGCAGGGTTTTCAGGTGGAGTGATGGATTTGATGTTTCCAAGTTTTTTGATGTTCTGCGAACCAAAGACATCCTTGTGGAGCCGTAATTGAGTTTGCCGTCTTAGGTCATTGAGGATTCCAGAAAGCACAACGACAAAGGTAAATCCCTCATCGATAGCCCGTGAGATTAGACCGGAATAATGACCTGTTTTTCCGGATTGAACATAGCCAACTACCAATCCATAGCATCTTTCATTGTTGTTGAATTTATGAGTTACCAAGCGGATGATATCTCGAGTAGTTTCTTCAACACTATCAAGTGATTTTTTGGGAAGCGTTCCAACCGATTCTTGCCACTTACGATACGCCTTGAAATGTTCAGTATTTGCTGTTAGTGGACTCTTCTCAAGGATTTCAACATGGTCCAAACTCGTGAGTAAGGTACTTGAAACCATGTGGGCGGTAAACCCCGATACGTTCGTCTCAATCATCGTGTATTCTTCGGGAGATAACCCCTCTATATACGCCTCCAGCGTTCCTTGAGTTCGTGCTTCGTGGAGTCCTCGTAGCAACTTGATTCGATCACTCATTGATTCGCCACTCCTTCAATGCTTCAATAAAATTATTGTGCTCTTCATCAGTTCCTTCGAGATTAAGGGTAATCGTGGTTCCGTTTTCCTCGATATGGCGTATGATTCGTTTCGGTTTCAACACCTTTTTTCGTTGGCGTACACGCGTCGCTGGATCAAAAATTGTAGTTACTTCTGTAGTGTCTGTCGGCGTTTCGGTGGCGGCCGTACCTTGATCTTGTTTTTTCTTGAAAGCCTTCCCATCCTTTCTATAACGGCTGTCAAAAGCCTCAAAAAATGTTAATAACTTTCCTTTTTCTATATTGCTCCATTTTCTTGGTTTTTTGGAATCACCTAGTAAACGGCGAAGGAATTCTACTGGCAACTTCACTTCTGTTTTTGTTGGATTTAGTCCGAACAGTTTGATGTGGTCAGAAGGAATGTCAATGAATATCTTTCCCAATTTCGCGTGTTCATCATTTCGGCTAACATCACCAAACATACCCTGCCAATTTCCATATTGAATGAGTCGGTCGTTACGATAAATATACAAACCCTGCATATCATTTGCGCGTTTATATCCTTTATTGATTTTACGAGAAGATTTATGGTGAATCGTTTTGGTGTGGGGGAGAATTATGTATTCTACAGTAATGTTTAACTGAACTTCATCGGTATCGTAAGCAATAGTTTGCTTTCCCGAGGATACAGTTCCGAAATCGAGGTCATTTTCGCGAGGTAGCCCGGGATGAAGTGGCTGGATTTTAGTTGATGCACGTGCTCCACCAGTTCCGATTGAGATCTCGACTTCACCCTGTTCAAGAATCCGATGAAATATGAGTCCCAGGTGAACTTTAACACGTTCAATTTCCTTACTCAGCGAGGTCATGTAATGTTCATTGATAGCGAGGAATTGGTCTTTAGAGTGAATGTTTTCCAATAAAATAAAGGTTGACCAGTCTTCATCATCCATTTTAGTGTGGCATTCTTCGTAGGCCGCAGAATTACTACCGTCTATATTTGGGCGAGGGAATTTCATCAGCTTATTGAGATTATGTTTGAGGATATATGGTGCTGAAATTCGACGCAGTGACTTATCGCCTCCCTTTTTCCCAGAAACAATGGTGACTTCGTCGGCTTGAGCAAGTGAAGAAAGTTTGAGACCAACACCGAATACACCGAGCTTTGTAGCATCAGTTTTTGTGGAATGGCCCAATTTCATGATATCATCAAATTCACTTTCATGTATTCCCGTGCCGTTATCGAAAATTGCAATGAATAAATCTTTGTCCTCTGCACCGGCGTGGATGTGGATTTCAACTTTGGTTGCTCCCTCGTCAATACCATTATCGACGAGGTCTGCTATGGATTGTCCTAGATCGTAATTCTGACCTTGATAGACTTTCATCATTCCAGCAGGATCGGATTCCCAATCTACACTTTCACCCGCCATGAGGGCATGTGCAGTACGAGACTATATTAACGCCTTCAAGAGAGTCTCTCCATGGCTGATGATGGGTTGCTGTGGAAAGAGTTTCTAGTAAATTGCAAGAAGCAGAATCTAAATAAAGACCTCATTGAGAAGGTGTTTGCCTATCTCATGAAGCATCAATATTCGGCACAGGGTTCACGCCAGGGAAACCAAGTAGAGCTTAAACGAATTTTGGAAGAAGCCCTTGAGAGTGATTGAATGCGCCTAACATATCTCGTTTTATCAGACATCGGTCCATTTCGGGGACGCCATATTTTTGACTTTTCCTCCAAAGATGCTCGAAGCGGGTACGCCTTTTTTGCAAAAAATGGCCGCGGAAAAACCACAATTTACAACGCTATGAAATGGGCACTTTTCGGCAAAGTCCGCCGCAAGAGTAAATTGGTCGATGAACAAGTTGTCGAGGGATCACTGAGGCCAGTTGTGGATGAAGATGATTATGACCATATGATGATGAATTATGATGCTTGGAAGGACGACGTACCTCAATCAATGTCGGTGTTGTTCATCGCAGAAGGTGAATTCGGAAAGTTGCAAGTGGAACGAACAGCTTCCTGTAATAGTATGGCACGCAAAGACAAACATTTGCAATTCTCTCTCACAGTTTCTTTGAACGGAACATCATATCAAGGCCAAGCAGCGGAAGAAGAAATTGCTAAAGTATTCCCTATCGAACTGGAACGGTTTTTCTTTATAGATGGCGAAGAAGTTGAAGCCTATACTACTATGATGAAGTCCTCTACACAAGGCATTATTGATGATATTAAATCTATTTTGAGACTCCCCTCTTTGACTCGCGGAATTGAAGATCTTCGAGCGATAAAGCGTACCTATGATGATGCCATTGAAGCCGGTGCAAAAAAGCAACTTCTTGACACAAAAAAGGAAGACAAAGCCCGTACATTGAATGGGCAACTTAACATGGTTAGAAAGCAAATTCAAGAAACCGAGGAAGAAATTCAACGACTTCAACAACGGCAATCCTCATTCCAAGAGCAAATCAAAGGTGTCGCTGAATTGAAAACATATGCGGATGAAAAATTAAAGGTAGATTCACAAATTGAGATGCTCCAGAACACTCTGAAAACATCACTTGAAACATTTATCGGGGATTTTTCAAATGCGGGCAACATCTTGCTTTGGAATAAACTAGAACCAACTTACAATGCTTTGGCAGAGGAGAACGATGGCCAGCAGAATAAACGATTTGCATTGGATCGTCTCAAGAAAGACAGAAAGAAAGTCCAAGAAACTATCGATGAATTTCGTTCGGTATGCGACAAGTGTCACCAACCTGTACTAAAAGCTGAACTTTTTCTTAAAGAAAGACAGGTGGAAAAAGATGAACTGGATAAGGAAATTAAGAGTCTAGAAGGATCCGGCAAAACAAATCCCCAACAACTTCGTGCCAAGTTAACGGCTTTAGAAACATTTCAACCGAATCACGGTTCTTATGAACGTCTTAAACGATCTTATGACTTTTATCTTTCCCAAAACAAGCTACTTCTTAATTTGAAAGAAAAGCAACGAAATCTCTCCGACCATGTGTCCGAAGACAGTGCAAAGGATATCAATGAATTAGCTCAAAAGTCAGCACGAACCGATCAGGCACTTATCAAAAACGAAAACACGTTACGTGACTTACGTTTCAAAGAGGATGAATTTGAAACAAAATACAAAACAGCCCGTCCCAAGGATTCAGATTCCGATGCCATTGACATAGTATATGATTTACGAGATACCATTCAACGGTTTATTGTCGCTATTGAAGGTACTGTAAAGTCATACTCGGACAAAGCAACTGAAGAAGTTCAAAAGGAGGCCTCAAAGGTATTCCTTCAACTGAGCAACGCCCCTGCGGCTTTTAGTGGAATTCGCCTCAACAAGCAATTCAAAGCGAGCATATACGGTTCCAATGGAAGGCCGGTTGTAGGTGCTTCAAGCGGTATGGAGGTCATCATGACGCTTTCTATAATCGATGCATTACGAACGGTTTCCGGTCTTGATGCACCAGTATTCTTTGACACCCCCGCCCGCTCATTGGACAAGGACCATAAGAATGGAATGCTGAATTATTTTTGGCGAGATGATCGTTCACAATTCCTCATTTTCGCCCACTCGGGGGAATTTACAGTTGATGAAATTATCAATGAAGATCTTGCTGTGTTCAACAAGGCATGGGAGTTGATGTGGCCCGAGGATCTTGAAATGACTTGCATTCATTGCTGGTCAAAAGATGTAGAACATGTTTCAAAGCACAAAAACCGTTGCAACGAGTGTGAGAACATCACAAATTCTCATAGCCGGCAAACCGCCGTTAAAGAGGTGAATCTCCATGAGTGATTATATCCCCAAAGATGGAACCCTCGATGTCTCAGAAACCGTGCATGATTTTATGAACACCATTGAGCATAATCCAAAGAAAGGCGTATATGATCAATTGAAACTTTTTGGTGTTAATCAAAAAATTGAGATGTTCAAACTCGGATTCTCAATCGGTTATGTACACCAATTGGAATTCATTCCGAAGGAAAAAGGTGAACGGAATACGGTGGCTCCTCGCGGGTTTCCAATGGAGAACTATCGAAAATTCCTCAATGAAGAAGCCATAGAGAGAAAAATGTCCATCGGTGGCTTGCTAAGTGCCTATGCCGATGCGGGGCTTTGTCATTTGCAACAGCATCTGGATGCTGGAAATGATTTAATGGAATTAATTGAAGTTTAACGTACCAAATAGAGGTCGTTTTCTCCGGGGTAATGGTCCGAATAGCCGAGTTGATTGGCAAGATTCCATACTCGCATGATCTTGATTACTTCGCCTGCATCCATATCGGCCCCCTTATTAGTGAATCCAAATTTCATTCCGTTGAAGAAATCTTTGCCCATACCACCCATATTTCCGTCAGAATGCTCATGCTGAACATACTTGAAAGAGTCCCACAATTTGCTTGCTCCGATTCTAATAAGAAACCGCCCAAGCGGTTCGCCTTTGAGTGGTCGACCCAATGTGCGCGGCAACTCCTGGATTCGTTCGAGTACTTTTTCATCCAAACTCATCGCTTGAATAATCTCTGCACATTCACGTTTTTTGGCATGTTCACTGGGTAGTTCTTCTTCAATTTTTCTAAGATATTCATTGACTTTGTCGAAAAGTGTTCGGAGTACAATCCGTGTGTTGTCGTCCACTTTACCAGATTCAAAAACCGCAATGAGATCATACTTATGTTCGGTGAGGCTGGAGAACCAACCCAAAGTATGAGGTAGAGTTGAACTGAACATTGTAGTTTGTTTCGTAGTTCGAGCAATTACTGATACTGCATTCTTGAGTATTTGGAGAGCGAATGTCTGTTTAAGAAAGTGATTTAATTTCAATCGTTCCTTTGCATATTCAGTGGTCACATATCCGTGATAGAATATGAAACAACGCTGAGCTCCGAGCGCAGCAGCAGCGGGCTCTCCAATCCAAGCCGCCCACATAGTCGAGGCATCAATGGCTTCCACGCGTTTGACCAAGGGGTGTTTTTTCTCCCATGTTTCAAACCGTTCACCCATCTCAAGTGCGAGTGTTTTCACCATGCCTCTACGATGTGCGTAGAACCATCCATCCAATTCATCAATATTTTCATCGCTGTACACATTGAGTTCGGGATGTGGAGATTCGTTGACCAATTGGTCGGTTGATTTGATATTGTTTTGCATGTTCGCATATCGGCTAATAAGGGCCGGAAATCGGAGTTTATCAGCAGCATTTTCAGAAAGTATTTCGACGACACGGATGGGCACGCGAACCTTGTGGACTTCAGTCCCCTTACGTGCTTCGTCAACAATTACCATGGTCGTTTGACCACCGTTTACTACTGATGGATTTTCAATTTCAATGATTTCATTAGATTCAATTTTGACGCTTGAGCATACAATAGTAAGACCATTATTGTAGGCTGCAAAACGTTCTGGTTCGTCTTTGATGGTTTCCCGCATGCCCTTGTTAATAGAAGTGTCACCGAGGAAGTCACGTACATTGGCTTCGATCATTTTTCGACCGAATGTCCGAAACATATCTGAGAGCGCTAGTCCATTAATATGCCCCATATGGATTGCATGTGATTTATGAGGAGAAGGATCTCTAAACACCTTTGGTAAATCGTGACGCTTGGCATTGAATGTAAAAATCCCCTCGTTTAATTCGAAGTCATCATCGGTATTAGTGAGATGATGTTCGGCAACGTTTACATCGATTACCTCCATAGGCAATGTAGAATCTTGAATTGTTTCGAGTTCTCCAACGAGAACACCTTGGCTGATGACCAGTATCGTAGTTTGAGATGACAAATCTATACCTTGGCTTGCTTTAAAGGAAAATTGACGAAATAAATCCCCAAGGCCATTAGAGGTAGTTGTAAACTCCTTTTGTTGTTGTGCATGTGAAATAAATTCTTCGACATGATTATGAATCTCTCTAATGGATCCAAGAGAGATCTCCTCCCCAAAGCGTGATTTTTCAATAGCGATAATGATACCTTGTAAATCACCCTCCATTGCACGTCCACCGAGAATTGGGTGGTCTTCTTCCGGACTCACAAAATTGAGATGAAGACCTGAATAAAAGGCCTCTATTGCTGGAAGATAGGATGTGAACATGGCATGGGCTAAATCATGCTCATTATTGTTCGGCAACAACTCTTCTATTCTTTGCCTTATCTTGTCCATTGAATTTAATTAATGCGGTCTTATACATAATCTCTCTGCCTTTTTATTTCAATATCTCATCCGATCGAATTAAGATCGTGAAGATTATCGGCAATCATGGCGGCAGGTAATTGGACATCATGGACAGATGCGGTTTGGTGCTGCATCGAATTAATGGACATTACAGTTGGCTCTACTTTCACCCTAAAAGAGATCTATGGGGCGGAACATGTGTTGAAGCGCATCTATCCGAAGAACAACAGAATCAAGGAAAAAATTAGACAGCAACTCCAGATAATGCGAGACTACGGTAAGTTAGAATTTGTTAATGATAATGGAGTCTACCGTAGAATCTCTTGAATCGAATAATAGTGAATCTTTCTCACACCCAAAGATGCCAATTAGCGCGAATATAATCTCTCCCTGTGACATTTATGGCTCACGGTTCCCTTCTTGACAGAAGAAGTTAATAATTGCATTAATGCGAACACTTGAATCAACCAGTATTTATTTGGAAGATCGATATTTACAGAAGAATTGTATACAAGTATTACCGCCGAATAATGTGGACGAAGTTGAGGAACTCATTGACATTCTGAAAAGTGATGAGATTGTTGAATTACGAGTAAATGCCGCTAAAAAACTTGGAATCTTTAGAGATGAACGGGCAGTTGAGCCGTTGATTAAAGTATTGAAAGATAACGATAAATCGGTGCGCGAATTTGCTGCTAAGGCTCTTAGGAAGATCGGTGATGAACGTGCAGTTGAACCATTAATTGGAGCATTGAACGATGATGAGAATGTTGAATTACGAATAAATGCTGCTGCCCAACTTGGACTTTTCAGAAATGCTGCTTCACATGGAGGACTTTCCAGAGATAAACGGGCAGTTGAGCCGTTGATTGAAGTCTTGAAACATGATGAAAACAGGAGCATGCGCTGGACTGCAGTTGTGTCTCTTTTTCAGTTAATGGATGAACGGGCAGTTGAGCCGTTGATTGAAGCATTGAAAGATCAAGACAAATCGGTGCGCTGGAAAGTTACTAATGTACTTGGATTGTTCAAAGATGAGCGGGCTGTTGAACCGTTGATTGAATTATTGAAGGATAAAGAATGGAGACTGCGCCGAAATTCTGCTGTTTCTCTTGGATTGATCGGAGATACACGTGCCGTTGGACCGCTGATTGAATTATTAAAGGATGAAGATAGTTCAGTGCGCCGAAATTCTGCTGTTTCTCTTGGGAAAATTGGAGATGAACGGGCAGTTGAGCCGTTGATTGAAGCATTGAAAGATGAAGCATATGTAGTGGCCAATTCTTCTGCTGATGCACTTGTGGAAATTGGTGAACATTCAGTTGAACCATTGATTGAAATCTTGAAAGATAAAGAAAGAATAATGCGTATGTATGCTGCTGACGCACTTGGAATGATTAAAGATGAGCGGGCTGTTGAACCGTTGATTGGAGCATTGAAAGATGAAGAGGAAGAGGTGCGCAATTATGCTGCTGAGGCACTTAGAATTATTGGAGATGAGAATCCTATGGAAGAGTAATTTCTGTATGCCTTCGCCCAAATTGATGTGTGTTATTTATTGACAAGAATCGATGCATAGTCCCGATGTGTTCAAAGTTTGTGTTAATAAAATATTTCAGTAGGTGCTTTATAGCGCTAAGAATGAATCCTACATTAGTAACGGAATTGAAAAACTTGTTCAGTTTAACGCTCACATGTTACGTCGGTACTGCCCACCAACATTGAACAAGGCATCAGTAATTTGACCTAAACTGGCTACCTTGACAGTCTCCATTAATTCTTCAAAGACATTACCACCTAATCTTGCAACTTCCTGCAATTGCTTCAGTGCAGCAGCAGTTTCCTCAGGAGTCAAAGTCTGTCTATCGGTAACTCTAGCCAAACAGTTCTCCTTTTCTTCTGGAGTCGCTCTTGCTAATTCCATCTCGAAATCATCTGCACTCGATTCATCAAATACTTGAGCATCTGGATTCTTGAAAGTATTAACTCCGATAATAGGAAGTGTTCCATCATGCTTCTGATGCTCGTAGTACATTGACTCATCCTGAATCTTACCACGTTGGTA
>Ga0307986_10004003_pt1 | contig 10108 bp, 9 predicted proteins | sample EllFjometageno82_FD_203170 | JGI IMG/M metagenome (GOLD analysis project Ga0307986, IMG submission 203170) | Marine microbial communities from Ellis Fjord, Antarctic Ocean - #82 | ecosystem: Environmental > Aquatic > Marine > Unclassified | place: Southern Ocean | collected 2014-10-09
TTCATGAGTTTATCATAATTTTTATGAAGTGGCATTCTCCATAGTTTCTCCTCAACTTTTTCACCTGCATTTAAAATTTGTTTAGATAACTTATCATCGTTTGAAAAAAGTCCAGCATATTCCGATCCCAGTGATACTATGATTGCTCCTGTTAAGGTTGCTAAATCAATCATGAATTTTGGTTTAAATTTTCTTTCAGTAAAAGTTAAAGCATCCGCCAAAACTAATCGACCTTCTGCATCTGTATTTAATACTTCTATAGTTTTGCCGCTATAAGATTTAACGATATCTCCGGGTCTTTGAGCATCTCCACTTACCATATTTTCTACGAGACCTACGACGCCGACAGCATTAATTTTTGCTTTTCTTAATGCTAAGTTCTTCATTAAACCAACTACAGCAGCAGAGCCTGCCATGTCATAGGTCATGTCTTCCATAAATTTTGCTGGTTTTAATGAATAACCACCCGTATCAAAAGTAACTCCTTTTCCAACAAATGCTAAAGGCTTAGAATTATTTTTTGCTCCATTCCATTCCATTGTTACAAGATATGATCCTCTTGCACTTCCCATCCCTACACCAAGTAAGGCATTCATACCCAATTTTTTTAATTTTTTTTCATCATATATATTTACTTTTAAACCGTCTTTCCTGAGAGAGCTTAATCTTTTTGCATATTCATCTGGATGTAGAATATTTCCTGGTTCAGAAACTAAATCTCTTGCATAAAAAATTCCTTCTTCCAAAGCTTTAAATTTTAATTGATTTTGAACTAAAGATTTATTTTTATTTCCCAATACTTTTATAGAAATAAGTCTTGTTTCTTTTTTTGTTTTATATTTATTGAATTCATAAGATTTTAATTTTAGTCCATGAAGAAAATGACTTATAAAATTTTCATATTTATTAATTATACTGTCAGAATTTATAAAGTACTCACTATCCTTTCCATAGTTTATATATGCATAAAATTCAGCGCCTAAATTTTCTACATCAAAGCTCTTCAAATCTTTTTTGATAGAGATTAAAATTATCTTTTTTTTGGAACTGATCTCAAAAATAAATATACTTTTTTTCAAGTCACTGGTTTTCAATAAATCCTTTACGTAGGAGAACTCTGTATTAGAGATGTATTTTTTTAAGTTGGTAATATTGAATTTTTCGTCAGTAAAAAGGACAAGATTGTTTGAAGATTTACCAGTAACCTTATTTGAATAGTTAATTTTTATAGACATAATTTTTTAAATACTCCCTAAAAGAGTCGAATGCTATATATGTCTAAAAATATAAGATTTCAATGAAAAATTTATTATTGCTCACTATCATAGGTTGAGTTTTGACTGAAGTTGCATTAGTTATATACCTCAAATTTTAATGCTTAAAAACAAAATCTATAAGTACTTGGTTAGTGAAATACTTAAAAACTTTATAACTATTTTATTAACTTTTACTGCAATTGCTTGGTCGGTAAGAGCGGTTAATTTTTTAGATTTAATAGTCGACGATGGATATGACTCAAGTATTTATTTTAAATACTCTTTACTACAAATCTCTACTCTTATAACTCGTTTTATACCCTTAACATTTCTTTTAGCTTTATGTATTTCTATTGTAAAGTTTGAAAGACAGCAAGAATTACTGATATTGTGGACTTCTGGATTAAACAAATTAAAAATTGCTAATATTTTTCTTTTAATAGCATTTTTTATAACCTTCATTCAGCTTATAATGTCATTATTTATTAACCCTTTTTTATTAAATAAATCGAGATCTCTCCTTAGAGATAGTGAGGGTCTACAATATAGTTCAATTTTAAAAACAAATGACTTTAGTGATAGTTTGAAGGGTATAACTTTTTACATTAATGAAAAAAATATTAAAAACGAATTACTTAATATTTTTATCAAAGACACGAGTGGAAATTTAAACATTTTAAAAACTAAGACTGATAATGAGTCAACAGGTTCAACAATAATCGCAAAAAAAGGTTATATATTTAAAGATAAATTAATCTTATTTAATGGAACAATACAGACTTTAAACAAAAAAAATGAAATAAAAAATATTCAATTTCAGAAAACTGAACTAACTTTGAAAAATTTTAACACAAGAACAATAACACAAACAAAAATACAGGAGACTTCTAGTGGTTTTTTATTAAAATGTATTTTTAACCAAAACAATTCATACCTCAATAATTGTCCGAGCGTGGAATTTAAAAAAAATGCGTTAGAAACTCTGTCTAGGCGATTAGGAGCACCTTTGTATATACCATTAATTTCTATAATAGTTTCTTTTTTATTGATCTATAAAAAAGAAAAAAAATATAATTATTTAAAAAAATACATACTATTTAGTGTGTCTTTTTTAATGCTAATACTTGCTGAAATTCTTTTAAAATATACAGGCTTTTCTCCGGTGACAGCTCTTTTCTATTTTATTTTACCTGTGATGACATTTGTTTTTTTTTACATCTACTTTAAAAAAAAAATAATTCATGAAAAAAATATATAATGACTAGTATTATTAATAAATATCTAATTACGAAATTTTCAAAAATTATTTTTAATACTATTTTAATTTTTCTTTCTTTGGGAATTATATTAAATTTATTTGAAGAGATTGAATTCTTTAAAAACTTAAAATTACATTTTTCTTTACCGTTCGTTTTATCATTATCTTATGTTCCAACTTTAATTTTAGAATTACTTCCTTTTATTATTTTTTTATCTTCAATGTTTTATTTTTTACATTTAAGGTCTTCAAAAGATTTATTAGCAATAAAAGTTTTTGGGTACTCAAACTTAAAAATAATTTTAATTCTATCTTTTTTTTCTTTTTTAATAGGGTTATTTACCTTGCTTGCTGTAAATCCAGCTACGTCTACTCTCATACAGTTTTATGAAACAGAAAAAGCTCAATATACAAGAGATGTTGATCATTTAATCTCGATTAATAGAAATGGAGTTTGGATAAAAGAAGTTGATGACACGGGTGCTTATAAGATTATAAATGCTGGAAAAATAAACAACAAAACTTTAGAACAAATTTCAATTTTTGTATTTGACAATAATTACGATCTAGCAAAAAGAATTGATGCTAAATCTGCAATAATTAATACCAATCCCTGGCTAATGAAAGATGTTTATATTTATGATTCTATAAAAAATGAGAATACTTTTTTTGAAAATTATGAATTTAAAAGCGACAAAACGTTAGATAAGATTAACTCATTGTATAAAAATTTAGATACAATATCCTTTTTAAATTTAACTTTAAATTATTCCAATCTAAATGAAAAAGGATATTCAAAAAATTTATTAAATGAAAAGATTAATAAATTCATTTCTCTTCCTGTGTTTTTATTTTTAATGGTGATTTTAGCATCAATATTTACGATTGGATCTTTAAAAAGAAAACAAAATTTTTATTACGTTTTAACATCTATATTAATATGTGTTGCTATTTACTATTTTAAAGATCTTTCTATTGCTTTAGGACAAACTGGAAGAATTAATCCACTCTTATCTGTTTGGATACCTGTAATAGTAATTGGCTTATTTTGTTCGATAGGAGTTATTCAAATTAATGAAAAATAGTCCTATATATTATCTAATTTTTTTTTTAATTTTTAATTTAAGCTTAACAGCCCAGGAATTAGAAATTAAATCTGAAAAAGTACAATATGATAATATTAATAAAGTTACTGTTCTTGAAGGCAATGTAAATGTAAATGATGAAAAAGGTAACAAACTTTTTTCAGAATATGCAAATTACAGTGAACTTGATGGAATAATCGAAACAAAAGGTGATACAAAAATTATAACCTCGGGTGGTTATGAAGTTTTTAGTAACAACGTGATATTTGATAATAAAAAGAGTTTAATATATTCAAACAATAAAACTAAAATTAGAGATAAAGATGGCAATAATGTATCTGTTGAAATGTTTAACTATTCTATTTTAACTAATATTTTTTTTTCAAAAGGAAATATTAAAATAAAAGATATAAATAACAATGACTACAATTTTTCTGAAATTTATATAGATGAGAACAAAAAAAAAATTATAGGTTCAGATGTTAAGGCTTTTTTAAATCAATCCGATATTTCTATGAACGGTAGTTATGAACCAAGATTTTTTGCAAATACTATGTCGTTGTCCAAAAAAACAAATACATATGAAAAAGGAATACTTACCTACTGCAAAAATAGGGAGGGTGACAAATGTCCCCCGTGGACACTACAGTCAAAAAAAATCAAGCATGACTTAGCAAAAAAAACAATTTATTATGATAATGTTGTTTTAAAAGTTTACGATTTTCCAATTTTTTTTTCTCCAAAATTTTCACACCCTGATCCTACGGTTAAAAGAAGATCCGGTCTTTTAGCTCCGTCTCTTACAAATAGTACTACTTTGGGCTCCGGTATTGCTACACCATATTTTTGGAATATTGCAAAAGATAAAGATCTTACCTTTACTCCAAAATTATACCTTAATGAAAACCCTCTTCTTTTAGCTGAGTATAGGCAAGATTTTGTTAATTCATTTTTGATTGTAGATGCTGGTTACTCACAAGGTTATAAAAATAAAAATAAAAAAAAATCAAATGGTGGTCGAGCCCATTTTTTTTCTAATTTTATTATGAATTTATTAAATGAAGAAGAAAAAAAAAGCAGTCTTGAAATAAATATAGAAAAAGTATCAAACGATACTTATTTAAAGGTGTATGATGTTAAAAGTTCTTTAGCAGATAAAGATAAAGTCGTATTAGAAAATAAATTTAATTATACCTACGAACACAAAGATTTTTACTTTGGGCTGACTCCTAGTGTTTACGAGAACACAGGTGTGGCTGGTAACTTACGGTATGAATATTTACTACCGCTAAGTATAGAAAAAAATATTATGTCTAGTGATAAATATGGATTTTTAGACATAAATTCTAATTTAAGACTTAGAAACTATGAAACTAATAAAAAAACTGATTTCTTTGTCAACAATTTTAACTGGAAGTCAAACAAATGGATAAATTCACTAGGATTAGAAAACTATTTTGGCGGTCAAGTTAAAACTGTAAATTATGATGCAAAAAATACCAGTGAATATAAAAATAATAAAAAAAACTCTGAAGTACATTCATCCTTAGGTTTTTTTTCTAAACTGGCATTGTATAAAGAAGATTTTACTAAGAACAAATTTTATACTTTTACACCTAAATTTCTTTTGAGATACGCACCTGGTCATATGCGTAGAATTGAAAGTGGAAAACTAAATTATGGAAATTTATTTAATTTAAATAAAACTAATGAACTTGATGTGATAGAAACTGGTTTGAGTACTTCCGTAGGTTTTGAATATAAAAAAAATAAATTAAGCGAGACAAATATACTCGGAGAGGAAGAGCTTTCATTCTCAATTGGTCAGGTAATTAGTGCTAAAGAAAATATGGACATCCCATCAAGTACTTCATTAGATCAACGTTTCTCTGATATCGTTGGACGGGCTAAATATAACATCAGTAATAAGGTAAATTTAAATTATAATTTTTCTATAGATCAAGGATACAAAACATTTAACTATAATGAAATGGGAGCAGATTTTACATTTGATAAAGCAAAATTTAATGTAGGTTATTTGCAAGAAAAAGATCATATAGGTAATCAAGAATTTTTTCAAACAGGAGTTGATTATAAACTCAACAACTCTTCAGAATTAAGTTTTAATACAAAAAGAAATCTTTTAACTAGTTCTGCAGAATTTTATAATTTGAGTTATAATTATATTAACGATTGTTTGAAAGCAGGTGTAGCTTATCGAAGAGAATTCTATACAGATAGAGACATTGAGCCAGAAAATACATTAATGTTTACAATATCTATAGTTCCATTTGCTCAAATTAATAGCCCAGGATTACGTAGATGAAAAATGTTAACTTGATAGTTCTGTTTTTTTTTTTTTTAATCAATAATTTTGTTTCTTCAGATTTAGGTTCAGAAATCAATAATAGAATAGTGGTAAAAGTTGGGAACTTAGTGATCACGTCGATAGACTTGGAAAATGAAATAGTTACAAATCTATTAATTAATAGGCGCGAAATTACACAAGAAAATATCAATAATAATAAAAATTACGCTATTAAAAATTTAATAAGTAAATCAATAAAAAAAAGTGAAATTAAAAAATATGAAATTAAAAATTATAGTGAAAAGGATTTAGAAAATTATATTAGAGATGTAGCAAAAAATTTAAGTACAAATACAACTGGTCTAAAAGAAATTTTTAATCAGACTGGTGTTAATTATGAATTATTTGTGGAGAAGCATGAGATAGAACTTTTGTGGAACACTTTAATTTTTAATATTTATAAAAATCAAATAAATATAAATATTTTTGATGTTGAAAATGAAGTCAAAAAAATTGAAGAAAATAAGAATAGAGAAATAACACCAAAAATTAAACAGGATATTTTAAATAAAAAAAAACAAGAAAAGTTAGAATTATTTTCCCGATCTCATTTCTCTAATTTAGAAAATACTGTTAATGTAGATTTTCAATGAAAAATTTAATTGCTATAGTAGCAGGAGAACCTAATAGTATAAATTCAGAAATTATAGTCAAAGCATGGAAAAAAAATAAGGGGCTTAAAAATTTATTTATTATTGGAAACTATTCTCTCTTAAAAAACCAAATTATTCAATTGGGTTATAAAATTCCATTAATTAAAATCAGCGAACTTAAAGATTTTAAAAGAGAGGAAAAACTTGTTATACTGGACGTCCCTCTAAAATTTGAAAAAAAACTCAGTGTAAAATCCTCTGAAGCAAAAACCTATATATTTAAATGCTTTGACATCGCTCATCGTCTAGCAATTAAAAAAAAAATTATAGGATTTATAAACGCACCTATTAATAAAAAAATTTTTGAAGGTAAATATTTGGGTGTTACTGAATATCTTTCAAAAATGAATAAAAGCAAAAATAAAGAAGTTATGATGATTCACAACAAAGAATTGTCAGTTGTTCCTTTGACTACACATGTAGAAATAAAAGATGTAACTAATAAAATTACTTTTAATTTTATAAAAAAAAAAATTATTAGTCTTAACAAGTTATATTTAAAATTATTTAAAATAAAACCCAAAATTGCTATTTTAGGTTTAAACCCTCACAACAGTGAAAATAAAACACAATCAATTGAAAATAAAATTATTAGACCTGTTATAATTAAATTAAAAAAACTTAAAATAAATATTAAAGGACCTTTTCCTGCGGATACAGCGTTCAACAGGCAAAATATAATCTCTTATGATATAATCGTAGGCATGTATCACGATCAAGTTTTAGCACCCTTCAAAGCGCTTTATGGATACGATGCCATTAATATAACATTAGGTTTAAAATATCTTAGAGTGTCACCAGATCATGGAACTGCGCAAGATATTATTGGCCTAAATAAAGCAAATCCACAAAGCCTAATAAGCGCCATCAATTTTTTAAATAAATTTAATGATTAAACCAAAAAAATCTTTAGGACAAAATTTTCTGATTGACAATAATATTTTAAATAAAATTGTACAATTAGCTGAAATAAATAATTGTGACATCGTGGAAATAGGTCCTGGAACAGGAAATTTAACAAAAAAAATTATAGAACAAAAACCAAAAAAATTAATTCTAATTGAAAAAGATCACAAATTAACTACCAATTTAAAAAATGAATTTAAGGAATATAATAATCTTAAAATTTTTAATGAGGATATTTTAAAATTTGATTTAGAGGAAAAAATAAAAAAAAATTCAATAATTATTGGTAATCTACCATACAATATCTCTTCACAAATATTAGTTAAATTAATCAAATTTAAAGAATGGCTACCTAAATATAAAAAATTAATATTAATGTTCCAAAAAGAAGTCGCAGATAAAATAATAGCTAAATATAACTCATCTCATTATGGTAGGCTATCTATACTAACTGCTGCCAGATTAAAAATTACTAAGCACTTTAACGTTTCGCCTAATAGCTTTTATCCTATACCGAAAGTCAAATCTACAGTCTTAGTGTTAGAGCCGATTATAAATAAAGATTTTAAAGTAAAAAATATTAAAAATTTAGAAAATATTTCTCATATTTTTTTTTCACGAAAAAGAAAAATGATAAATAAAGCATTCAATAAGTTATTTAAAAACCCCCTTGAAGTTGCAGAGAAAATAAATATAAATTTGAATTTAAGACCCAGTGCACTGTCTGAAAGAGAATACTTTAAGATTACAGAATCTTTTGAAAAACAAATTTAAATAGCGTTATTTTTTTCAGATAAAATAATTTTTTCTATTTGTGAAAAGCAGTGCTCTAAATTATCGTTTACAATAACATGATCATAATCTGACCAATGATGAATATCATTGTCGTAGGCTTTTAATCTTTTCGAAATAATATCAATATTATCCTGGTTTCTCTGTATCAATCTATTTTCCAGTTCCTTTTTATCAGGTGGTAGTAAAAATATTTTAATTAATTTAAGTTCTTTAAATCTGGATAATTGTTGAGTTCCCTGCCAATCAATATCAAATAAAATATTATTATTATTTTTTAATAATTTATTGACAGAATTTCTTGCAGTTCCATAATAATTGTCAAAAATTTTTGCATATTCATAAAATTCATTATTAGAAATTCTTTTTTTAAACTCTTCGTGATTTATAAAAAAATAGTCTATTCCCTCAACTTCGTTTGATCTAGGTTTTCTTGTGGTGTGTGAAACTGATATTTTAAAATTTTGATATTTTTGTTGAATTTTTTTGGTTAGTGTTGTTTTTCCAGCTCCTGAAGGAGAAGATAAAATTAACATTATACTACCATTGCTGGAGGTCATATAAAATATTTTATAAAAAAAATTTAACTAGTAGCTTTGCCTTCAATAAATTTGATAGCATCACCAACCGTTAAAATTTTTTCCGCTTCACTGTCGGAGATTTCAGAGCCAAATTCTTCTTCGAATGCCATAACTAATTCAACTGTATCTAAACTGTCTGCACCTAGATCATCTATAAAACTTGCTTCGTTAACTACTTTATCTTCTTCTACACCAAGGTGATCTGCTACTATTTTTTTAACTTTTACGCTTACATCTGACATTTAAATTCCTATATTCGGTTTTAGTAAAATTTGTTCTTAAATCAATATTAATAATTGTCAAGCCATATACATGCCTCCATTAACATGTATTGTTTCTCCTGTTATATAATCCGACATCTCTGATGCAAGAAAAGCTGCACAATTAGCTACGTCTTCGCCCTTACCAAGGTCGCCTCTTGGTATTTTGGATACAAGTATTTCTTTAAACTCTTCTTTAATTTTATCTGTCATCTCAGTTTTTATAAATCCTGGGGAAATACAATTTATATTTATATTTTTTCTCGCATATTCAATCGCTAAACTCTTTGAAAAACCAATAATACCCGCTTTAGAAGCAGCGTAGTTTGCCTGACCAAGATTACCTGTGTGAGCAACGATAGAGGTAATATTGATAATTTTTCCTTGTTTGTTTTTTAACATTTTTTTTATGGCTTGTTTACACATTAAAAAAGTTGAGGTTAAATTAATATCAATTACTTTTTTCCAATTTTCATCAGTTAGTCTTATTGAAAGATTATCTAAAGTAATGCCAGCATTGTTCGTTAAAACATCAATGCCACCTAATTCTAAATAGCAAGAATCTACAAATTTTTCTATTTCTGAATGTTGATCGAGTTTAAATGATTTTATCTTAATATTTTTAAATTCACTTTTTAACTTATCTAGTTTATCTTCATTTGTCCCTGTAGCTAAAATAGCTGAACCTAGTTCGTAAAATTTTTTTACTAAACTATAGCCTATCCCGCCAGTTGCTCCTGTTATTAATATTTTTTTATCTTTAAGATTCATTCTTCAAATTTTTAATATCATCAATTGTATTAATACTAAAGGAATTACTATTCGGAAGTATTCTTTTTACTAAACCTGTTAAAACTTTACCGGGTCCTATCTCTATAAATTCTTGTACTTTTTTTTCACCCATAAAAACTACACTTTCTCTCCACCTTACTTTTGAGTAAATTTGTTG
>Ga0307986_10004006_pt1 | contig 10102 bp, 8 predicted proteins | sample EllFjometageno82_FD_203170 | JGI IMG/M metagenome (GOLD analysis project Ga0307986, IMG submission 203170) | Marine microbial communities from Ellis Fjord, Antarctic Ocean - #82 | ecosystem: Environmental > Aquatic > Marine > Unclassified | place: Southern Ocean | collected 2014-10-09
CCTCTACCTCGTCACCAACTTTAACAAAATCTTGTGCAGATCTTAAATGAGTAGACCAAGACATTTCAGAAACATGAACTAACCCTTCAACTCCATCAGCTACTTCAACAAATGCTCCATAATCTGCAAGAACAGAAACTTTACCTTTCACCTTATCACCTTCTTTAAGTTCTGTGTCTAGAGATTCCCAAGGATGGGCACTCAATTGTTTAACCCCTAATTGTATTCTAGATTTATCATCATCAAAATCAAGAATAACAACATTTAACTTTTGGTCTAACTCTAAAATTTCACTTGGGTGATTAATTCTGTTCCATGACAAATCAGTTATGTGTATTAATCCATCTACACCTCCAAGATCAATAAACACACCATATGTGGTAATGTTTTTTACAGTTCCTTCAAGAACTTGACCTTTTTCTAATTGTCCAATAATTTCTTTCTTTTGTAATTCTATATCAGCTTCAATAAGAGCTTTGTGAGATACTACTACATTTTTAAATTCGTGGTTGATTTTTACAACCTTAAACTCCATGTTTTTATTAATATATTGATCATAATCTCTGATAGGCTTGACATCTATTTGAGAACCTGGTAAAAAAGCTTCTAATCCAAAAACATCAACAATCATTCCTCCCTTAGTTCTACATTTAACAAAACCATTAACTACTGTAGATTTATCATGTGCTTCATTAACTCTGTCCCATGCTTTAATAGTTCTAGCTTTTCTGTGGGAAAGTATTAGTTGACCTGTTTTATCTTCTTGGATATCTACTAAAACCTCAACCTTGTCACCAACTTTTAAATCAGGATTGTATCTAAATTCATTTAAAGAAATAACTCCTTCGGATTTAGCATTAATATCTATTATTGCTTCTCTATCTGTCAAGTTAATAATAACTCCGTCTATAACACTTTCATCGTAAGTGTCAACAAAATTTTCTTTTATTAATTTATCAAACTCTAAAAGTTTATCATCTTTTACTGTCTCAATACCTTCTTCATAAATATCCCAATCAAAATCTTCTAAAAATTTTTCTGGAGAAACTTCTTCATTAACAACCTCTTCAATATTTAAATCTTCACTAGTTGTTTCCTCTAAAATTTCATTTGTGATAATTGGTTCAACAATTACATCTTCAGACACTTTAGGTTTTACTATTTTTGAAGCTTTAGAAGGTTTTGTAGTTTTTTTTACAGCTTCCTTAGGATTGCTGTCTTTTTTTTCTGCTGGCATAACTTAAAATTTGTATTTTAATTTATTTATAGACTTTAAGGAATAAATTAAAAGTTGTTTATAATTTTTAATCTTTTGAATATCTATATTAACCTATCAAAAGGATCGCGAAAATAAGTTCATTTTATTCGATAAACAAATTTTTTACAAAGAATTTGACAAGGTTAAAGAAATGAGATTTGAAATTTTATCTTCAAGTTCTACTAAACTCATATTCTCAGTATTAATTAAAACAGCATCCGAAGCTTTTTTCAAAGGAGAATTAGGTCTATTTATGTCTTGAAAATCTCTTAAATTAATATTTTTAAAAACCTCATCATAAGAAATTTCTTTATCTGTTATTTTAAGTTCGTCAAATCTTCTTTTTGCTCTAGTTTCTACAGAAGCTTCTAAAAAAAATTTTAATTCTGCTTTAGGGAAAACAACTGTCCCTATATCTCTGCCGTCCATAACAACTCCTTTATTTTTACCGAAAGAATGTTGGATTTTAACCATGTGAGTCCTTACTTCGTCTATAGCAGCTAATTGACTAACTAAGTCAGAAACTTTCAGCGATCTAATTTTATTTTCAACTGACAAGCCGTCCAAGTGAATCTCTAGACAATCAGTCAAAGAACCTTTTCTGAAATCAATTCTTAATTTCGATAAGTCATTAATAATAGCTTCTTTATTTATAAAACTTTTTGATATTATGTTGTTACTAATTGCATAATATGTGAGTGCTCTATACATGGCTCCAGAGTCTATGTACAAGTAGCCTAATTTTTTTGCTATACGTTTAGCTAAGGTGCTTTTTCCAGTAGACGATGTACCATCAATAGTTATAATTATTTTATTTAACATTAAAACAATTTAAAATTTTTAACCTTCGTATTAGTTATTGCTAAATCAATGACCTCTTTCATTGTGGATACGTAATGAAAAGTAAGACCTTTTAAATAACTTTTATCAATATCTAGTATGTTTTTTTCATTATCCTTACAAAGAATAATCTCTTTTATTTTTGCTCTTTTAGCAGCAAGAATTTTTTCTTTTATACCACCAACTGGTAAAACCTTTCCTCTAAGTGTGATTTCACCTGTCATAGCCAACTTGTTTTTAACTCTTTTTTGTGTGAGTAATGATACGATTGATGTTAGCATAGTTATCCCTGCACTAGGACCATCTTTTGGAGTCGCACCTTCTGGAACATGAATATGAATATTGTGACTTGATAATTTTTTGATGTCTATTGAAAGTAATTCAGCATTTGACTTAATATACTCAAGAGCTATTGTTGCAGATTCTTTCATCACTTTCCCTAAGTTACCTGTGATAGATAAATTCCCTTTTCCCTTTGACAGGGCAGATTCGATAAATAATATATCTCCTCCAAATTGAGTCCATGCCAAACCTGTTACAACACCAGCAATTTCATTATTTTCGTACTGATCCTTAGATATGGATATACCTAAAATACTATCTAGGTCTCTTGGATTGATTTCATTTGAGTATGTTTCCTCCAAGGCGATAGATTTTGCAATGTTTCTAATTATTTTAGCAATTTGCTTTTCTAAACCTCTTACACCAGATTCTCTAGTGTAACCTTCAATAACTTTTTCAATCGAAGCTTTCTTAAGTTTAACTATGTTTTTAGATAAACCATGATCCTTAATCTGCTTAGGTAATAAATGTTTTTTAGCAATCTCACATTTTTCCTCAATAGTATATCCAGAAACACTTACAATTTCCATTCTGTCTCTTAGAGCAGGTTGAACATTACCAATATTATTTGAAGTTGCAATAAACATCACCTTAGACAAATCAAAACCAGATTCGATAAAATTATCATAAAAAGAAGTGTTTTGTTCTGGATCCAAAACTTCTAACATTGCAGAGGATGGGTCTCCTTGATTACCTACTGAAAGCTTATCTATCTCATCTAAAACAAAAACAGGATTAGAAGTTTTGGCTTTTTTTAAACTTTGAATTATTCTTCCTGGCATAGCTCCAATGTAGGTTTTCCTATGTCCTCTAATCTCAGATTCATCTCTAAGACCTCCTAAAGAAATTCTAACATATTCTCTTCCCAAAGCTTCGGCAATTGATTTTCCAAGAGAAGTTTTGCCAACTCCTGGAGGTCCATTAAAACATAAAATAGGTGATTTCATGTCATTTCTAAGCTTTAATACAGCAATATGCTCAATAATTCTTTTTTTAACTTCTTTTAGACCATAATGATCTCTGTCAAGTATTTTTTGAGCTCTTCTAAGGTCAAAGTTATCTTTAGAATACTCATTCCACGGTAAATCAAGGTATATATCTAAATAGTTTCTTTGGATAGAATATTCTGCAACTTGAGGATTCATTCTCTGAAGCTTAGACAACTCTTTTTTAAAATGGTCACTAATTTCCTTACTCCAAATCTTTTTAGTTGACCTCAACCTCATTTCACTTATTTCTTCATCATAAGAAACACCTCCAAGTTCTTCTTGGATAGTTTTCATTTGTTGATGTAAAAAATATTCTCTTTGTTGTTGATCTAAATCAGATCTTACTTTAGATTGAATATCATTTTTTAATGATAATTTTTGTAATTCAATGTTCATTTCTTTTAAACACATTAAAGCACGTTCATGAAGATCATTTGTTATAAGTATTTTATACTTTTCTTCAACACTTAAGTTCATGTTCGAGCAAACAAAATTTACTAAAAACGAATCACTTTGAATATTTTTTATTGCGAATGAGGCTTCACTTGGAATATTTGGATTTTCTTCAATAATTTGAAGAGCTATATCTTTTATTGATTCAATAGTTGCATTAAATTCTTTATTGTCAGATTTAGGTTTTATTTCTTTTATTTCTTTTATATCAGCTGTAATGTAAGGTTCTTCACTTATGATTTTTTCTATTGAAAACCTTTTCTTTCCTTGAATTATTACAGTAACATTACCATCTGGCATTTGCAATACTCTTAATATTTTAGCGACAGTACCAGTAGTATGAATATCCTTTGATGTAGGGGATTGAACTTTAGAATCTTTTTGAGAAACTACACCTATAAGCTTTTCTTTAGTATTTGAATCCTTAATAAGTTTAATAGATTTGTCCCTTGAAGCTGTTATAGGAATTACAACACCAGGAAACATAACGGTATTCTTCAAAGCTAAAATCGGTAAACTTTCAGGTAAAGATTCTTTTGAAATAGCCTCTTCATCGTCGGATGTCATCAATGGAATCAAATCTGAATCTTCATCAATATTTTGCAATGACATCATGTCAAGGTTTAATAATTTAGTTTTAGACATAAAAAATAATTAAGTCAAAGTGTCATGCTCTTATTAAACGCTCACTATAAAATGAATGTGTTTAGAGTATAAACATCTTGTTAGTTTATACTGATCTAATAATTCAAGATCCATGCCAAAAAAATCAAACGTTCTTGATCTTTATTCTATTTAGCAGAAAAGCGCCAATAAGAAAAATAAACACAAAAACTAATATAGAAATCCTCATACTACCTGTCATTTGATCTAAGAATGCGAAAAGGGTCATACCAAAGACAATACTAACTTTTTGAGAAACGTCAAAAAAACTAAAATAAGAGGTTGGATTTTCAGTTTCTGGGATCATTTTAGAAAAAGTTGATCTGGACAAAGCTTGAATTCCACCCATCACCATCCCTACAGCTCCTGCAGCCATATAAAACTCTATAGGTTTATTGATAAAATATGCTCCGACACATAAACATGCCCAGATTAAATTTAAAATTAGAAGTGTTCGAATATTACCAATCTTTTTAGAAATTTTAGCAGTCAACATAGCTCCAAAAATAGCTATCAATTGAATTAATAAAATACTAATAATTAATCCCTTAGTTTTAGCTCCCTCATCCCAAGTAATTTCTTGTTCTCCAAAATAAGTAGCAATTATTAAAACTGTCTGTAATGCTGAACTATAAACAAAAAATGCAATTAAAAATTTTTTAATTATTATAATATTTTTTAATTCATCCCAGACTTCTTTAAGTTCTTTAAAACCGTTAAAAATTACATCTTTTACAATTTCTTTCTTTTCCGATGTATTGGGTAAATGATAAAAAGTATAATGACTGAAAATAATCCACCAAAACCCAACTGAAATAAAAGAGTATTTCATAGCAATAAGCTCTGGATTATCTCCTGTAATTCCAAAAGAATCAGGGTAATTTACCATTGCTAAATTAAAAATTAAAAGAATCACACTCCCAACATATCCTAGAGAATATCCTTTAGCACTGATGTAATCTTGTTGATCTTTATGAGCAATATCGGGAAGATAAGCGTTATAAAAAACAAGACTTGCCCAAAAAGAAATTAAAGCTAAAAAATAGAGGAATAATCCCAAATAAATATTTTCTAAATCAAACCAATAAAGTCCCATACAAGAAAGCGATCCGGTATAACAAAAGAATTTGAGAAAAGTTTTTTTATTCCCCATGTAATCGGCTATTCCAGATAATAAAGGAGTTAAAAAAGATAGTACAACAAAAGCAAAAGCTGTCAAAAAACTAATTAAAGCAGTATTTTTAAAGTTAAATCCAAAAACATCAATATATAGACCACCCGAAAACAAAGCTCCATAATATATGGGGAAAACTGAAGAAGAAATCACAAGTGGATAAACAGAATTTGCCCAGTCATAAAATGCCCAAGCATTTAAAACTTTACTATCTCCTTTTATAAAATTATGTTTAGACATCATTAATTATATTAAAAATAGAAATGCAATATACTTAATTCATTTCGGCTTTATGTTTTAAACATTTATGAGTAATTTCGTATTATTAAAAACATAAATGAAAAAAATTTATTTGTTTGTAAGTTTAGCTTTATTAATAACAGGCTGTCAACAATTTAATCCTTCAAATAAAATTAATAATTTAGAAATAAAATCAAATACTAATTTAGATAAATCAGTTGATTTAAAAATAGGTGTGTACTATTGCAAGAAGTGTAATTTAAATCTTTACAATTCTTCTGATAAACTCAATTCAAATAATAAAAACGAAAGTTTTGATAAATCTAGTGAAGATAATGTTGAGTTTGACATAAGTTACAGAGTAAATAAAAATAAAACTGAATTAAAATGTAAACAATGTGAAGTTAAATTAGGGAATGTTTGGAGTGATGGTCCTAAAGAATCAACAGGGAATAGACATTGCGTAAATAAAAATGCATTAATCTTTAAATCTTTAAATTATAGTAAATGAAAAAAATATACTTAATTCTAATAATAAATATAATCATGACAAACTTCGGATACTCTCAAGAAAAAGGTGAAGAAAAAAAGACTGATTCTGAGTGGAAAAATGAGCTTGACAATCTAAGTTATCAAGTCTTAAGAAATTCTTACACAGAAAGACCGTTCACAGGAGAATATAATTTTCATTTTGAAAATGGAGCATACAATTGCAAGGGATGTAATCAACTACTTTTTAAAAGTAATAACAAATTTGAAAGTAATTGTGGTTGGCCTAGTTTTGATCAAGCAATTCCTAGTGCGATTGTTTATATTAAAGACCTTTCTAATAATATGAACAGAATAGAAGTGAAATGCTCAAAATGTGATGGTCACTTAGGACACGTTTTTAACGATGGGCCTAAAGACACAACAGGGAAAAGATATTGTATCAACTCGGCTGCATTATCGTTCAATAAAAAATAAAAATATGGAAAAATTCGATTTAATCGTTTTAGGAAGTGGACCAGGTGGTTATGTGACTGCAATTAGGGGCTCTCAACTTGGTTTAAAAACTGCTATAGTTGAAAAAGAAAGCTTGGGTGGAGTTTGTTTAAACTGGGGGTGTATTCCAACTAAAGCATTATTAAAATCCGCTCAAGTGTTTGAATATATCAAACATGCGGAAGATTATGGAATTAATATATCTAGTGCTGATAAAGATTTTAATAAAGTTATAAAAAGGAGTAGAAAGGTGGCTGAGACTATGAGTAAGGGGGTGAAGTTTCTTATGAAAAAAAATAAAATTACTGTTTTTAATGGTTTTGGAAAACTAAGTTCTAATAATACTATTAAAATTACCAATGAAAATAATGAAGAGGAAATTATTTCATCTAAAAATATAATAATTGCCACTGGCGCAAGATCTAGAGAACTACCATCATTAAAGCAAGATGGAAAATATATAATTGGCTATAGACAAGCTATGACTCTTTCCAAACAACCAAAAGATATTGTTATTGTAGGTTCAGGAGCAATAGGAATTGAATTTGCATACTTCTATAATTCAATGGGTTCTAATGTTACAGTAGTTGAATATTTAGATAGAATAGTTCCAGTTGAAGATCATGAAATCTCAAAAGAATTAGAAAAAAATTTAAAAAAGAGTGGAATTAATATTCTCACATCTTCAGAAGTTGAAAAAGCAATTGTAAATGAATCTGGTATAGTTGAGGTTCATATCAAATCTGCTAATGGTGAACAAAGCACTATTAATACAGAAACAGTACTAAGTGCAGTTGGTATTAAAAGTAATATTGAAAAAATTGGTCTAGAAGAAGTTGGAATTGAAATTAAAAATGACAAAATTTTAGTAAATGAATTCTACGAAACTAATGTGAAAGGCTATTATGCGATTGGAGATATTGTAAAAGGTCAAACTTTAGCTCATGTGGCATCTGCTGAGGGAATTTTATGTGTAGAGAAAATATCTGGTATTGATGTTAGCCCTCTCGATTATAATAATATTCCTGGCTGTACTTATTCTTCTCCTGAAATAGCATCGGTTGGATTTACAGAAGAAAAAGCTTTAGAAATGGGGTATGAAATAAAAGTTGGTAAATTCCCTTTTAGTGCTTCTGGAAAAGCTCAAGCTTCAGGAAAAAGTAATGGTTTTGTTAAAGTTATTTTTGATTCTAAATATGGGGAATGGTTAGGCTGTCATATGATTGGAGATGGAGTTACTGATTTGATTGCTGAAGCAGTTCTTGGAAGAAAATTAGAAACTACAGGACATGAAGTTCTTAAGGCAGTACATCCACATCCAACTATGAGCGAAGCTGTTATGGAGGCAGTTGCTGCAGCTTACGACGAAGTAATTCATTTGTAATTAGTATAAGAAACTTTCTATAGCTAAATCATAACTTTTAAATCCGAATCCAAGAATAACTCCTCTAACATGTGGACTTAAAAAAGATTTATGTCTAAATTCTTCTCTTGAATAAGTATTGGATATATGAACTTCTACCACAGGGCAAGTAATAGATCTAATAGCGTCTCCTATACCTACTGAAGTGTGAGTATATGCTGCTGCATTTATAATAATACCATCGAAATCAAAACCTGTCTCCTGAATTTTATCAATAATTTCACCTTCAATATTTGATTGAAAAAAACTAAGTTCTAAATCTTTATATTTTTCTTTTAAATCAACAACGTAGCTATCAAAATTTTGATCTCCATAAATATTTTTTTCTCTAGTACCTAATAAATTTAAATTGGGACCATTTATAATTTGTAATTTCATTGAAGTATTTTTAATAAAAGTATAAAAATAACATTTAATAAATCAAGCTTATATAATTAAATATGAAGTGGGAAAAGTCAATAAGTGATTTTAGAAATTATTTAAAAATAGAAAGAAATCTTTCATTGAATACTATTGAAAGTTATCTTTTTGACGTTAAGAAGTTAATTAATTTCTTAGAACTAAATAAAATGAAAATAAATCCTGACCAACTAACAGAGACTTTAGGAAAAGAATTTGTTTATCATATTTCAAAAAAAATAAAATCTACAACTCAGGCAAGGATTATTTCTGGATTGAAACGATTTTATGAATATTTAATTTTAGAAAATATTATTGAAAATAATCCTTTTTCAAATATTGAAACTCCTAAAATCGGCTCCAATTTACCATCTACTCTAACAATTGAAGAAATAGATGAAATCATTTCAAGTGTAAAATTAACATCCAAAACAGGGAAAAGAAATGTCGCTATAGTAGAGTTATTATACAGTTGCGGGTTAAGAGTGTCTGAATTAATTAATTTAAAAATTTCTGATTTATTTTTTAGTGAATCTTTAATAAAAGTAACAGGAAAAGGAAATAAAGAAAGATTTGTTCCCATAAGCACTCTAGCGCAATTTTGTATTAATAACTATATAAACGACATCAGATGTTTTGTGAAAATTAAAAAAAAATCTGAGGACACATTGTTTTTAAACGAAAGGGGAAGTAACATATCTAGAGTTATGATATTTTTAATTCTAAAAAAACTAGGAGTATCTGCTAATATTAAAAAAAACATTAGCCCACATACACTTAGACACTCATTTGCTACACATTTAATTGAAAACGGAGCTGATTTAATTACTATACAAAATATGTTAGGACACGAAAATATAACAACGACAGAAAGATATTTACATGTAAGTAAAAAACACTTAATTGATTCAATGTTGAAATTCCATCCAAGAACAAAAATGTAAAGATTAAGATTTTATTATCATTCTAAAACCTTCCCCGTGAATATTTTCAATCTCCACTCTTTCATCCTTACTTAAGTATTTTCTTATTTTAGCTATATATACATCCATACTTCTTGATGTAAAATAATTATCATCGTTCCAAATTTTTACCAATGCCAGCTCCCTTGGCATTAGATCATCTAAATGATTTAAGAGCATTTTTAATAATTCACTTTCTTTAGGTGAAAGTTTGATGTTTTGTTCTGAATCAAACTGAAGAGTTCTAAGTTTTGAATTAAACTTAAATTTTGCAAACTTAAATTCAAATATTGAATTATCTTTATTTTTTGATAATTGCTTTCTTTTAAAAATTGTTTTAATTTTTAAAAGTAATATGTCCGAATCAAAAGGTTT
>Ga0307986_10004007_pt1 | contig 10100 bp, 12 predicted proteins | sample EllFjometageno82_FD_203170 | JGI IMG/M metagenome (GOLD analysis project Ga0307986, IMG submission 203170) | Marine microbial communities from Ellis Fjord, Antarctic Ocean - #82 | ecosystem: Environmental > Aquatic > Marine > Unclassified | place: Southern Ocean | collected 2014-10-09
CGTCGGTCGAGACGCTCCCGCAGAAAATCTCGCCGGTCGAGACGCTCTAGAGGTGGACGCAAAACCCGTCGTACCCGCAGAAAATCCCGCCGGTCGAGACGCTCCCGCAGAAAATCCCGTCGGTCGAGACGCTCTAGAGGTGGTCGCAAAACCCGCCGCACCCGCAGAAAATCCCGTCGGTCGAGACGCTCCCGTAGAAAATCCCGTCGGTCGAGACGCTCCCGTAGAAAATCCCGCCGGTCGCGTAGAGGTGGAGGTCGCAACAGAAATAACATGAAGAGTAAGAAAGGTAAGAAAGGTAAGAAAACTAAAAAGAAAAAGAGAAAAATGAACAAATTTTTTAAACTTCAGAATGCGGCAAGAAAGAAAAATGCTAAAACATTTGAATACAATGGAACAACATACAAGAAAGCGACAAATGCTAAAGGTTTAGTATACTACAAAAAATAAATGATTTAAACTCTTTTTAATAATTTATATATAATAATATAAATGTCAAGTACGCCAATGCAAATAGTAAATAATACACATTTTAATCATATATTGGTAGAAGGTGAACTAGGAGTAATATATTTTTTATTTGCGTTTGTAGTAGTCGCAACAGTTTCCAAATGTGGAAAAAATATGTATACAGAATGTTATCCACCACTTTATAGGTGGTATATAAGAAGAAGAATTGAGACATTAAATGACAGCTTGATATCAACTAGCAGTGCTATTTGTAGTATATGTTTAGATGACTATAGTGATCCAGAAATAAAATTAAATAAGTTACCATGTCATCATGTATTTCATAAAGACTGTGTTCAAGAATGGTTAAAAGAAAATGACACATGTCCAGATTGTCGTACAGAAATATAAACAATAATAATATTAATATTAATATTAATAAATGGAAAAATATAGAACAGGTGATATAGTACTTTTTTGTTATAGAGGTTGGTCCAAACCAATAGATATCATTTCACATATTATAGAATGGTTTAGTCCTTTACCATATTCGCATTGTGGTATATTTCTTAAGTCTCCTACATATATAGAATCATCTTTAACGGGTGATTATATTTGGGAAAGTGCTATAGAATCAATACCAGACGCAGAAACAGATAAAGAATTATGGGGGGTTAAACTAACACCAATTGATCACTATATAGGTAAATATGATGGTAGTATAAGTGTTAGAAGACTATTAAAGGAAAATAAGCACACTGTAGTAGATCCAGAAACTATACTTAAGATACATAAAAATGTATTTGAGAAACCATACGATTTAGATCCTATGGATTGGATAAGAGAATTATTTAATATGAATGATCCTGAACCACAGAAGACGAATAGATTCTGGTGTTCAGCATTTGTAGGATATTTTTTAACTAAACTAAGAGTATTACCTAATGATATAGATTGGAGTATTTTAAAACCTGCCGATTTTGCTGAAAATACTTTAGATTATCAAAACGGATATTCACTGGGAGATTTAGAGATAATACAGAAATAAATTAATATATGTTAACAGTCATACCTATACAATCGTGGTCTGATATGCCTTCATTATTAGAATAATGACCTATTATTTTCATATATTTATATATATAATTATAAAAAATTAATAGAGTTGTCTTGCGTATTTATAATTAAATGAATCCTTTAGTTTTCTATCTATCTTCTCAAAGTCTATAAAATATAATTTACCTTTTTTATCTAAAAGTGTATTTTGATATCTAACGTCATTGTGATAATATCCAGTATCTCTAAGAAAGCGTTTATGTAATTTTTTCATATCACTTAGATATTGTTTTCTATCTTTAGCCCTGTATTTGTCTTTAATTGATACTCCTACATTTTTCATGACTATTTCTAAGTTATCTGGATTAAAGGATATAAGTTTAGGGACATAACTTAACCCTTTTTTATATATAGATAGTTCTTTGTTAAATTTTTGTTTTCCTTTAGGAGATTTATTAAATCTTTTCATGACTCTAGTATTTGTTATAATAACAAGACTACCTGCCCTTTTTAATGTTTTTTTCAGTTTCTTTTTCTTGTATCGTCGTTTAGTTCTTCTTTTAGTCTTCATTAATATATAGTTAGAAAAAAAAGAGTATATTTAACAAGATATAACATTTAAAGATTATGCGGAAACGGGATCTTGCTGATTGTCTGATACTGTTTGGCACCGTGAGTCAATGCGGGGCGTGGAACCATGATGTTATCGTACATATCATGGAAGTTAAATGTGTCAATGTACGAGGTCTTGTACTTGTTATGGGGGGCTATCATAGCGATTTCAGGACCAGTCCCAGGATAGAAGATAATACCACCAACCGCGTCCCGATGCGCTCTCGCGTCCCGGGAATCAAAGAACATCTTCACGTGACCAGTATCGCGCTCAATGACTGCCGCCTTGTGGGGGAGTCGCTTACCCTGTTGCTTAGCGTTAAGGTGAATATGCTTGATAGTGTTGTAGTCCTTGTCCGGACCGATAGACGAGACAGAGTAGGTGGTGGTTTTCTTCTTAGGCATTATTTGCTATATTATGATATTTAAAATGACTAAATAAATTTCAACTTTAAGTGAAGGAATAGATAAAAAAGGATATGTCCTTTATATGTTTATTAATTAACTACATCAGAGCAACCACATAGTGGATGGACGCTCAGGGATAACATTTGCCTTCACCTTAAAGTCCTGCGCAATCTTGACGAGTTGTGCGTTACAGTAGGTCCGTACACCAGCAATCTTTACCAGAGAAGCATCCATATCGCGCTTGACCTCATCTGCTGTGACATCATCAAACTTAGCGGGAATAACGAAATTGTGATGAACTGGTTCTCGGGCCAGTCGGGTAGTATCCCGTGCGATTGTTCGCAGTTCTTCCTGTAGAACAGTAGAGAAGAGTTCCATAATGTGAAGGACTGCCTGGTCCTGCTGCCGCTTCTTATCCCGGCGTGCGAGATCGCTCTTCAGTTTCTTTTCACCTATATGCTTTATGAGAAACTGTACCCGCAAGTCTTCGTTATCTGTGGCGCCTGCAACCCGTGCCCGCAGAGGGTCTACGATAACTGCTGAGAAATGCGCACTTCCTTGGACAGTCCACATTACTTTATCCGCCCAGGTGTAACGGAAGTTTTGACATGACACCAGCGGATTTTTCGTGCCGTTAGCAATATTATCACTAGTGATTAGTATGTTCATCCGACCCCTTTCCTCTCTCGTATAATGACTGGCACCGGGAGGACCGCATGCTTTTTCGATAAGGCGTTCTATAAGGCGTTCATTAGGGATGCCACCACACATGCGGTCTCCAGGTGCCCGTGCGTTACCTTCACCTGCTAGGAGACCAGCGCGTTGCGCCTCAAAGAAGTGGGGATTGTGAATAATACCCGTTTCCTTGTGACCGGTTCTGAAAGAGAATGCTGTTTCGCAACCAGGGATAGTACAGAACATCTGGTCGCAACCGGCAATCTTGTAGATTGAGGTTCCACAACTTGGGCATCCGCGTGTACTCTTATTGATTTCTGCTACAGATGCGATATCGTCTGTGTTGCAGGTGTGTGGTGTGTCGCGAGCTGGACCCTTCACAGCGTGGCACTCCGAACAAGAGAAAGTATCACACAGACCACACTTCCAAGCAGTAGACAGGGAACCAAGGCATCCCTCAACACCACACTTCTGGATGAATTGCTTCTTAACAGGAGGCGTTCTAGATTTGAGGTCCCACAAATCATTTTTAGCAGTACGGTAATTATTCTGCATAATACGGATTTGCTGTTTAATACTTTGAATTTCTTTATCTTTAGCAATAATGTCTAGGGCCCGCTTAGCAGCAGGTTGGGCGCTCGCCATCCGCGCCATTTCTTTGTCCAACAGCACCTTACTCTGATGCTTCTTGTATGCTCCATTCACCCATCCAGTACCAACAGAATCACACAGGAAACTGTGATCAAGGGATTGGTGACATGACATACAGTCGGGATCAGATGTAGAATCCAAGAGATATTTTTTCATACACTTACCACAGATAGAAAACTCGCAACCGCACGAAATCTTCTTCATACAACTCTTTTCAGAGAACATTTCGAAACAGCATTGGCACTCGGGGGGGTCCATGTTTGTGATTATGATAGCGAGATATTATATCATATGTCATATCGTTCAACTTTAAGTGACAGGGAGAGATAAAAAATGGTATGTGGACCATTAAATTTAATAATGCTATCTTACTAGGCCACACCACCAACGCCTTAAAGGAGGTGAGTGTTTCTATTATGCTCCATCATGAGGTATAGTTTACGGTTTCTTAAATGGGGTCTTCATCTTTGACCATCCGCTAATGCCAGCAGAAGAACGAGACACATCGTTTAGGGAGATATTAATCATGGGAATCTGATGGAACGCGCAATAGTTCTTAACTGCTTTAAGGATAATCGTGAAACGCATTTGTGAATCGAGGTGGTGGCGCTCACCGTCCGACGGCCAGTAATTGTCATCAGTCACCTTATCCTCGGGAAACTGCTTCCGGAGATATTCCAGCGTTTCCGCATGAGCGCCAGTGCCTTTGTCCTTGCCCTTGGACTTGGCCTTGCCCTGTAGAGACGCGTCATACATATATTGTGAGATGGATTGCTGTAGAGAGAAGATTTCATCAGCAGATTGTTTCTTAAACGCTGTGAGGATGTCAAGGGTTTGACGATACTTGTGATTGGCCAACATGAACGACCATGTAATGATTACGAGAAAGACGACCATAGGGTCATTGAGGTACTCTTGCAACAGAGTGAATGTGATGGTATCAGAGGAGTTGGTGAAAGTGTTGTTGGACATGATGCGAGAACGCGTATTAAATATGAGATGATATTAAAAGGATTAATATATTCAACTTTAAGAAAAGGAGAAGAGATAAAAAACGGGTCTAGTTTTTAATGAGAAATATTCTAGTTCTTAAATTCAGCAATGATTCTCATGAGCGTAGATTCGTAAATGGGTTCGGTTGTGTAGATATGACCACTGGAACCTTCGCTAATGCTATCATGATGAGCGATGGGGACACCCGATTGGATAAATATATCTTCATCACTCTTTCGTGTTCCCATCCACACCATGTCGCAAGTATCCCCCTTTTTGATGTTGTGGGATTTTGCGTATGCGCCCCTGCATGCCCGAATTGTAATCCTCTTACCATTGTGCCAAATGGAGTGCCATCCTGAAATACAAGGACGAGCCGGCAAACCATTTTGACGCATGATACTGAGAACTTGATCTTCAGTGAGTGCTTGTTCATCTGGGGTTGGTTCTTCCTCAGGGGTTTCATAACCTTCCCCCTCAAGAGCATCCACTTTATCGGTGAGTTCTGCGATAGTTTTCTGCAACATGAAGATCTCATCCGCATGAATAGCGTGGATCTCCGCAATTGCGGAGAAGAGTTTGGAGACGGAGGACATGATGAGGGTCTAGTGTGAGGTATGTGTGTGAGGTATGTGTGTATGTGTGTATGTGTGTGTAGAGAGTGTAGATGCTAATAGATTTAATAGAATATTCAACTTTAATTAAAGGATAAGAGATAAAAAAGGAGATGACCTTTTAAAATGTTTAATGAGAGACTAATTAGAGAACGCGATTGATGCGACGAGAGGAAGAGATGGTAGCGGGGGGAGAGTAGTTGTTGGTGAGAACGGCGAAGAAGTTGGTAGATTTGCCATTTTTGTTGGCCTTAGAGAAAGGGATGACGGTAGCGGAGATAGAAGAGCCGAGCACGGCATTATCGGGGATGAGAGAGGAGTCAGCGAAGACGGACTGACCATCATGAGAGCGAAGGATGGAGAAGTGAGGGCCGGTAGCGACGATGGTAGTGGAGAGAGAGGAGGAGAGTTCGTTAGCACGAGGTGTATCGGCGATGTTTCCATTTGAGACGATGAGATCGGACTGAGGGAGACATTCCTGAACCCAACCCTTGATGTCCTTACCGCCCTTATCGGAGTCCCACCCATCCCACGAGACGGACGAGACACAGCACTCGAGGAAGTCGCCCTTGTTGAGGCCAAGCCGAGAGAGGTTAACGAAAGTGCGAGAGCCGTCGGGCCGGGATTCGGCAAAGGACTGAGGGCGAGCCTTGATGAGAATGCCGGAGCCGGACTGAACGAGAGTGATGGAGTGCTTGTTGATGCCGATAATTTTGGCGAGAGTCCAATAGTCGTTATCGGACTCGGTCTCGGTCTTGGTCTCGGACTCGGTCTTGGACTCGGTCTGTCCGACGGTGGTGTCGGTATCAGAGTCAGCACCGGCGGCGGTCCAGTCGGTGTTGATGGCCTGGAGGTCGTACTCGTCGATGGAGGCAGCAACGGTCCGGTCGACGGGAGCGGGAGTAGTAGGAGTAGACGGACGGAGAACCGGAGAGTTTGCGGGAGAAGACATAGTGGTGTATGTGAGTGTGGAGAGTGTATATGATATAAGAAACTAGTTACATGATTCAACTTTAATTAAAGGAGAAGAGATAAAAAAAACCCATCCGAAGATGAGTTTAATTAATTTATTGTAGTTATCTATTAGGCCTTCTGAGCAGTCCACTTAGCGGCGCATGCGCAGAAGGCGTCCTTGTGGTCGGTGTCGTGAGCCTTCTTGTACTTAGGGAGTTCCTCTTTCATGAAGAGGTTGTATGCGGAGGGCGTGCGAGTCTTCTTGACCTTCGCGGCCACACCCTTCGCGGCCACGCCCTTCGTGGGCACGACCTCGTTATCGTCCCCGTCCTCGTCATCGTCAGTCCCGTTATCGTTGTTGACGAGGCGTGCGACCAGGTCAGCCCGCTTGCCCTTGGCAGAGAGGTCGCGTGCGACGAGGTCCTTGCGCAGTGCGGGGACCTTGATGCCCTTGTAATCGTCAGAAGAGGAACTGTCGTCCTCGTCGTCGTCGTCGTCCTCGTCCTCGTCGTCGCCGTCATCCCCGTCATCGTCCCCGTCCTCGTCATCATCGTCCCCGTCGCACTGCCAGTAATCGTCATCGAGCTTCTCCTGGGACTTAGTGAGAAAGTCCCCGGCATCGGTCATGTCAGGGTCAGCGACAACCCAGCAGAGGGCGTCCCCTTTCTTAACGACCGTGCCATCATCCATCTTGCCATCACAGAGAGCGTAATCGGGGACCTTCTTCCCGAAAAGGCCGAAAGCGGTGCCGTTGCGGTAGCAGACGCCGCAGTGCTTACCCTGTGACGCGGACTTCTGGCACTGGTAGGCGACAGTACCGGTGGCCCAGTCGCTGTGCCCGTACTCGGTGGCCCAGGCGCAGACGCGAGACAAGCACTGCTTGGACATGACGGAGTTGTTGTAGTGTGTGTGTGTGTGTGTGTGTGTGTGTGTGTATAGAGAGTGTATATGATAGTATTGTCCCTATATAATTCAACTTTAGTTATACAACTTGTAACAACCTGTTATCAACATACTGTAAGTAGTATACTACATATTGTAAGTTGTATATATTAAAGTTGAAATAGTTGGAGTAAAAAACATACGAATACTCTCTATACACACACACACACACACACACACACATCCCCAAGCATCCCCCCAAGCATGACGACCGAACACAAGGTGCTGTCTGTCGTGGATGTGCTGCGCAACGACTGGCTGGACATGATGATGGCACTGAAACCCTCCGTCGATGGCAAGCCGCTTACGGAGGAGTACCTCCGCGAGTACATGAAGGTGGAGGCCCGCCGTGCCAAGCCGGGGCGCAAGGCAGGCAGCAAGACCAAGAAGGATGACACGCCTGTGGGGGACTGCTGTTCGGCAGTCAAGCACCAGCGCACCAAGGGGGACTATGACAAGGCGCGTTGCAGCAAGCCCGCGGGGCGCGATGATGGCAAGGGTAACCTCCTATGCGAGGATTGCGGTGCCCGCTGGGACACTGTGAGCGGTAATGACATCGGGGGGCAGATCTGCTACGGTGTGGGTGCCGCAGCAAAGAAGGCCTATGGGGGAGACGAGTGGATGGGCATCTACGATGTGGACTGCCCTCCGGTGTTCATCGGGCAGGCGTCCTGTGTCATGGATAGCGGGGGGAAGTGGGACCTGCGGGCCTCCATGGACAAGCTGTCTAAGGATGGCGATCGTCGCAAGGGGGCCTTCCACATGCCGCAGACGCCATGGTCGGCACCGGTTACGGACGAGCAGCAGCTGCAGCAGTGGCAGGGGGGCGAGAAAAAGGGGATCTCTACTGACGAGCAGATGGACGAGGACAGCACTGATGCGGAGGCCAAGCCGCGTGCCATGTTTGACCTCGATGGGGCCTCCTACATTAAGATGACGCACGATGACTCGCCTATCTGCCTCTACCGCGCCTATGGGGACAGCATGCCCGATCCTATGGTTAAGGGTGACGCGACCGCGTACCTGATTGACGATAAGGTTCAGTGGATGGATGACGAGGGGGAGACGGAGCACGACGAGTATGTTAGCAGCCTGTAAATTAGAAAAAAACAAAAAAAAAAAGAAATATTAAATACCTACTGGTATTTTTTATCTAGCACCTATATGGTAGTGTTATTTTTTATGTAAGAGTATCATATGTGATAGTAATATGTATGATTGTAAATGAATAAAATATGAAATAGAATAGAATACATGTGAATATGTAACTCCTACTTGAAATAAAAATAGAAATAAAACATATGTATAGAAAAAAAGTGATATGAATAGTATTGGAGATAATACATAGCCCTATGCCGTGCGCCTATGGCTGTAATATGGGTGATATTAGTAAGGGTTGTCCTTATGTTTTTTAATAAGTTTATATCCAGAGACAATATATAGATGGTTTTTAAGTTTTGTAGGGTAGTTATCTTTAACCCACTGATAGAGACTTTTTTCTTGTTCAAGTAGACACTGCTTTTGAGAATGAACTTTATTGTACATAGAAACAATGAAGTCGCGATGTTTAATAATAGTTTGTTTATCATCAGAGTCATTAGTATCCTCTTCATTTTGTAAGGATTTGATTAAGAAAGAGATAGCGCTAGTAATAACATTGATATCATTTGATTGGATCCATAATTCATTACCATTGATAGACCATTCATTGGTATCAGTAGTTTTGTTAGGAATAGGTTTAGATTCGCTGATGAATACACATGCGGAGAACCCATTAGAGACTTTGTCCTTGTTGAATTTTTTAATGTCACTGGAAGTGATATTGCCTTTTGATTTACATTCGATACCAATAACATTTGAAGGGTTATTAGAGTCAGTCATTCGGATGTCCATACAGAAGTTGGAACCGTCACCATTGATGTCAAATGAATTATCAAATTTGTTGACGATACCCAGTTCAATATATTTTTCAAAGGATTCACCTTTATACATAGAGTGGGTGCCGGTTTTGTTTTCATTAGCGTTGACATATTCGTCGAATACCTTTTTCTGATCTCGATGTTTTGATTCGAACTCCCTTCTTAAAAGAAGTTCACTAGTTTCTGTATCTTTTTTATATTTCTCTTCAACCGATAGTTTTATTTGCTCTTCCTTTTGTTTTAACTGTTCTTGTGACAAGGAGTCTCGTTTTAATAGTTCCCTCTTATGGGTGTCTTGTTGTTCTGCCATAACAAGGTTCATTTTATTTTCTTTATCAATAAAGTGTCCAGAAATAACAGAAGGATATTCTTCTAAGAATTCGTCGAAGTGTTTATTGGTAACTTCAAAGGATTTATCTTTTAATTCATCATAGTTTCTGAAAGAAAATGTGTTTGACATTAGTATATAGATGTATTTTTCTGTATGATTCAACTTTAAATAGGTTGTATGTAAGTATGTAGTATATATATGTATATTATATGAATGTAAGAGTAATATAAAACAAAAATATGAAAGTTAAAAAAAAAGCATGTCCATAAAGATAATAAGATACATATGAAGATGTATGAAAAGATTTGTATACATATGAATAGATATGAATAGCAACCGCACCTTCGGTGCGTCCGCGGATTTGAGCAGGGCTCCACTTTATACTTGAGAAATATTATTTATGGTGTGGCCCCCACCATAAAAAAATGTAGCGCCACACAAACCACCACACCATAAATATTTATTTTGTGGTGTGGTGAATATACTTTCAAGAAT
>Ga0307986_10004009_pt1 | contig 10097 bp, 12 predicted proteins | sample EllFjometageno82_FD_203170 | JGI IMG/M metagenome (GOLD analysis project Ga0307986, IMG submission 203170) | Marine microbial communities from Ellis Fjord, Antarctic Ocean - #82 | ecosystem: Environmental > Aquatic > Marine > Unclassified | place: Southern Ocean | collected 2014-10-09
ACTTCTAAGAGGCAAATCTTTATTTTTGCTTGTCATTTATCCGTTGAGCAATTTTAAGGCAAAGTTTAATTGATTATCTGTTTCAGAGTTAAATTTGAAATCATCCGATTGCTCTATTACTTCTATATCGGGTGTTACACCTACCTCAGAAATGGATTTACCTGAAGGAAGGTAATATTTTGCAATTGTTAATCTAATAGCACCTCTATTCTTTAAAGGAATTATTGATTGTACAGAACCTTTTCCGTAACTATTCTCCCCTAGTATTATTGCTCTTTTATGATCTTTGAGTGCACCAGCTACTATTTCAGATGCTGATGCAGAGCCATAGTTAATAAGTACAATTAATGTTTTGCCACCTATTATATCACCTTTTTTAGCAAACCATTTTCTGTTCTCTGAAACTTGTCGGCTCTTAGTTGATACAATTTCACCATTGTTTAAAAAGAAGTCTGAAATTTTAATAGCTTGAGAAAGTAGACCACCAGGATTATTTCTTAAATCCAAAATGTACCCTTTTAAATCTTTATTTTTATTAAGATTGTTAATTTTTTTTTTAATTTGTTCACTACTATTTTCATTAAAAGAAGTGAGTCTAATATAGCCAATATTATTATTAATAAGTTCAGATTTTACAGATTGAACTTGAATAATTTCTCTGGTTATATCAAAGATCAATGCTTTTTTAACACCACGTCTTCTAACATTTATTACAATGTTAGATCCAACAGGTCCCCTCATTAAATCAACAGCTTCCATTAATGATTTTCCTTGCACCTGAACATTATTAATTTTTACAATATAATCACCAGCTTTTAATCCGGCCTTAGAGGCTGGTGTATTATCGATTGGGGAGATTACTTTTACCACACCTGCTTCCATACCAACCTCAATTCCTAGTCCTCCAAACTTACCACTTGTTTCAGTTCGCATACCCTCAAAACTTTCAGGGGTCATGTAAGCTGAGTAGGGATCTAGCGATTGCAATAATCCATTTATAGCAGAGTCCATGCTTTGGGATAGATCTATTTCATCAACATATTCTTCATCGATTTTTTCAAGGATTTCACCAAATAAGTCTATCTTCTTATATACATCAATATTTTCAGAAAAACTTTTTTCAAAAAAAAATAGAGATAAAGTGATAAAAAATAATATTTCTTTCATGATATTTATATTATTACTTTTTCTTTGGGAATTAGTTCTGACCATATCTTTTCAAGTTCATAAAACTTTCTTTTGTCAGGATTAAAAATATGGACAATCAAGTCGATGCCATCAACTAACTTCCAATCTAAACTTTCTTTTCCTTCTATTTTAGAATTTTTTACTCCATTGGTTTTTAGTTTTTCTAAAACTTGTTCTGATAAAGCTTGAATATGTCTCGAAGAAGTTCCGCTTGCTATGATCATGTAGTCTGCCATAGAACTTTTATTCTTAAGATCGATAGAAATTATGTCTAAAGCTTTATTGGAATCTAACGTATCTAATATGATACTTTTAAGATCTGTATTTTTTTGCATTAATTAAACAAACCTTATCAAATTTTTCTTAATTGAGAAGATGAAATATTAACTTTTTTAAAATTAATAAATGTTAAGTTTTTTTTATTTGTCCCATTAAAAGTCACTGACTTTAAAGATTTAGCTTTATAGCCCTGCCGATCAAATATAAGAATATTACACTCTTTTATAATAGATTTCCATTTATACCATTTGTGAAAATTAATAAGATTATCAGCACCCATAATGAAATATATTTCAAATTTTTTGTCTTTATTTAAATGTTCAATTAAATGGATTATTCTATTGGAGGCTATTTTATCTTCATAAAATTTTACTTTAATATAATTATTTTTACCTATCAATTTTTTAGCAAACTGCGTTCTGCTTCTTAAGGTAGAGCTACTTTCATTCTTAAATGGATTTTTTTTTGTAATTGCCCAAATAATATTTTTTAGTTTAAATCTTTTTTTAGCTTGTATGGATATTTCCAAATGCCCTTTATGAGCTGGATCAAAGGTACCTCCTAAAATACCAATTTTAATTTTTTGGGCTTTTAATTTATTTTCTAGTTTTGCCATTGCTAACTATTTCGTATTTGTAAGAAACAAGCTGTTCCAAGCCCACAGGGCCCCTAGGAGGAAGAGTGTTTGTTGAAATACCAACTTCTCCACCAAAACCAAACTCACCACCATCAGCAAATTGTGTTGATGTATTATGCATAGCTATTGAGCTCTTAACATTTTTTAAAAACTTTATAGCAGTTTTTTTATTTTTAGTAATTATAGAATCTGTATGCATAGTTCCATATTTGTTAATATGATTAATGGCTTCTTCACAATTTTTTACAGTCTTTACGGATACTGTTGCTGCCAAGTATTCTGTAGACCAGTTGGTCTTTTTTGCTATAGAAATTTTACCTTTATAATATTTATTTAAAAACCGATCCCCATATATTTTGCAGTTGTTTTCTTCAAGTTTTTTTAAAATAGGATTGCAAAATTTTTTAACAATTTTTTCATGAAGCAAAATCGTTTCAGTTGCACCACAAATACTAGTATTTCTTAATTTGGCATTATAAATAATATTTATAGCCATCTCTAATTCGGCATCTTTATCAACGAAAGTATGACATAGACCCTCTAAGTGTCCTATAATAGGTATCTTTGAAAACGCCTGAACTCTTTTCACTAAATTTTTCCCACCACGAGGTATGATCACATCAATATAATCTTTCATATTTGAGAGCATAAAATCAACCATTTTTCTATCTTTAGAATCTACAAATTGAATAAAATTTTTATTAACCCTATTTTCTTTGAGAGCCCTTCGAAATAACTTAGCTAAAATTTTATTAGTGTTTATTGCTTCTGACCCACCCTTTAAAATTACAGCATTTCCAGATTTAAAACATAAGCTAGCAACATCTGAAGTAACATTGGGTCTACTTTCGTATATAACTCCAACAACCCCAATAGGTATAGATACTCTTTTAATTTTTAATCCATTGGGTCTGCTCCATTCTTTAAGTGTATTATCAACAGGATCTTTTAATTTAGTAATTTTATTTATTGAATTTTTTATATTGTCTAATTTATTATGACTGATAGTGAGTCTATCAATCAAATTATTATTTAATTTTTTTTTTAAAGCAAATTTTATATCTTTTATATTCTCTTTGATTATAGAGTTTCTCTCTTTATCTAATAATGAGGCATACTTTTTTAGAATTTTATTTTTTACTGTGGAATTAACTTTTTCAAGTGATGCTTTTTTAGCATTTTGCCCTATTAAATTCATATATTTACTCATTTTATACTTCTACCATATCATCTTTATGTATAACTTCAGACTTAGCAACATATCCTAATATTTTTTCAATTTCTTTAGAATGGTGTCCCATAATTCTTAATATTTCATCAGATGAGAATGAACTTAAGCCTCTAGCACATTCGTAATTTTTTTTATTTAAAACTTTTATGTGATCACCTTTTTTAAACTTACCAGATACCTTTGTGATTCCTGCTGCTAACAAACTCTTACCATTCGAAAGTGCTTGTGTGGCACCATCATCAATAAAAATTTCTCCTTTGGGTGAGATTGAACTAATAATCCATTTTTTTCTAGCATCTAATTTAGTTATTTTGGGTAAAAACCAAGTACAGTTATTATCTTCAACTATTTTTTTAATAGGTCTCATTAAAAGACCATTAGCTATTACCATTTTGCATCCCGATAGTTGACAGATTTTTGCTGCATCAATTTTAGTTTTCATTCCACCCGTTCCAAGTTCACCAATACTTTTGGTAGCAATCTTTTCTATATCTTTATCTATATTTTTTATTTCTTTTATTAACTTTGCATTTCTATAAATTTTTGGATTTTGAGTGTAAAGACCATTAACATCTGAAAGAATTATAAGTGAGTCAGCACCAGATATTTGCGCAACTCTAGAAGCTAATCTATCGTTATCACCGTACTTAATTTCTGTAGTTGCTATGGTGTCATTTTCATTAACAATAGGTACAAAACCTAACTGAAATAAATTATCAAAGGTTCTTTTAGCATTTAATGCCCTTCTTCTTTGTTCAGTATCTTCTAACGTGAGTAAAATTTGAGATATATTAATCTTTTGTTTAATAAATGTTTCTGAAAATAAATTCATAAGTTCAATTTGTCCAATTGATGCTATTGCTTGGCTTTTATCAATTTTGAGATTTTTTTTACCTAAGTTCAGTTTTTTACAGCCCATTGCAATAGCACCTGAGCTTACAATAATAACTTTTTTATTTTTATTTACTAGCTCTCGAATATCTTTGGCAAACTCTAAAAGCCATTTTTTTCTAATTTTTTTATTATCATCTATTAATAAAGAGGAGCCAATTTTGATTACAATTATTTTAGAATCTTCAAGATACATATGCGAGTAATTTAGCTTTAACATTTGATATAGATCCCTTATTTAATGTTGAAAGGGTTACTACCTCAGAGTCTTTATTTTTAGAAAAACTTTTCACAATTTCATCCACTTCTTTCTCATCTAATAAATCTGTTTTATTTAATACAATTATTTCTTTTTTTTCAAGGATCTCTTTGCTGTAGCTACCAAGCTCTTTTTTAACTTGCTGATAAGCATTTTCAATATCTTCATTAGTAATGTCTATTAAATGCATCAAAGTTTTACACCTCTCTATATGTTTTAAAAATTGAATACCAAGACCTACACCTTCATGTGCACCTTCAACTAACCCAGGAATATCAGCTAAAGTTATTTCTTTGTCATCATAAGTTGCAACACCAAGATTAGGATTTAATGTTGTAAACTTATAATTTGCTATCTTAGGTGTGGCATTTGTAATAGCAGCTAATAAACTAGATTTTCCTGCGTTAGGTAATCCCACTATACCAACATCAGCAATAGTTTTAAGTTGAAGCCAAATTACGTACTCTTCACCTATAGAGCCTTTTGTAAATTTTTTTGGCGCTCTATTGGTGGAGCTTTTAAATCTAGTGTTCCCCAGACCACCCTTACCACCCTTGGCCACAACAAATTCTTCACCTTCTTTTTTAAAATCATAAATTAAAGTTTTATTATCTTCCTCAAAAACTTGTGTACCTATTGGAACTTTTAAAAATAAATCATCTCCTCCATGACCAGTACGATTTTGTCCAGAGCCATTCACACCTCTTCCAGCTTTGTGATGTTGTTGAAATCTATAATCGATAAGAGTATTTAAATTTCTTTCTGATCTTAAGAATATAGTGCCACCTTTGCCACCATCTCCGCCATCAGGCCCACCGTACTCAATAAATTTTTCCCTACGAAAACTGGGAGATCCGTGACCACCATTGCCAGCCTTTACATAAATTTTTACTTGATCAAGAAACTTCATAATACAACTGTTAGTTTTTAATTGTACTATTAATTGGGTTTTACTGAAACGAATGTTCTGTCTAATCTACCCTTTTTAAATACAACTTTTCCCTCAACAACAGAAAAAATTGAATGATCTTTACCCATTCCCACGTTTTCACCAGGAAAAATTTTTGTTCCCCTTTGTCTTACAATTATGTTTCCAGGAATTACTACTTCGCCACCGTACTTCTTTACGCCAAGTCTACGACCAGCACTATCTCGTCCGTTTCTCGATGAACCACCTGCTTTTTTTGTTGCCATAATTTATATAATTTATTTACTTACTGCTTTAGTCTCTAATTTTTTAGGAGTGACTTTAGTATCATTTTTCTTAGTAGTGACTTTAGCGTCTTTTTTTTTAGTATCCACTACAACCTTCACCTTTTCAATCTTTTTAGTTGGTTTAACCATTTTTTCAGCTTCAGATAAAACTTTCCCATCCTTTGAGAAAATTTTGCTAATTCTTATTAATGAATATTGTTGTCTATGACCATTTTTTCTTCTTGAATTTTGTCTTCTTCTTTTCTTGAAGATTAATATTGTTCTGTTTTTTCCATTTTCAACAAGGTCAGCTTCAACTTTAGCACCTTTTACTGTTGGCGACCCAACTTCTATCGTTTTATCATCGCCATAGGCCAGGATCTCTTTAAACTCTATTTTAGTCTCAACTTTAGAATCTTCTAATCTTTCGATTTTAAGTATTTCTCCAGCCTTTACTTTGTACTGTTTTCCACCTGTTTGAATGATTGCGTATGACATTGTTTAATCTTTTTTTTATAAGCAGCAATATAGTCTTGAGCCTATTATAGTCAAGTCCGAATAAGTTAGAAATTGTCCTTTAAATCTCTTAATTTTGAAAAGGCTTCTACATTATTGGATCTAAGGAAAATATTGCACTCTAATTCATCCTTAATAGTTGAGGGGATAGTAGGTAGGCCATTTTTCAACCTCATGTCTATATCATGTATTTTAGCTTTGAGATTTTCATTGTTAGTATCATGAACTGCACAAAAATCTGAATTTTTTTTTGTATATTCATGACCACAATAAATTTTTGTATTTACTGGTAGTTTCTTTAATTTCATTAAAGAGTCAAACATTTGAGAGTATGTTCCCTCAAATATTTTTCCACATCCTAATGAAAAAAGAGTATCTCCAGTAAAAACAGATTCTTCTTTATAAAAATAAAAACATATATGACCAAGAGTATGTCCGGGGATATAGATTATCTTTGCTTCAAAATTATCATGTATCCAAGTTTCTTGATCATTAATTAATATATCTATTTGAGGAATTCTTTCTTTATCTCCCCTATACCCAATGATGCTTGCACCATATTTTCTTTTTAATTCTTGGTTGCCACCGACATGATCATAATGATGATGTGTATTTAGTATAAACTTTAATTTAATCTTATTATTTTCCAAGTATCTAATAACTGGTGCCGCTTCACTAGGGTCAATTACACAGGCAGTATTATTTTCATTATCAATTATTAAATAGGAATAGTTGTCTTGTAAACAGGGTATTATTTTAATCTCCATTTATTTTTCTATTAAAAATATTCCAAGTACGGCTGTCAAATTTTTTAAGGTTAAATTTTTATCGGTTATTTTTGATGATTTTAAATTTTGAAGGGCAATAGATTTATATAAATTAATTTTTCTATTTTCACAAAAATTAAAAAAATCCTTAATAGTACACATATGTAAGTTTGGGGTATTGTACCATTCGTCAGGTAAGGTTCTAGTGACAGGCATAGTTCCCTTAATCAATAGATGCAATCTAACTTTCCAATAACCAAAATTAGGTATTGTGACTATTGCTTTTTTTCCAACTCTTAATAGTTCTGATATGACTTTTTCAGGGTTAAGAAAAGCCTGTAATGTTTGACTTAAAATCACAAAATCAAAAGATCCATCAGGAAATTGAGAAAGATCTTTTTCAGCATCTCCCTCAATTACAGTTAAACCTTTTCCAATACATTGTTGAACGTTATTTTTTAAAATTTCAATCCCTCTTATATCAATTTTTTTGTTATCTTTTAAAAACTCCATTAAAGTACCGTCTCCACAGCCAACATCTAAAACCCTAGTGTTAGTTTCTATTAAGTCTGCGATTATTTTAAATTCTGGTTTCATTATTTATCTTTTAAGTATGAGGTATTAATATAATCTTTTAGAGTATCTAAAAAGTTAGGAGTATTTAATAAAAAGGAATCATGCCCTTTATCAGATTCAATCTCAACAAATCCAACATCTGCACCTATAGCATTTAAAGCTATAACAATTTCTTTATTTTCAGAAGTTGGATAAAGCCAATCTGAAGTAAACGATATAATAAGAAATTTAGTTTTACTATCTGTGAATGCTTTAGACAAATTTCCACCGTGTTGTTTGATTAAATCAAAATAGTCCATTGCTCTTGTGATATAAAGATAGCTATTGGCATCAAATCTATCAACAAATACAGATCCTTGATACCTTAGATAACTTTCTATCTGAAAATCTGCATCAAAACTAAAATTTAAATCTTCTCTTTCTTGTAATTTTCTCCCAAATTTTTCTTGTAGACCATTTTTAGATAAATAAGTTATGTGAGCAGCCATGCGGGCAACAGATAAACCTTTATTAGGGTTTTTATTTTGATTTGCATAGTCTCCTCCCATCCAATTTGTGTCCGCCATAATAGATTGTCTTCCAAGTTCATTAAAAGCAATATTTTGTGCAGAATGATTTGACGTAGTAGCAATTGGAATTGCTATCTTGGCTTTGTTAGGAAAGTTACTTACAAACTGAAGAACTTGCATGCCACCCATAGATCCGCCTATAACAGCAAATAATTTTTCAATTTTAAAAAATTCTAAAAGATTGTGTTGTGTGTTCACCATATCGTTTATTGTAATAATAGGAAAACTGGTTCCATAAATTTTATTTGTTTTAGAGTTAATATTACTAGGACCAAAAGAACCTAGACATCCACCAATTACATTTGCACAAATTACAAAATATCTATCTGTATCAATAGCTTTACCAGAACCTACGGCATACGACCACCAGCCATCTTTTTTTGTAATTGGGTTTAATCCAGAAACAAATTGATCTCCTGTTAAAGCATGAAAAATTAAAATTGCATTATCTTTTTTTTTGTTAAGCACACCATAAGTCTCATAAGCTAAAGGAAAATTATTAATAGTTTGACCACAATCTAATTTTAATGGTTTATCAATTATTAAATTTTTTATATTTAGATTTTTATTCATAAATAATAGCTAAATTTGAATTGTGAGATAAAAAAACTTATTTAGCGGTTTTTTTTATGCGCTCGCAATTCAGTTAAATCAGCGCACATTTTTTGTACTAGATACTATTTCTTAAGTCAATTTTAAAAAAAATGACTTATTCTGTATGAAAGTTTAATATTTTATTTATAAGTTTAATAAAATGACCGTTCCAAAGTTTAAAAAATTTAAAATAGAGGCCTATAAACCAGGAAAATCAAATATAGGTAAATTCAAAAATATCATCAAATTATCAGCAAATGAGTCAGCATTAGGTGTTAGCTCAAAAGTTAAGAGAGTATTAAATAATAAAATTTTGAACCTGTCTAGATATCCAGACAGCAAAGCACAAGTTTTAAGAAAAGAAATTTCAAACAAATTTAATTGTGATTTTAATAAGATCATTTGTGGAGCAGGGTCTGATGAAATAATTCAGATGATTTGTCAGCTATATTTAAAACCATCAGATGAAGTGATTGTGCCTCAATATAGCTTCTTAATGTATAGAATTTATGCAAAAATTGTTGGGGCAAAAGTTGTTTTTTCAAAAGAAAAAAATTTTAAAGTTTCGGTGCTAGAGATAATTAAAAAAGTTACAAAAAAAACAAAAATAGTTTTTATTGCTAACCCAAATAATCCAACAGGCACTTATTTAAGTAAATTAGAATTATTAGAATTAAGAAAAAAATTAAAAAAAAATATTTTATTAGTCTTAGATGATGCGTATTTTGAATATATGAAAAATAAAGATTATGAATCAAGCTTAGATCTATTTAAAAATAAGGATAATGTAGTTGTAATAAGAACATTTTCTAAAATCTATGGATTAGCTTCTTTAAGAATTGGTTGGGGTTATGCTTCCAAAAAAATTATTAATGCAATGAATGTAATTAAACCACCATTTAATGTAAATCAACTTGCACAAATTGCAGCAACAGAAGCTTTAAAAGATAAAAAATTTATTAATCAATCTGTGAAGCATAATATTACAGAAGCAAATAAAGTTAAAAATATTTTAGAGAAACTAAGTATTTTTTCAAATGAAGTGACAGCTAACTTTTTATTACTAGATTTTGATAAATGTAAATTTTCAGCTAATTATGTTTTTAACAAACTGCAATCAAAAGGAATTATATTAAGATCCACAGAAGATGGATATAATATTAAAAATAAATTAAGATTAACAATTGGATCTAAAAAAGAGAACGCAAAATTTATCAAAGAAATTAAGGTTATATTTAATTAATTATGAAAAATATTTTAATTATAGGGTGTGGTTTAATTGGATCTTCATTATTAAGATCAATAGTAGATAAAAAAATAGCAAAAAAAATATTTATTTATGAAAAATCTAAGTCAAATATTATAAAAATTAAAAAATTAAAATTACCTTGTGAAG
>Ga0307986_10004010_pt1 | contig 10096 bp, 7 predicted proteins | sample EllFjometageno82_FD_203170 | JGI IMG/M metagenome (GOLD analysis project Ga0307986, IMG submission 203170) | Marine microbial communities from Ellis Fjord, Antarctic Ocean - #82 | ecosystem: Environmental > Aquatic > Marine > Unclassified | place: Southern Ocean | collected 2014-10-09
TAGTTGAAAGTGGTCTTTTTTATTTAGATGAAAAAAAGAATAAATATGTTGAAAGATTTCGAGATAGAATAATATTTCCAATTAATAATATTTCAGGCCAACCTATTGGATTGGGAGGAAGAACTATCCAAGAAAATAGTTATTCAGCAAAATATATTAATTCTCCCGAAACACCTTTTTTTAAAAAGGGTTCTAATTTATATAATTTGGATTTAGCTAGAAGATTGTCAAATAAAATTGATCATGTTTATTTAGTTGAAGGATATATGGATGTAGTTGGTTTAAGTAAAAATGGAATTGAAAATGTTGTGGCAAATCTTGGAACCTCTTTAACAGACAGACAAATTTTAATTCTCAACCAATTCTTTGAAGACATAATTATTTGTTTCGATGGTGATGAGAGTGGGTATAAAGCAGCACTTAGAGCGGCTGAAAATTCAATTAAGGAATTACAACCTGAAAAACAAATCTCATTTCTTTTTTTGCCAGATGGTGAAGACCCAGATAGTTATGCTAACAAAAATGGTAAAGCAAATTTTATTGCTTTTACAAAGCAAGCAAAAATATCAATTCATCAATTTATATTTAATCACTACAAACAACAAACGGATAACAACCCCTCATCTATGGCAATTTTTGAAAAAAAATTAAGATCAATTGTGGGAACTATAAAAGATGATTTTATTAAAAAATATGTACTTGAATTTTTTTTAGAGAAAATCTCATCATTAACACCCCATAGCAATATTGGAAAAAAACAATTTTATACTAAAAAGATTAAATCATTACAGTCTACTCAAAAACACTTCAATGAGAGTAAGCTATTAAGTAGTGTAGAGCTTAAAGAGTTTTCATTACTTTATCTAATCATGAATAATTTAGACATATTTCAAGAAAATATTCATTTAGTTGAAAATATAAAATTATTTAGTGACGATAATAAATTAATTCTCGAAACGCTTGTAACAAAATTAAAAAGTGGTGAAAAACTTACTCTTCAAGAAATTCCAATTGATCCACAATTAACTGAAAAAATTTTTAAGTTTGCCTCTATCAAGCATATTTTAAATAGTCATCAAAATGATCAAAATAAAATGTTTGAATTATTAGAGGAAGTTTCTAGGGATCTAAAAAACTACGATTTAGAGTTCAGAATAGAGGAGCTTGAATCAAAATTTTCCAAGGATTTAAGCGAAAGTACTTTTAATGAAATAAGAGAGCTAAAAAAACAAAAAAACATCAATTAAATATATAAAAAAATACGTGGATTTTTTTGAAATTGCGCTTATATAAGTCACTTCAAATATACTATTGTGGAAAGAATAATTACAAAATCATTTGCTAGACTTATGGGGCGTGGGACTCATAGAGGTTTTGTAACTTTTGACGAGCTGAATAAGTCATTAGGTAAAAGAAATCTTTCTTATGAAAATTTAGAACAGGCATTTATGCATATTCTAGATGAGAATGTTGCTTTAGTAGAAAAAAAATCTGATTTTAAAGTTTTAAGAAAAAAAGAAAATACATCAAAAGATGAGGGTAAAACTAGTGAAAAGAGTGATGACCCGATAAGAATGTATTTAAGAGAGATGGGTGGAGTTGAGCTTTTATCCCGTGAAGGTGAAATTGCAATTGCAAAAAGAATAGAAGCAGGGAAAGATGTAATGTTAATTGCATTAGCACAAAGCCCTATTACCGCACAACAATTTTTTGCATGGGATGAAAAACTTCAAAAAGATGAAATTTTAGTTAGAGAAATTATAGATATAGATACCAATTATATGGAAGACGAGAGCACAGGTCCAAGTGCTAAACAACGAAATTCAGGAGAAATAGATAAAAATAATGAAAACTCTAATAGTAACGATGATGATGATGAGTTTAATCCAACGCTTGCTGCGATGGAAACAGAAATAAAGCCTAAAGTTTTAAAAACAGTTAACACTCTCACAAAAGAATATGGTAAATTAATTAAATATCAGAATGACAAATTAAATTGTGTTTTAAATTCTGTAAGTTTCTCATCTGCAAAAGAAAAAGGGTATGAAAAAATTGTAAGTGATATTTTAGAAAATATTAAATCACTTCAACTTTCACCATCTGTTTTAGAAGAATTAGTTCAAAAACATTATATTGATAATAAAAAGATTGTTTCTCTAGAAGGAAATCTTTTAAGATTAGCAATGGATCAAAAAATACCAAGGAATGAATTTATTAAGTTTTATATAGGTAATGAGATTAATCCAAATTTAAAAAAATTTCTTGATACCAATGCAATGTGGAAACAGTTTTTTTTAAAAAATAAAGATCAATTCAAAAATATTAGAGAAAGATTAATAGAAATAAGTCACAAACTAGGAATTTCTGTTACTGAATTTAAAAAAATAGTTAGTAGAGTTCAAAAAGGAGAAAAAGAATCTAGGATAGCAAAGAAAGAAATGGTTGAAGCTAATCTAAGATTAGTAATATCAATTGCTAAAAAATATACAAATAGAGGGCTTCAATTTTTAGATCTTATTCAAGAGGGAAATATTGGTCTTATGAAGGCCGTTGACAAATTTGAATATAGAAGAGGGTATAAATTTTCAACATATGCAACGTGGTGGATAAGACAGGCAATAACAAGATCTATTGCAGACCAAGCGAGGACCATCAGAATTCCAGTTCACATGATTGAAACAATTAACAAAATTGTAAGAACCCAAAGGTTAATCTTAAGTGAGTTTGGAAGAGAGGCAACTCCTGAAGAGTTAGCGCAAAAATTAAGAATGCCTCTAGACAAAGTGAGAAAAGTTTTAAAAATTTCAAAAGAACCAGTATCTTTAGAGAAGCCAGTTGGAGATGAGGAGGATAGTAGTTTGGGAGATTTTATAGAGGATACAAAAGCATTAGCGCCTCTTGAACAGGCAATTAAATCTAACTTAAGTGAAGCAACTACAAAAATTTTATCAACATTAACTCCAAGAGAAGAAAGAGTATTGAGAATGAGATTTGGAGTTGGTATGAATACAGACCATACACTTGAAGAAGTAGGCCTTCAATTTTCTGTAACTAGAGAACGTATTAGACAGATAGAAGCAAAAGCCTTAAGAAAACTTAAACATCCAAGCAGATCTAAACAATTAAAAAGTTTTTTAGAAAGTTAATATCTCCAAGAGATAAAAAATCTCTTATTTCCAATCTTTAAGAAGTGAGTACACACTTTTTCTCAAATTGGACTTCTAATAGTTTAGTATATATCACTTCTCCATAGAGTAGACGTAACTTTTTTCAGATCAAGGTTTAAGTACTTAGTTTTTATAAAATAATAATTTTGAAATTAGTACTACTATAGGATAATCTATAATCATAGATCAGGGGGAGCATAGCTCATTAGTAGAGTGCTCGATTGACATTCGAGAGGTAGATGGAGCATAACCATCTGTTCCCACCATCACACACACCACAAATTAAATTTACTAACTAGATGTATTTTTTTGAATTTTATAAATAAAGATAATAATCACTCAAGGATATTAGTCTAGTTCAAATTCTTTTTTGTAAGTATTTATGCAATAGAACAATCATGATAAAAAGTAGACATTCTTAAGATTTTTGAGATGTTTAGTAATTTATTATCTTTCTAAGTCATTAATTTTTTCATATATAATTTTTGTCACTAACTCATAGCCCTTAACATTGTAGTGGCCATGCGCACTAAAAGGAAATAATGTTAATGGATCTTTGACCTTATCGAATAATTCTTTATTAATATCAATTACTGGAATATTTAAACTTTCTACAATTTTAACTATTTTTTTATAATCTTTAAAATCTTCATTATTATTATTTAATTGAAATCTTTCATATAAAGGCAGATAAATAAAATAAAATTTTGAATTATTTTCAATACTAAGCTGGTTTGATAAATTAATAATTTTCTTAAGATCTTCTGTTAAATAAGAATAATTATGACTTTTAACTTTAATTAAAAAACTATCTAGAAAAAATTCTCTTACTTTTTTAAGTATTAAAAAATTTACTAAAGGACCTCTCTTTATTTTTTCTTCAAATAAAGAATTTTCTCTCTCTTTTTCCTCAATGGTGGATAGTTCTGATAATAGTAATTTTTGCACTTCTTTATTTTTTATAATTAAATTTTGAGTAAATTTTGGATCTTTTAAATATTTTATCAAGATTAAGTGTTTTAATTCATCATTTAATTCTTTTAGATCATTTCCTTCAGAATAAAACCAAATCACTCTTTTAACATTTTTGAATGGCAAATATTCACGTAAAGTAGCATATTGTCTTAAGGGGCCATTCCCAGTTTGCCCCAAATTAAGAACACCTTTCTTATTTTTTTTTAATCTTTTAAGGTTTCCACTAATAGTATTTGGTTCATGCACACAGGCGCCTCTAATCATTGAATCACCTACTAACAAATAATCTATTTGTTTTTTATTCCATTCTTGATCTGGGTTATTAAAACCATATCTATCACTTTGGTAAATAGAATAGTATCCATTTTCATTACAATGAATTGTTGTACGGTTTGCAATGCCAGACAATGGTGCATAATCAAAATTTATATTATTAGAAAAGTGTATTGGAGGTGGAGAAATAACTATGTTTGGGTCACTTTTTTTTAGATCACTATAAATTCTAAATTTAGTCCTTTTATCATAATCTTTATTAGTAAAATTTTTATATATTTTAAATTTTTTATGCTTAGAATTTAAAAATGCTTCAGTTAAGTAAAGACCCAGCACGATTGAAATTAAAAAAACTAGTAAGTTAATTTTTATGATTTTAGATATAAAGTACGTAATAAAAGATATAAATATTGATAAGAAAGCTAGTACATAATATTTAAAATAAAAGCGGAATTCATCACCGTTATGGTAAATTTCAGATCTATATATTACATAAAATAGAAATAAAAATGATATACTCAAAAATAAATTTGAGATAGCTCTGGACGTATTTTTCATTAAAATATTGTATATATAAATGGTGCTATCACTGTTCCCTGGCTTAAAAATATCAACGTACCAAATAAAGCAAGAACTATTATTATTGGTAATAACCAGTATTTTTTTCTAACACTTAAGAATTGGAAAAACTCTTTAATAAATGAGGTCATAAAATATTTTAAAAATCAAAATATATAAATTTATCAGATTGTCCAGTACTTATCGCAAAGCCTGTGATTAACAATATAATAAAAAAAGGCATCAGTAATGAAAATTTTAATCTTAACGAAAATTTCTTAATTAGGTCATAGTTTTCAAATTTTTGAGAATAAATTCCAATACAGGTAATAGCAAAAATTAATAAATTTTCTATAATAAAAATTTCATCTAAATTAAAATAAATTATGTGAAAATAATTAATCAAATCATTAATTTCAGTAATTCTAAATATTAGCCAAAGATTAAAAATTATAAAACAATTTAAGGTAATCTTTAAAAAATTCTCATTATTTTTAATTTTAAATTTTTTTTCTAAAGCTAAAAACAGACCGTTTAAAAAGCCCCAAAGGATAAAGTTAAAACTCGCTCCATGCCAAAGACCGGCAATAGTCATGGTAAAAATTAAATTAAAGTATAACCTTATATTACTAACCTTGGATCCGCCTAAAGGGATATAGAGATAATCCCTAAACCAATTTGACAAAGTTATATGCCAACTTCTCCAAAAATCAGTAAGTGAAGAGGTTAGATACGGTTTTTTAAAATTTATTGGAAGGTCTATTCCAAGAAACACTGAAATTCCTAAAGCCATATCCACATATCCACTAAAATCAAAATATATTTGTAATGGAAAAAGTAAAAAACCTTTTATTAAATCACGACTTCCAAATAATTCTGGGGTTTCAAAAATAGGGTCAATTAATAACGCTATATTATCTGCTAAGAAAATTTTTTTTATAAAACCAATAGAAAATAAAAAAATTCCAAATTTAATATTTTTTTTTTTAAAAAATATTTTATTTCTCAATTGAGGAATGAGATCTTTTGCTCTTAATATTGGACCAGCGATAAGTTGGGGAAAGTATAATATAAACTCGGAAAAATTTACAAAAGTTAATTTATCATCAAATGTCTTATTTCTAATATCAATTAATATAGCAACAGCTGTAAAAGTAATAAATGAAATTGCTAAAGGCAATTCCCCAACATATGAAAGATAATTTAAAAAATCTAAAGGAATAGATTTAAATAAAAAAAATGAATATTTAAAATAAAATAATGGGAACATTATTATCAATATTGAGAATTTTAGATTTATTTTTTTTATTATTAATAAATAAGTTGCTGAACATAAGTATAATATCAAAAAAATAAAGATTGGATTCCAGTATGCGTAAAAAAATAAACTAGAGACTATGACAACTAACTTTTGATGATTTTTAAAGATTCTTATTAAAAATATAAATAAGATGAAAAATATAATAAATTCTATTGATGAAAAAATCATTTAATTAAGTAAGTATATATTTCTTCAGCTATTATTTTATGACCATAAGAATTTGGGTGTGGATCTTGATATTTGTTCCATAGTGTATTTTCTTCAATATTTTGAAATGCTGGTAATAGATCAAGATAAGGAATTTTTAATTCTTTGCTTAATGATGAAATTTTTTGATTAATAAAAGGTAAATTATATGGTGATAATTTGTGAATGTCTGGCATTAAAACAACCATGCAATTGATTTTTTTTATATCACAATGCTTTTTTAAATTGGCAAGTTCAACTTTTGCAACTTGAAAGCCTGAATAATTATCATCATACTTTTTTTTATAATATTCAATTATATTTTCTTTCTTTAATGATGCCTTATATGAATTAAAAAGTTTCCACGTAACTACTCCTATGTGGGTGTGTTGTGTGAATATATTAGTTTTATTGGGTAAAATTATTTCTGTGTCATTAACAAAAAATTGTATTATTAAGTCTGTAAAATCTAATTGTTTCCAATTTTCTAAATAATTATTTATATATCTTTCTGTATTATAGTTTCCTACTCCCCCATTAACAAATATCCAATTTTTATTATTAGATTTAGAAATATTATTTAGAATATTAGGAAAAGTATTTTCATTTGATACCCCCCAACCCAAGGCTATAGAACTTCCTAATATTAAAAATCTTTTCTCATATTTTCTTAAAATAGTGTTATCTAGGTAAATATCTCTTTGACCATGATTATTAATTTTAATTTCAATATTTTGTAAAATTGCAGATTTACTCTTTACATGTGTATGACCTATTTTTGAATTAAAGTCTTTTTGTTTTAATTTTTTTGCATATTTCCACATCTCGATATCATAATTTGGAATAATAGAATGTTTAATTCTTAAGGCTAACTCACAAACTATTAGGGTTGAAAATATTGATAAAAATATAAAGAAAAAATTGATTATAAAATTTTTTAAGGATTTCATCTAAAATATATAAGTCTAAAACTGATTTTTCATCTTACTCTTTGCTTCAGATTTATCAATCTAGTAAGTTTTTTTTATTCCTTTTAATATTTAAAATATCTTTATCTAAAAATCTCATGATCATAGAGGTAGTTATTTATTAAAACTTAATTATAAATTTTGTTATTATCAATTTTCTTCAGTGCTTTCAATGGTTCTTTAAAATTTTTTACAATTTTCAATAGCCCTGTTATTAATAATAAATATGCATAACAATTTAACTTTAATTAATCTCAACTAAGTATCTCATTTGTTACTTTGACTATATATTCTAGCTGCTTATTGCTTAAACCCAGTCCAGAGGGTAAATAAAATCCATTTTTAGATAAGTTTTCAGCCACAGGATAAGACTCCCCTTTAAATAAACCCATCTTTTTAAATATGGTTTGCTTGTGCATTGGCCAAAAAAAGGGTCGGGTATCAATACTTCTATTTAATAATTTTTTTTGAATCTCTGTTCTTTGATTATTAAATTTATTTTTAAGAACTATTCCAAAAACCCAATATATATTAGATGCATATTCTAATTTATAAGGTTGAATCAGTAAGTTCTTATTTTTTTTGAAATTATCATAATAAAATTTTCCAATTTCTCTTTTTCTTTTTATTATGCTTTTAATTCTCTTTAACTGGCTTAAGCCAAGAGCTGCTTGGATATTTGTAAATCTATAATTCCAACTTAGGTCTGTGTGATTATATCTATTTTTTTTTCCAAAGTTTAGGTTTCTTAATTCTTTTATCTTTTCATTAAGTTTTTTATTATTTGTAAGTATTGCGCCACCTTCCCCAGTTGTAATGTGTTTATTTGCATAAAAACTGAATGTACTAATGTCACCAAAACTACCGCATGGTGCATTGTTAAATTTTTGACCAATCATTTCTGCCGCATCTTCAATTAAATAAAGCTTATGTTTTTTACAAATACTGATTATTTTATTCATATCATTTGGAAATCCGTAGATATGAGGGAGCATTATTGCTTTTGTTTTTAAAGAAATTTTTTTTTTTATATCATTAATATTTATATTCCATGTGACTGGATCTGAGTCTACCAAAACCACTTTTGCAAGATTTTTTAATATTGCATTTGCATTTGAAATAATTGTAAAAGCTGGAACAATTACCTCATCATTCTTACCTATGTTTAAACTCTTAACAGCAATTTCTAAAGCTGCCGTTCCACTTGATACACAATTTGCAAATTTTCTATTAGTAAATTGTGCTAATTTTTTTTCAAATTCATTAATCTTTAGACCACTAGAAGAAACCCAACCACTCTTTACTGTTTTGTATACTTCTAGTGCATCTTTATTTGTTATGATTGGAGTATTGACAGGTATAAATTTTTTTTTAATCATTTAATCACACTTCAATTTAAATATTCATTAAATCAAAATTTTATCAGTGTTTTTTTGATAAGGACCTTGTTTAACTTCAATTATTTCCACGTCCTTTAATACCTCAAAGCCATGCCCACCTTTTAATAATAAAATAATGTCATCTTTTCTTAAAATTATATTCTTTTTAATATTTTGATTTTTTTCATCAAAAAACATAACTTTTAATAATCCTTTTTTCATCATAAGCACTTCAGAAAAATAACTTATTTTTCTATCTTTTTTTATATGATAATGTTTTTTTATTTCATGTTTCTTTTTGTGAGAAATAAACCCAAGTTGAAATAGCTCTTGTTTTCTGGTGATAAAGTTAACACCTTTTTTTTTGAATTGATTATTCTTTCTTACAATAATCGCATAAATATTCTTTTTATGGATAATTTGTTCAATTGATATACTCATTTTATTTACTATAATTTATATGTATAGTTAGATGAATGTAAACATTGAATCAATTTAAAATTTAATTGTATTCAAAATATATTAAAAAAAGTTTTTTGATATTTATCATTGTAATTTCTTTATAATCCTTATTTTTTTCAATAAAATGCAGCAAACTAATAAAAAATTTTATAAGTCAGGAAATTTTTAACAAAAAATAGCAAACTCTATAATAAAGAAACTTCTCACCAAAGTCTAAACCATTATTAAACCAATTAAATTAAAACATGTAGTGTACAAAGGTGATATATAAAGAGCAATTGTTCTATTCTTGACTTGAACGAAAATAAAAAACAAAGTAAAAGCTAGGTAATTGAGTAGGGCCTGTAGCTCAGTTGGTTAGAGCAGTACACTCATAATGTATTGGTCCCAGGTTCGAGTCCTGGTGGGCCCACCAAAATTAAATCTAACTTATTAGATTCTGCGGTAAAAACTACTTAGTAACAAATTCTGATAAATTTCTAATAAGTGCCTCAATATCTCCATCGTTCGAATTTATTATAGATGAAAATTCCTCTTTTTGAGTTCTAGCTAAGCTTAGCCCTTCAATTATTAAATCTCTTATTAAAAGATTATCTGGGTTTTTTGTATATACCCTCCATTCAATTTTAACTTCAGGCCTGCTTTCTGTTGATACTAGTATGCTAGAAACTATTGTGTAATTTTCATTAATTTTTTTTTTAGATACTACATCAATTTCTGGATTAGAATACTCAGCCAATCTACTTGAAAAACTTTTTAAAAAATATTCTGAAAACACTTTCACATATCTTTTTAACTGATCATCAT
>Ga0307986_10004011_pt1 | contig 10095 bp, 7 predicted proteins | sample EllFjometageno82_FD_203170 | JGI IMG/M metagenome (GOLD analysis project Ga0307986, IMG submission 203170) | Marine microbial communities from Ellis Fjord, Antarctic Ocean - #82 | ecosystem: Environmental > Aquatic > Marine > Unclassified | place: Southern Ocean | collected 2014-10-09
AAGGTTTTGTGATTTGGATTCCGTACTTATTTGTTGCTTTTACCATAACTTTATGTTTTTGAATGAGGTCTTAGTTAACCTCCTTTCTTATTTCATAATAAAGATACGATAATTAGTTGGATTTACCAAGCTTTCAATGTTAACAAATTGTTAAGGTTGTGCAAACTCTCTATAATCTATGATATGAGTTTTGAGAGATGGGTAATCATTCGATGTGATTTGCACCATTCGCATGTTTGTGTTTTCTATACCATTCTCTCTGATACTACCATCTGTATTAATTATATCAACGGGTGGGCCTGTTATTTTCCATCGGAGTGTAAACTGTTGCCATAATATTTTATCTAACCCATCAGTAGTTCCTATTTTTCCGAAATCTTCTTTAGATAGCTCGAAGAAAGAATCATCATTTACCTTTTGTGCAAAGTATCTAATCATCCATCCTCGCTTAATATCAGCATTGGTTGGCGTTAGTTGTGATGGGTTAGGTGTACTTGATTTTTTTACAGTTAATGTTTTTATATTATCGTATTCAAAGTTTTTTGCTAAATCAAATCCTACATCCGTTTGCTGATTTAATTTTTTGACATCAACAAATGGAATTAGTATTCTTGACTTAGTATTAACAAACGATGCTTCTGAAAATACTTCACCAGTCGTATATGTATGATACTGTCCAATGTATTCAACATTATCAGTAAACATCCATTCAGACCCATTGGTAATTAACCCATTTGTTATCTGCCCTTTAGTATAATATATTCTACGTCGTTTATCAGCCATGTTAGTTCTATTTAATTCTCATTACAGTTTCATATGTAGTTGACCAATCACCCTGTCCATCAAATGAATGTTCAATTGAGATTATAGGAAAATCGATGCCTTTTTTGGTATACGCCGTTGGCATACGGTCAATCATTATGGGAGACATATACTTTACACCTGAGATACCATCAATCGTTACCCCTAATTTTAACATCATTGGAACTTCACCATATGCACCTGCCTTTATTAGATGGGAGTTTTGACCTACATATTTTTGAATAATAGTCGCTAATGAGTTTGCTTTTTCAGAACTCCACCCCTCTTCTCCAATGCCGGCTTTTAGTTGTTTAATGTCTTCGACTTTTACTAAGGATTCCGCTTCCGGTTTTGATTCATCTGATGTGGGTTTCAGTTTAACACAATCAGGATATAACCCCGATAACACATTCATATTTGAACTCCCCTCTTTGATAGATTTTGAAGATGCCCTTATTAACATATCTGTATCAAAATCACTTTGAAGACTTACATTTCGTGTAATTGAGTTTTCCCCTAATACTGAAAATATGTATGGGTCTGATTTATCGTTTACTGCCTTGGTTGGTATCATAGCCCGATTTATAACGTTCACTATCGATTTTCCACCTTTTACAGGCCCGGTATTATTTGAATCTAAGTCAATAGTCTCTGCTCTGGTTTGTAACCTAACAACACCACCAGTATCAGTTTCTATCATACTAAATATTTTTGATAAAAAATCCTTTGTTTTGGGTGGGGCTTTTGCTCCGTCTTTCCCAGAAGCACTACCTTGTAAATCATTATAGGCTTCAGTTATCGTATCTATATTAAGGAATATTTTACCAATATCACCAGGTTCCGTATACCATTCAGTTTTTTCATCGGGGTCGGCGAATATAAGCCCACCTTGGCCTTTTATCCCATATTCACCAGCCTGTCCGATTGGTATAAAAGTTCTAAATGGGTTAGCTGAGCCAAAATCTTTGAATTCCGATGGTGCGAGTTTATAGTCTGTGGTTGTTCCTGAAAAATTGAGTTTAAATAATCCATCATCAACAGAAGTAATGTTTAAGTATTCTAAGATTGAACCTAATGATGTGTATAAGACATTTGTATCATTCCCTAGCCCCACTTTTCGTGTGAATGCAGGCAGTTCTAGTTCAGAAAAACCAAACAAAAAAGAATTCCCTTTGTCGTCTTTATGAATCTTATATAGAACTTGATTATTGTTTGGAGTTCCTGTTGCATCATTATCATCGATATCATCTAAACCTATCCCAAATGCACTCCGTGCCATATTTCTGAATACTTCCATTGAATTTTGAAATGGCGTTTTCGTTGGGTCGACAATCTCCTTACCAACTCCGGTTGATTCTGTTCTTACATCACCACCCATAGTTTCTTGCCCAAACAACCCCGCTGCTGACATTGCTTTAACATTACAAGTATAACTACCATCGGTATCCATTGAGAATCCAAAATTATATATAGAAGCAAGGATTGAATCAGTATTAATACCCGTATCGGTACGCCCTCGCCACCCAAAGGTTACTTTCATCTCTGCGCCAAGTCTAAAAAAACCGTTCTCCACTTTATCCATCTGGTCTTTGCTCCAAACTTTAAAGGATGTCTCTATTTCATACAAATACGCATCTGTATAATCACTACCACCTTCATTTCTAATATTAACCGATTGGAGTGTTATGTTAGGTCGTCTAACCCCACCATCAGTAGTATACAGATTACCTGAATTAGTATCACCTATTTTTAAAGATGTATCTGATACACAAATATTGGTTGCGGATTCACCTGTAAGTTCTAAATTAATGTATGCATATTTTTTGTACTTCCACGAATCAGGCATATTACTACGTCTGTCTAATTCTTTTTTAGCGGCTTTACTAAATATTGGATTAAATGGGTTTTCCATAACTTATTCGTTTAATTCGTTATATTCTCTTACAATTGTTAAATAATCGTGTGGTATTCTAATCTGTACTCCGATTGGAACTGTTAGATTACCTTTTCCTATATTATTTGCTCTTGCTATAATCCACCATAAGGCTGCATCTTCGTAATATTGGAATGCAAGATTATCTAACCTATCGTGTCTAGCGCCTATGATATAAATATCATTTAGCTTACGTTCTATCAGAGGGTATTGGGTCGATTTCCGATATCTCTTACCTTCTTCTGTCTTTACTATTGTTATATTTTCATATCTATTCATAATCTACCTCTAAAATACTGTATCATAAACTTTGGCCACTGTCGATGATGGTTTAGGTCCTAGAATTTTTAATCCTATTGATACATCTATACCCATTGGTAATTCACCTACCTTATTATCTAGCGCAAGGTCCCATGGGGCTTCATCTGACATTGAGTATGATAATGATTCTATAAATGCTTGTCGTTCGTTAAACAAACTACCCAAACGGAATTTAATTAACTGGCCGCTATATCCAGGGTCACCATTATATACCGGCATAGTCATTTTTGATAACTGAGATAGTTTTTTATATATAGGCATCATTTCAATACGGGAGGTTGCATAAATTTTAAAGGCAAATGATAAACTTCGTTCGAATGTTTTGTATTGATATGCTTGGTCTGCTCTACCATTGTACTTTATAGAATCCCACGATGGTGAGAATGTATCGGTTATTCCTGAAATCGTTCCTCTGAATTGAATTCGCGTCTTATCAGATGTTTTGAACTGTAAGTGAATTAAATCATTTAAGACGGCATCGCCTACATCAGATGCATTTACTTTATCAAATCTAGTTAGAAATCCTGCCTTTTTTGGGTCTGTATTATCATAATCTACTCTATTTTCATCTGTACCTAATTTACCAGGATTGCCAAAATTTACTCTCTTATTTATATTTTTTTCAGTATAGTTTTCTTTTTTGGCTCGGTCAGATTCATTACTATCTTTTGTTAACAAACTTCTGAAATCTATATCTGATGTTTCCCCGGAAACTCTATTGGGCATATCACCATATGCAATGGTTTCGTAATCGTTGATTACTTCTGAGCCGGGTGTATTTTTGCCAATATCATCACCAGCTGCATTTGTTGCATCATAGTTCCGGCCCTTAGCATCTTGTAATGGCGAACCGCCACCGGCGAACTTCCTAATGTTTCCAGATTCAACTAATTTTTTTAACCGCTCTGCTTTATTTTGGTTAACAGCAGCTGGTTCAGGTATACTATCGGTAAATCCCGGATTAGGTGTGATAGTCTGAACGAATGTACCATACCGATTATCCTCAGTATTACCGTAGAATACATCATATCGGGTATCTTCATCACGTCTAGGAAATTTACCGTTTGGAATTAGCCCATATACTGAATTAGGTCCACCTATTCCTTGTAGCCTTGAATGAGGTGAGCCTGTAAAGGTAGATGAGGTTGATATCCCGTAAAAAGTAAAAAACGAATCTTTCCATAACCCAACTAACCTATTACCAACTATCGGTGCACCTATTATTAACTTACCAGCCCTATGTTCTATTGCTTTTTGCTTTTGTACCGATTCATATGAACCATCATTTAAATCAAATGGTGTGAATCCATGTCTATTTGGGTGTAATCCAATCTGTGCACCGAACGCAGATGCTAATGTGTTTATAGGTGTCCACATTTTTGTACGTCTGATTGCACCAATCTTTTCTACGTTTGGATTTGATTGCTGTAACCCAAATTGTTTAACACCCCATAATAACCCTTTGATGGATACCATCCACTTACCAAGTCTGATTGCATCGATAACTGCTCTTGTAGTAGATGTTATTATACCACCTCTGATAAGACCATCATCCAAATCAATGTTAGTACCCGGTATACCAAAGTTTTGTGGTTCATTCCCCTTCTTACCCTTACGTTGTATACCTCTAAGAATTAATGGGTGGTCGAATGCAGTCATTCCAGTATTATGTGCATCATCTCTTAGATTGAATTTAGAATATTGGTCATCTAAGAAAGATGGGGAGTGTCGTTTAGCGTGTCCTTTACCAAGACCAAATCCCTCTTCACCTGAATTACTACCACCAGCATCTTCGTATGATTTTAAGTAATTTTTACCTGTTGAAAATTTACTTTTATCGATATTTGAATGTAATGAATTAGTATTATCAAATTTAGTGTTATTTGAGTTAACACCAACAAATTTAGTAGATTCAACTCCTGCGAATTTGGAGTTAAACCCAGAAGCATGTATATCTTGGAAATAATTAACTTCCTTAAAAGATTTACCATTATCAGAATGGTTTGGCTTGGATGTAACTTTATTTGGCGTTGTTTCTCCTAAGAACCTAGATTCAGTGTTTGCTGGATTTGGGGTAGTTTCACCTAAGAACCTAGAGGTGTTGTTAGAAGGTGTTTGTGTTGTTTCACCTAAGAACCTAGATTCATTGTTTGCTGAATTGGGAGTGGTTTCTCCCAAAAACTTCGATTCATTGTTTGCCTCACTTGGCTCTGTTTCACCTAAGAACTGCGATTCATTGTTTGCCTCGTTTGGTTCTGTTTCACCTAAGAACTGTGCAGAACTATCTGAATCGGTTGGTGTTGTTTCACCTAAGAATTTTGATGTATTGTTAGAAGGCGTTTGTGTTGTTTCTCCTAGGAATTTAGATGTGTTATCTGAATCGCTTGGTGTTGTTTCACCTAAGAAATGTTCGTTATTATCAAATTTAGTAGGATTCGTTTCACCTAAGAATTTAGAGGTGTTATCAAATACGGCTGGAGTTGTTTCACCTAAGAAATGTTCGTTATTATCAAATGCTGTTTGTGTTGTTTCACCTAAGTAACGTTCTTCTAAACTCATTGGCTTAGTAGCCGTTTCACCTAAGAACTTTTCAGAGTTATTAGATGGGGTAGGTGCTGTTTCACCTAAGAACTTAGCGGTATTATCCATATTTTTTGGATTAACACCTTCTTTATTAGTAGTTGTCTGAGAGCGTGGAATCTTTGGTGCTGATTCTACCATTGATGATAGCGGAGTCTTATTAGCCGTTTTATTAACGCTTACCAAATGCTTATTTTCTAAAGGGTCTTTCTTTGGCATCCTAAATTTGGAAAGGTCTGATTTTAAGTCTTTTAATGCCATAGTTATTTCCTATATACGTTTTTAGATACGCCCTGTCTATTTTGAATTTTTGTTATTTCAGAAACTACTTTACCATCAATGGTTATCATTATAGGTTGTGATTGAATATCACCACGTAACCCATTAATAGCATCTATTAGTTTAGAATCTGATTTACCTGAGTTTGAATCAGCTTCTTCTGAGCCACCACTCATCATATCACCTATACTATCAGCGATTCCCATTAAAGTGGGTGCGAGTAGTACGGTTATTGCCCCTAACCCTGTAAGAGCTAATAAACCAGGTATCCCCATCATACCAATTGCAGCCAATCCGAATGCAACACCCATAAGAGCAGGTCCTAATAGTAACATAGCACCTACATTTTCCATAGTTACTGCATTCATCATATTAACAAGCCCATCAGCTACTGCTGTAATGATTGGTGGTATTGCTGCGAATACACCTATAAATATATTTCCGAATGCCTCTACCAATGGAGATAATAATGATAATGAGTATGCAAATGGAATCATAGCTACACCTAATAAACCAAGTAATATAATTCCGGTTCCAATTTCTGCGAATGTAGTAGGATTGCCAAATGTTTTTAAACCTGCAGCTAAACCCTTAAAGTTGGCTTCAATAGTTTTCCCAATGCCTGGAATAGACATAAACGCTAAGAATGGTATAGCTAACATAGCAGCTGTCAACGATATTGATGCGGCTAGGAGTACCCCAGCCCCAGCTAATGCATCACCCGTCCCCATTTTCCCTAATCCCCTAGCTAATGCAGAGAAGTTTTTGTAGAGTGATTTTAAGTTCGCTTTTCCCATAAATAATAGGAATGGTATTGCTGGTAATGATAACAGAAGTGCTGGTCCGGCTAATGCCATATTAAATATACCTGCTAATACTTTACCCGAACCCATTGCTTTCAATCCACCAGCAAGTGATTTTAATCCCTTACCTGCCCCTTGTGATGCTTTGGTAGGTTTTGCTTCGGAATTACTTAAATCAGTCTGGCCGCCACCACCTTTACCACCCATACCAGGTATAAGATTTTTTAAACCAGTACCTTTACCTTGCATTACATTCATAACTACCATTTTAGCTGCAGCCTTTCCCAATTCGATTACAAAATCTACGGTTGCTGCACCTAACTGCTTAGCGCCACCAATTAAACCTTGCATCAATTCAGCCTGGTCCCCATATTGAGCAACCATTTCATCGTTAACCTTCTTCTTCTCCATCATAGTGGCTAACTCATCACGACTCATACCATATGCAGCTGCGGCTACTTCCTTTTCCTTCATAGTCATCTGAGCGAATTCTTCCATTCCCCCAACACCTTTTAGGATTTCTTCACTTATCTTTTTACGGGCAGCTGCTCTCTCATCATCACTTCTTGCAGCTTGGAGTGCCATTGATGCATCCCTCACTGCTGTGGTGTTCATATCACGACCAAGCATTATTCTAGCCTTCCCTGCAGCTTTCAGACTTGTTTCTATATCTAACATATTATTAGATATATCTTCAATTTGAGCTAGAGTTGTACCTTGCTTAACTAATTGTGCATTGGATTTGATTATGGTTTTTAATTGGGCTTCTGATTTACCAACTAATTGACTCATTTGGCCCGACATACCCTCCATTGCTTTTTTAGCGGATATACCTTCTTTCTTTGCTATATCTGAAATTATACCTTTAACTTCGGTAGCTTCTACACCAGCCGATTTAAATACTGATGCTAAATCAGCGGCCTCTGATGCCTCTAACCCTAATGATGAAAGTTGAGTTACACCTTCAATTAAATCAGCAGTCGCCATTGAAGCACTTCCGTATTTCTCAGCGATTGCTTTACCTGATGCGGCTACTGCCTCCGAACCATAAAGTAGTCCGGTCATACTAAATCGAGCAGATTCTATGTTACCTTGGAGTTCCATTGCTGATGCTCCCGATAACCCTAAATTCTTTACACTATCCTGAACGCTATCACTCATTCGACTGACACTCGCACCGATATTTTCAAATGCCTTATTCATAGCTAGTGCTTTGAATGTGCCATTTAATACTGCATCTTCAATATCACTGGTAATTCCGAATATACCCTTCAATCCCTTATTACGTTCATTTAAGTATGCTTTTTGGGCATCTACTAATTTAGCCTCTTTTTGGCTCATTTTAAGGATTTCCTTAGTTGAGCTCAAACGTTCAATGAGTTTTTGATTTACATCTGTACCACTTTTAACTTGCTCTAGTAATAATTTATCAATCGAAGTATTAACACTTTCGATTTTTGATGATACCGATGATTGTGACTCCAGCTCTGTAATTAGCTGGGTTTTTATATCCAATCCAGATTTCGCCACTATTAGATTTGCCTGTGCCGATTTTAAAATCTGTTGATTTAAATCATATTCAGCTTGGAGCACCTTCCGTTTTTTATCAATATCATCAGCCATTAATCATCCCCCTTAGTAAACCGTTACACCTGCTGCATGTGCTTTTCTGAATGCATCAGCTAAATCTTGCAATCTCTTTTTTTCTCTAGCATTTGGTGCTGCTTTAATAGTATCTTCAATATCCGCTCGAACATTTTTTAAATCCTTATCTAATTTCTTTCGCTTTTTGTTAAATATATCAAAAATACCCTCAGATAATCCATATTTTAGAAATACTTCTTTCAGTTGTGATTTTTTTATTGTTTTCATAATAGTATGCTTATTAAGTTACTTATCTATAAATATAGAAATACCCAACATTTCTGTTGGGTATCCTATTATCTTTTTGATTTAGCTTTTTTCATAGCATTATCATGTTGCTTTTGTTCTTCTTTTTTAAATTCTATTATTTTACTGATGTAGAATGTTCTCGACCAAATCGGTAGGTTATACACATCTGTAAATGTGAATCCACCATTTCCATGATAGATTAAATCAAATATTTGAGAATGCAACAGTTTTCGGTAGTTAAGACTTAGGCCAAAAAAACCCCACGTCCATAGGCAGTAGCATATTCCTCCTTTCACCAGTTTCATCTGATACGAATTCCCATTCTAAATCTATATCAGGTGTAACTTCACTTATATGCGTTCTTAAAGCCTTTGAATCTACTGCGAATAACTCATTTTCTACAAAATTGGTGATTATCTTTTGGTCATATTCACCATCAACTGATAAAATCATATTTTTTAATCGAGTTGTTAAATCCTTAGAGGTTTCATCTTTTAATTTCTTACGTGCTTTTTTGTTTTCTTCTAACTGATGTTTGATTTTACGTTCTTTACTTTCAGTTAACGCTTGAAATGTCACCGTTCTCTTAGAGCGGGGTAATTCAAATTCGTATTCGTTTTTGTTTAATTCAGTTTGACCCGAGCCATCATACTCTTTGTTTTCAAATTGAGTTAAATCAATTGTATCTTTCTGAGTTGTGTTTGGTGAGGTTGGGTCATCAATTTCAACTTCATAATCTTTACCATAACCTAAAACACGTGCTGCTATCATAATTGCGTTTTTATCGCCTGTTACTAAATCAACGTATTTGATTGGTAATCCATCACCATTCGATATAATTAGTGCTTGAAATAATCTATCCAATACACTACCATCTTTAATGTATGATTGTGTTGTAAGGATATCTTCCTCTCTGGCAGTCATATATTTTAATTCTATCTTTCCTGATGATAGTGGATTATCTTTTGGATAAACCAACCCATTTGAAGGTAATTCAATTATTTCTGTAGGGAATTTGTAATCTGAAACTTGCGTTTGTGCATGTTGTTGCTTAGCGAGCTCCACCATATCTGAATTAGACATGGGCTTTGATGAATAATCATCTTGTAGTTTTTCACTCATATAGTAATCTCCGTTTTTATAACTTTGTTCGTATATAAATATGAAAAAAATACTTTATAAACAAAAAAACCCCACCATTTCTGGTAGGGTTCTTAATTTTATTAATAATTCGGTAATTCTGAATTAGAAATTTAGTATTGCGTAATCAAACGTAAGTGTTAAATCAACAGTTGCGATATCTTCGCCAGTATAATCCATATCTGAGAATTTTGCTGTTTGAATAAATGCACCTTTAAGTTTCCACTCTTCTACTTTATCACCAACAGGACCCAAACTGTTAAATGTGATATCTTTTTTGTAGAAATCAGAGTACCCATCTCGTCCGGTTACAGATTCGTGATGTAGTCTTACCCATTCCATTGC
>Ga0307986_10004013_pt1 | contig 10095 bp, 12 predicted proteins | sample EllFjometageno82_FD_203170 | JGI IMG/M metagenome (GOLD analysis project Ga0307986, IMG submission 203170) | Marine microbial communities from Ellis Fjord, Antarctic Ocean - #82 | ecosystem: Environmental > Aquatic > Marine > Unclassified | place: Southern Ocean | collected 2014-10-09
AATATTAAAGAGGCAAAAGAAGAGGTAAGCACATACAAAGCATTAGCACCATGTTCAACAAACATAGCATTATATGAAAAGGTTAAAAATGTTTATAGTATAGATAAAAGTTTAACAAAATTAAAGTTAGAAGCAAAGTTCCCTACCCAGAAAGGCGTTAACAGTTTAGATAAACTGTTAGGTGTAAAATATTTTGATATTATACAAAAAGACATATTAAATGATGTATATGGAGCGGATAATGGAAAATTAAAAACAATGGACGATATTATTAATTATGACTTTGTCGGAAAAATACCACAACCGCATATTCCTTGTAAATTCCTTGGTAATAATTGCGGGAAATATAATGACGGGAACGGACCGACCTCTGTAACTTGTTGTGATAAAGGAGTATTAACAGAAATGAGATGTAATATTAATCCTAATACAAAAACTTTAGGTATAAAAGATCATAGAGAGAGACCTATTCCGGATGATTGTTTAGTAGCAGAAAGCGATCCTAAAAGTAAATTTGATATATATAGAGCAATCGCTAAAAAAGCAAAAGAAGAAGTGGCGGCCGGTAAATGCCTGGCGACATCTACCGTCAAGTCATCGAAGACAAATGCCGTCTTGAAGCCTGCTGAGTTGACTGCAAAGCAATGTTATATGGCACATTGGGCGGATGTTACCAAGGGACTGACCAATACAAAACAATTCGTACAAAAACGGACCAAGCAAGACATGGACTATTTCGATGAATATTATAAATGTCCAGTAATGGATGTAGATAACAAGAGTCAACGGTTTTGTAATAATATTTATAATTTTAGTGAAGACCCGAGAAAAGAATTTATTTTAGATACAAAGGGGGATATGGTGATGGAACCGGTTACAATATTAGGAGAAACTATCGATACGAGTTGTGATATTAACCCATTTTGCACTGTAAAAAACTGGAAACTAAATGCGGCAGGCAAATATGAACGGGGCACTGATCTTGCCTCAGAAGTAATACAAAAACCAAAAATGCGAGCAAATAAAAATACTCCTAAACAATTTAGAAAGGCTGATTTATCTGCAGCTGTTTATGATAATGTTAGTAGCACCGCGAATTATTTAAATATATTATTTAATCCTACAATTGGAGTGGGTAGTAATTATATGGTATCAACCCACAAATGTTTAGATAAAAATGGTCAAGAACAATATGTTCAAGCACCTATATATTCTTCGTCAAATGGAAACCAGCCTCTTGTTGATTTAAAAAATAATTTAAATGTTGCCATATATGATAGTCTATTTATTAATAAGGTTGTCAAATTGAATGACGTGCGGGAGCTGGTCGCGAAACCTGAAATATTAAAAAAAATGTTACAAACACCTTATAAAAGCGATTTTACATTAACTATCCGGAAAGTCGAATATAAATTTAAAATGAATGACGATATTAAACATAATATCAATGGTATTTTAAAAGGAGGTCAGAGTGGGTTAGTATATAGTTTAATAGATGATATTAAAAGTATTGAGCCGGTTGCATCATTAAATAGTTTTTTAGGTCAAAGTTCAAATGTTACAATGAAATGTGATGAAATTGCTAAAAAGGTCCCTAGTTTTCCATTATCTCAATATTTAGTAAAAGCTAGTAGTAACGATAGAAATGGTAATGTAAATACTACGACCGTAAAAACGACCCCGATTATTTTAAAAAACTGTTATGTCAAAGAGGGTTTTTCTAAAAAATCGTCCTATTTTATAGAAATAATGTTAGTGATAGCTCTAATATTAATATTATTAAAATATTGTTAATTATTAATATTATGGAAAAGTGTGCTAATGTTTATAAATTATTAGAAGAAAGGGAAAATACAACTATGGACGAACAAATTATTGATAATACACCAGGTGCTAAACTTAATGACTGCTATAATGAGTGTGTAAAAGTAGGTAATACAACTACCGCTATTTGTATAAAGGAATGTTCTTCATTAAAAAAAGGATTCACCAATAATGTATATTATTCAAGTAAAGACGTGGATCCTACTGGAAGCACTGGTGAACTTATGGAATCAATAGACCAACTAGAAAACGATTTTATAGGGGGCTTAATCACGGGTCGTCAGCAGACCGCGGCTGGTGCCAAAGATAAAATATTAGGAAAAAATTATGCATATCCGATGGACTTTAAATTAAATTTACCATTTATGGGTGATGCTTTGAATGCTGATTGTATAAAACCAGATGGAACAACTACTACCAGACATATGTATATTAGAGGAATACCGGTCGGTGACGTCGCTAAACATATCGGATTAAATCTACACATTCCGGAAGCGCCAGATCACAAGTATGTGGGTGCTGTTTGGTGGAAACAGCTTTTTAGATATATCGGCGGCAACACTGACGTTGGGGAAAAGAAGGGTAAGCAAATGTTAGAACCAGTATTAATAGAATTGAAAAGAAAGTGTCGAACCTTTTTGTATGATGTCCAAGTTAATGCTGAAGGAGTCTGGGATCCAAAAGCCAAATTAAAGATACCTCCTGGTTGTGAAGAAAGTCTAAAAAGAATAGATCCAAAAATATATAAAATTCTTAAGGATTATCCAAATAGTAACATAATTTCAGGATCTTTAAGGGGTTTAATACCATCAATAGTTGAAGATGTAATAGATTTAAATCCATTGTCTTTGGCTAGAAAAAGTGGATTAACTTCAAATGAATCGTCCGGTGAACTTGAGAAATGTAAATATATTACTGCTAAATTAGGTGAACAACGGTATTCCGACGATGGTGATTTAAAGCCATATACTTTTGAAGTTTTTACAAACTACAATATGAACGAAAAAATAAAGGAAATGTGTATGTTAATTGTTATTGTTGTTCTTTTTTTATTTATATTTTAATCTTATTTATATTATAGAAATGAATACAACACTTGAAAATGAATTTGATAAAATAAGAATGCAGTTCTCATCGATAATTAGTAATTATCCATTTACAGTTATAATCATATTTATTGTTATATTCTTATTATTTTTTATAAATAGATTTACACCAGTGCTACGTGTTCAAAAGTCTGTTAGTAGAATACAAGGATATTTAAACACAGAAGAATTGAGAACCGATATTTATCCTATAAGTTATTGGATTAAAAAAGGAGCAAATAATAATTATGTTTCAAGTAAAAATGCGGACGAAGTTCCACAGGATGGTTATCCTTTTATAGATTACCATATTATGAGTTCAGCTAAAAGTTATCTTGTTCAAAATAAAGATTATGATTTTTGCTCATTAAGAGTATTACAAAGTATATTACTATATGGTGCTAAATTTGTTGAATTAGATGTCTTTAATGCCGGATTTGGTGAATCTAATAGTTATCCGATAGTTACTTATGGTGAAGATGTTGGGCAATGGAAAACCAGTATAAATAGTTTAAGTTTTGAAGATTGTTGTAATACAGTATTACAGTATGGAATACAATATTATTCTAGAAACTTTGATAATGCTGATCCAGTATTTTTATATTTAAATTGTCATTCATTAAATCCAGATACTACCAATAAGATGGCAGAAATAGTATACAAAGTATTTGGTAATAATTTAGTGGATGTTAAATATTGTAATGCTGGTAAAAAAATATCAGGGGAATATAACGGTATAATCTATCAATCGCCAACACAGTTTTATAATAAAGTTATAATTGTGTCAAATATATTTGGAGCCGATAACGATAATCCTTCAACTCCTAGATTTGATGAAATGGTCAATATATCTACAAATCTAAAAAATGGTAAAAAGATTTTTCAAGCTGTATCCTATGGTGAGATGCAAAATATGAACGAATTTAAAAATAATAATAAAATGAAACAAATGAGTATGGTTTATGACGATTCATCCGGTAATGAATTACTTAATTATAATCCTATAATTCCCTGGATGGGTGGTTGCCAGTTTGTTGCTATGCATTTTCAGAATAATGATCCAAATATGTTACAATATCTTAAGATGTTCTCATTACAATATCCGGAGGATCCTAATACGAGTGGAAAGAAAAAAGTGCCGCCTTATTTTGTTAATACCAGTTATAGATTGAAACAAAAGGATAAAAGAATGGGAAAACAATTTTTAGAAGATTCTAAAAAGAAAAGTAGTTAAGATTCTTTTATTTTTATAAGTATCCATTTTTCAATAGATTGAATAATATGTTCAGTATATACATTTGTGTAGTAGGAAGCTTTAACTTTGACAAAGTTCATTTAATAATTTAATATTTTTAATATTTTTTTCAATTTTATATAGTAGTAATATATAAATGGACAAATCTACGTATGTTTTATTGATAATGTCTGTTATAATATTAACAGTCAGTATCTTTTGTGGAAGTGTAGAAACGTATGCTAATAAGATGGATACTAGAACATTAACTAACTTTGATGGTTTATCTAATGAAGTGAAAAAAGTGGAATATATGAAAGAATTGGAGAAAAGAGACTACATAGATTTAGATAATAGTTGTGGTGAAAAAGACGGTTATTTCTGTACTATATGTGGTTCAGGAAAAAAAAAAAAGCTTGAAAAACCTGTAACCGAAGCTGATAAAAATGTTGTTGAAGGTTTTATTGGAACTGGACCAGGCGAATATAATGTCCCTGAAGATCCTATGACTGGTAAGAAGTGTTGTCCGGCTTGTTATAAGCCAGTTCTAGTTAATGGAAAGAAGACATGTCAACAAGTTTGCACAAATGGTTCATATCAAGAATACAATTGCTTATCTGAAGAAGCTTTCAAGAAAATGATGTTTGGAGATCCAAAAGAGAAGATTAATATTATAAAAACATTTGATGACTCATTAACTAAGGACCAAAAACTAGATAATCTTGAAACTAAAAAAGATAATCTTGAAAAGAAATTAGAAAACCCTGGATTAACGAAAATAGAAAAGGAAGTTATAGAAGATAAAATAGAAAAGGTTGACAAAAAAATAGACAAGATGGATGATTCTATAAGTATAAATACGTTTGTATTTGCTGGAGTAGCTTCGGGTGTGACCTTCCTAACTATAAGAAAGAATTACATGCCTGTAGTTGCTCTAATAATTAGTTTATTTGTTGGTTTCTGCTTTGGTTTAGTATTATATACAACAGATAACTTCAGCGCTTCGCCGGTTGAAAAGATTGTTAAAATAGCATCTAATAAAAAAGAAACTAAGAAAGAAAGTAAGAAGAAGAAGAAGAAGAAGAAAGATAAGAAGAAGAAGAAAGATAAGAAGAAGAAAAGCGACGACGACGACGACGACGACGACGACGACGACGACGACAGTGTAAAAGGCGTTGAAGGAGGTGACGGTGATGACGGGGTCTACGTTGGCGACGACGATGGCGGTGACGGAGGATGGCTTTGGGGTGACGACGGTGGCGACGACGGTGGTGACGACGGTGGTGACGACGGTGGATGGGGTTGGGACGGCGGTGACGGCGGTGACGACGGAGGCGACGGAGGCGACGGTGGTAACGACGGTGGATGGGGTTGGGGTGGCGACGGAGGCGACGGAGGCGACGGAGGCGACGGATGGGCCTGGAGCACTGACGGTAATAGTGGCACCGATATGGGTGGCGATAGTGGCACCGATATGGGTGGCGATGGACTATATGGTAGCGCCATAATACCAGATTATGGTGACGATATGGTGTTTAGCACTGGCACTGATGACAGTTCAGCACCAGCAGCAGCGTCAGCGCCAGCGCCAGCACCAGCGCCAGCACTTACCGATTCGGCATAAAACTAAATAGTATTAGGTTTGTGGTGTCCGCAAAATCCATTAAACTTGCCTTTAAAATTACATGGTAGACCTGTTTTACATATACCAGAACATTTCGGTGCAATAGGTTGAGTATTAGAAAGAAAACCGGGTGCCAGCAAAGATGCTTGTGGACTGAAGCCCGCTGTTACTGGTCCTACTGCTGGTCCGGGGCTGAAGCCCGCTGGCGCTGATCCTATTGCTGGTCCGGGGCTGAAGGCTGTTACTGGTCCAGGGCCAATATGAATACCTTCAATAAACACGTTGTATGTAGATTTATAAGGGATTAACGGAATTCGTCGACGACAATAAGGACAACACCGGTCAAGGGGCCGGAGTTTACCTTTAGAAGCCGGGATTTTATATTTAAGGGTTTCTATTAGACAAGAATAGTGATAAGAATGTTTGCAACGAAGAGTAAATTTAGAGTTACTAGTAGTTCCAAGGCACATCCCGTCGCCGCAAATAGCACAATTTTCTGTTTCTGTTTCCATTTTATTTTATAGTTGATAAATATTTAAGTATTTACCAAAAATATTTAAGAAATAAAGGATTATATTATAAATATAATTATGAACGGTGTAGCTTTCTACGGAAAAATGGGCGCTGGTAAATCTACTCTAGCAGCGGCACTCAACAATTACTATATAAATGTTAGATATGATTGTTATTATTATCCTATTACTTATTCTTTTGGAGCGGGTGTTAAGAAATGCGCTAAAGACTACTTTGATACAGAAAAGAAGGATCGTGACTTACTTGTAGGTATAGGAATGAAGATGCGTGAAGTTCATGAATATGTATGGGTAGATTATTTACATAGAAGTATGCAAAAAGATTCAAAAAAATGTCAACAATTAAAGATTAGGCATATACCAATAGTAGATGACCTACGATTTAAAAATGAATATGAATATCTTAAAGAGAATGGATTTAAGATAGTTAAAGTAAATATAGAACCGGAGCTACAAGAACATAGACTTAGAAAATTATATCCGGATGACTGGGAAACACATATTAATTATTCTAGTCATGTATCTGAAAATAATGATTTAGAATATCATTTAGAAGTTGATTCTAAAGATTCGGTAGAAACAAATTTAAATAAAATTAAGACATTTTTAAATCTTAAATAAGTATATAATGAGTTCTTCACCCCTAGGAAAGAGTTTTCGTATTGAAGATATAATTGCTTCTAGTCAAGGTAAATATTTAACGGTTCAAAAGATGTGGTGGGATCACTACGCAAAGATGCCTAAATCAGCACCAGTAGGAGGCCAACAAATGGATAAATTTTTTGTAACAATGTCTAAATGCGATCCTTTATATTATGATGGTATTTCTAAAGGTTATAGCGTTCCGACTTTTACGAAACCTAAATTTTAAATTATTGATGCCGTAATATTTTTTAAGAATTTATCGACCAAGTCATTTGAAAATGCCATAACTAATACCCAAGCTATAATATATACAATAATAGTTGCTAATAATATACTCAAGGGTGAATAGTCCTCCGTTTTTTTGCTAGCCCTTTTTTTTGGAAACAACATATAAATAAATATGATGAAATATGATAACCCTATAATTATATATTTTACAGGCCCGTTGGCGACCGTAGCAAATGGAGTGTAATATATAATTATATTTGTTATATGAACAAGTAATACAGTTATAGAAAATTTAATATATTCGGTTATACTTTCATCTACCATTTTATTACTATTTATATTAAAAAAAAATATATTAATACTATAAATGGAATATTATCAAAATAACACAAGTCAGTCTTCTAACCAGGGCTTCTCGCCACAGCAATTAAACCAAGGACTGCAGCAGCAGCAGCAGCAGTTTCCCCAGGTTCAGGTTCAGCAACCATCGAGACCGCAGCAGCAGCAGCAGCAGCAGCAGCAGCAGCAGCAGCAGCAGCAGCAGCAAGGTGTCGCATTAAAAAAACCGTCGCAACAGGTTAAAGTTAGTTCAACAAAGCTATCCAATCTTCATCTAGCTATTATGGGAGCATTCCTATTCTTTATCTTTGCCAATCCAGAAGTATTCACAATAGTTAACAGAATCCTACCAGGCGTTATTCAAGATTACGCTGGAAAGGTATCACAAACCGGAACTATTACCCATGCTATAGCATTTGGCGCTGTCTTTTACGGAGTAATTTACTTTGTTCAAAGACCAACCATCGAAGGTTATTATTAAATAGTTTGAACCTTTTGAGGAACGATCAGCGGATTGTTTTTAGCTAGATTTTCTCGTCCTTTTGACTTATAATCAAAGGTGCATTCATGCTCTTCGGGCATTCTACATTTAGCACAATACTCTTTGTTACAAGAGCAGCTAAAAGACATTAGTCCAGTTCTAGCATTGCAACAGGCACATCGTTTCTTCGGCATAGTATTATATATAGTTATCAAACTTAAAGATAGTTTCAATTTTAATAACTAGAAATTTAATAATCTTCTAGAGGAGGCAAATCCGAATCAATCAATACTTCCTTCTCATTATCGACAGTCGCATTAGCCTTCCCTTGCTTCCCTTGCTTCTCTTGTTTCTCTTTCTGTTTGTCCTTTTTCTTTATAATAGTGTTTCTCGATGTTCTCTGCATTTTCATCGCTAATAGTTTTTGTCTCAAAGATGCTTTGTTGTCCATTATTTTAATATTTATTATTTTTTAAATAAGAAATATACGAGAATCAATCCCGAGAATCAATTAAGGTAAAGATAAGAATACATTTTCAGGATTGACTGCGTCTATTCTGTAGTTATAGAAATATAAGTAGTTTTCGGACAAGTATTTTGTTTTATAGAATTTGTTTGTCCCAGATATTTCATTGACTAAAATAACGGAATCTGGATATTTCTTTCTAATAAAGTTTACAGATAGATCGGCTATATTTTTATTTTCTGCGTAGCTTATTTCAAAAACAGGTTTTCCTTTATTGGTCATGTTGGTGTAAAATATAATTGAATGGTGTCCTTCATTTTCTAGAAATATCAGGTTCTCGTTGTCCCTAACGAGAACTTCATATCCATTTATTTTACTTAGATCCATATCTTCTATTTCATTTGGTTGGTCTTCACCACCAATATCTTTTATTTCGTAATACTTATATTTGCAGAAGTATTTAAAAGGTAATGGTCCCAGATCTTTCTTAAACAGGTATACTTGGTCCCCAATTGAATCAAGAACACAAGCTATTAAGTCAGATGCGATACCTTGACCTTGATATTTCTCTTTTACGACTAGATGATCCACGTAAAATATTTTTTGTTCAATTCCTTTAATACTAGAATAAATTGCCTTTGCACTAATACAACCACAAATTTCATCGTTTCTAGATATCTTAAAGAAATAACAATTATTCAAACAAGAATCTGTATAACTAAAAGTGTAACCACCCGGCTGAAAATGGTTGTTTAAGAACTCTAGAATATTCTCTTTATTGGACCACGTAGAACAAGTAAAACCTTTCTTGTATTTATGGTTATAATCTAACATTCCTATTCTTCCTTCGTCTGTATCTAGAGTAAATAGAAAATCAACTGGTTGCTGATACCAGAATGGGTGTCTGTATTTGTAGTAGAATATTATACTCAAATATATTATTATTGATAGTAATAATAACATAGAAAACATTAATTATAATTAATAATTAAAACTTAAACCATATCCGCGAAATATCTTTGGTTTAGAGACTATCACTTTTTCGGGAGCTTCTGTTACAGTTAGTTCAGTCATTTATAATGTAGCCCACATATTTTTCATTTGCCTTATCGTATCAACCTTTCGCATAGCATTATCACATGCCTCGTCGTTAGGGTTGACTTCGCCTTCGTCGTCACCTTCGTCGTCACTCATAATTTGTGGCACTGGCACTGGTGCTGCTTCTGCTTTTGCCCTTGCTATTGCTTTTTTTATTGAGTCGCTCCTTGCCGATGTCGGCAGGCCACTGCGAACAGCTGTTAGTTCAGGCACCGCGGCTGATGACGCGTCTGCCTCTTTACCTTCAATAAATCCTTCTTCAATAATACTAAAACATGAAAATAATAAACAGAATAACATAGTAAAAATAGCGGCGTGGATGACTACGCCGGTCTGGGATGCGCAGCCCCCAGAGAAAATCATACCTTTAAGACCGACTTGTGATAATAGGGTATTTACTAATTTATAAGTTCTAGGATTTGCAACAAGAAAGAATAAAACACCAATAACTATCATTTTTGTATTAATCATTTTAATTAATATAAAGAAAAAAATAATTTAGTAAGCAGCTCCACCCATACCACCTGAAAATCCTTCA
>Ga0307986_10004014_pt1 | contig 10093 bp, 8 predicted proteins | sample EllFjometageno82_FD_203170 | JGI IMG/M metagenome (GOLD analysis project Ga0307986, IMG submission 203170) | Marine microbial communities from Ellis Fjord, Antarctic Ocean - #82 | ecosystem: Environmental > Aquatic > Marine > Unclassified | place: Southern Ocean | collected 2014-10-09
AACTCAGATAGAAGGGCAATCATTATGACTAAAATGACAACAGAAGAAGCTTTTGTAAAAGTTTTACAAATGCATGGAATTGAACACGCATTTGGAATAATTGGTTCAGCCTTTATGCCCATTTCAGATATCTTTCCAGATGCTGGAATAACTTTTTGGGACGTTGCGCACGAGACTAACGGTGGATTAATTGCTGATGGATACACCAGATCTACTGGTAAAATGTCAATGGTTATTGCACAGAATGGTCCTGGGATTACCGGTCTTGTTACACCAATTAAAACTGCATATTGGAATCACACACCATTACTTTTAGTATCACCCCAAGCTGCAAATAAAACTATGGGCCAGGGTGGTTTTCAAGAAGTAGAACAAATGAATTTATTTAAAGATATGGTTTGTTATCAAGAAGAAGTTAGAGATCCTTCAAGAATGGCAGAAGTATTGAATAGAGTAATTGAAAAAGCAATTAGAGGATCAGCTCCTGCACAAATAAATGTCCCAAGAGATTATTGGACACAAGTTATTGATATTGATCTTCCTCCAATTGTTAGATTAGAAAAACAAGCAGGTGGTGTTGAGGCAATTAAAAAAGCAGCTGATCTATTATCAAACGCTAAATTTCCAGTGATATTATCTGGCGCAGGTGTTGTAATTGGTGGAGCGATTGAAGATTGTAAAAAATTAGCAGAGAAGTTAGATGCCCCAGTTTGTTCAGGGTATCAACACAATGATAGTTTTCCAGGAAGTCACCCACTAGCAGCAGGACCATTAGGATATAATGGATCAAAAGCTGGAATGGAATTAATTAGCAAAGCAGATGTTGTTCTTGCACTTGGTACAAGATTAAATCCTTTTTCAACATTACCAGGTTATGGAATGGATTATTGGCCAAAAGATGCAAGTATTATTCAAGTTGATATGAATTCAGATAGAATTGGTTTAACCAAAAAAGTATCAGTTGGAATCTGTGGTGATGCAAAATTAGTTGCACAACAAATTTTATCTCAACTCTCTCCAACAGCAGGGGACACTAATAGAGAAGAGAGAAAAAATACTATTCACCAAACTAAGTCTGCATGGTTACAGGAATTATCTAGCTTAGATCATGAAGATGATGATGAGGGTACAGTTTGGAATGCTGAAGCTAGAAAAAGAGATGCAGACCGAATGTCTCCTAGAGAAGCTTGGAGAGGAATTCAAGCAGGAATGCCTGATGATGTAATTATCTCAAGTGACATTGGTAATAACTGTGCAATTGGAAATGCTTATCCCACATTTGAAAAAGGTAGAAAATATTTGGCACCAGGATTATTTGGTCCATGTGGTTATGGTTTTCCAGCAATTCTTGGAGCAAAAATTGGATGTCCTGATACACCAGTAATTGGTTTTGCGGGTGACGGTGCATTTGGTATTAGTATGAACGAAATGAGTTCAGTAGCAAGACCAGAATGGCCAGCAATTTCAATGGTAATTTTTAGAAACTATCAATGGGGTGCTGAAAAAAGAAATACTACTTTATGGTTTGATGATAACTTTGTTGGAACAGAGCTAGATCCAGAATTAAGTTATGCAAAAGTTGCAGATGCTTGTGGTCTAAAAGGTATTACGGTTCGTACTATGGAAGAAACTACAGCTGCTATTAAACAGTCTTGTGAAGATCAAAAGAAAGGAATTACAACATTTATTGAAGTAATTTTAAACCAAGAATTGGGAGAACCTTTTAGAAGGGACGCTATGAAAAAACCAGTTAAGGTTGCAGGGATCAAAAAAGAAGATATGGTTAAACAACCATCGTTGATTTAATTTTGCAAAAAAATTATTATAGTAGACGTTCAATTAGCTAGTGAGAGAACAACTGGAAGAAACTCAGGATATTTAATTTAGATTGAATCGTAAGTTTTTTTTAAAGCTAAATTTATAGGAGTTTTATTTATTAACCCTATAATTTTATTAGTTTTTGATTTGTTGGCAATAAAGTTTTTAGTATCGAAAGATCTTCTTTTTTTTGTAAATTTAAATAATACTTTTTTTTTACTAATTTTAACTAATTTTTTTACAATACTTTTTATTGTATATGGTTTTCCTGCAGCAATATTATAGATATCACCCTGAGGTTTTTTTATTTTATCACTCAGTAGGGTTATAGTTTTTACTTGATCGTCTATAAAAGCCAAATCTCTTATTTCATTTCCAGTCCCAAATACCTTGAAGTTATTTGAAGAATTAATTTTTTTAATTGTATCATAAACAACTAGTTTTTTAAGTCCTGGTCCAAAAGTTGAAAATATTCTCATAATTCCAATATTTATATTAAAATTATCATAGTAAAATTTTCCTGCATTTTCACACAAATATTTTGTTAGAGCGTAATAAGATATCGGATTACGTTCAAAATTTTCTTTTAAAGATTTATTATTAGAACCATAAACGACCACAGAAGATGCAAACCAAATAGGAGGTTTAGATTTACTTTTTTTGACAGACTCAAGCAAACTAATAAAAGTATTAAATGTACTATTTAAATCATAATAAATATCTGACTTAGATGTTTCTTGATTTGAGTTTCCACTGAGAAAATAAATTAAATCAAAGTTTTTTTTAAGAATAGTGATAAAATTTTTTTCATTATACTTAATTTTGAAATTATTTTTAATTTTTAAATCTTTATTAATTTTAGTCTGAGTATAAACATAAACTTTATGATTATTTTTTAGATAATGATTAGCTAAATTAAAACCAATGAATCCATTCCCACCAAATATACAAATTTTCATTAATGATAATTTTTCATAACATTATAGGTTTTTACAAGACCCTCTTTAAGTGTATATTTTGATTTCCATTTAGTAATTTTTTTAAGTAAATTTATATTTGTCAAAAATTTATAAGGTCCAGACACTTTCTTATTTTTGGATAAAATCTTTTTTTTTGAAATATTACTAATTATATTTGTTAGTGTTTCAACAGGGAAAGATTTTCCGGTACCAACATTAACTACACCCGTATAAGTTGAATTAACTAATTTTACAACAGCGTCAGCCGCATCTTCAGCAAAGATAAAATCTCTAATTGGTTTTGTATTCCAAACAAAAATTTTTTTTTTTTTAAAAACATCCTGCATGATAGTGGGAACTAGATCTGGTCTTTTTAATTTACTATACCCGTAAATATTACAAAGTCTGACTACTATACTTGGTACAGATTTCTTATAGAAATTAACAACCTCCTCCATAAGATGCTTACTAAATACATAATTATTTTTATATGGGTCAGTTTTATTTTTTTCGGATACAGTTTTTCCAGGCTTTTCATTTTTATAAAGCAGGATAGTTGTGAAGCAAATAAATTTCTTAATTTTTCTATTTTTTAGATACTCCATTATCTTGATCAATGGTTCAAAATTATATTTTACACCAATGTTAATATTTTTATTTATTATGTGATGATTTGAACTCCCTATTAAAAAAATTACTTTATCAAAATTGATAGAGTCTAATTTCTTCAAATTATTTAGATTTTTTATATGGATATGTTTATTCTTCAGTTCTTTTGGAGGCTTTGTTCGGCCAATTGAAATGATTTTTGGATATTTTTTAAGTATAATTGGTCCAAAGAATCCACTTCCACCAAATAGAATAGTATTTTTCATGATAGAATTAATAAAGTTATTTTCTTTTGAATTAATTATATGTATATCCTCAATATATCAATGAAAAAATTATTCTATCCTTTAGTTAAAAACCCGTTTTCTGAAAAAGATATTCTGGAAGGAATTAAAGTTTTAAAATCAAAGCAATTAACATTAAGCAGCCGAACACGTGCCTTAGAAGATTATTTTAAAAAAAAATTTAAGTTAAGATTTAGTACAATGGTAAACTCAGGTTCATCAGCTAACTTGTTGGCATTTCAAACATTAATTAATCCCTATAGAAAAAATAGATTAAAAGTTAATGATGAGGTTTTGATTCCAGCATTATGTTGGCCAACATCTTTTTGGCCAATAGTTCAATCCAATTTAAAACCAATTTTTGTAGATTGTAATAAACATAATTTCAATATTGATTTAGATGATCTTGAGAAAAAAATTACAAAAAAAACTAAATGCCTAATGTTGATTCATGTTTTGGGTCATTGTGCAAATATGGATCAAATTATGAAAATTGTAAAAAAATATAAATTGATTTTAATTGAAGATAATTGTGAAGGCATTGGATCAACATATAAAAATAAACAACTTGGAACTTATGGTGATTTTTCAACCTTTTCTTTTTACTCCTCTCATCAAATATCAGGGGGTGAGGGTGGAATGCTTAATTGTAAAGATTCTAGAGATTATCAAATTATAAAAACTTTACGATCACATGGCTGGTCAAGAGAAACATCGAGTGGTAGAGATAGTATTTATAAACATAAAAAAGATAAGTACTTAGATCCAAAATTTACTTTTTGCAATTCTGGCTATAATTTAAGACCTACAGAAGCATGTGCTGCTATTGCCTTATCTCAACTTAAAAGATTAAATCAAATTAAAAGATTAAGAATGACAAATTATAACAAACTAAAAGCTACATTAGAAAATTCAAAAGTATGCTCTGAAAACTTTAGTTTTATTGAAGTTAATAAAAATATTTCTGAGTGTTGGCTGGCTTTTCCAATTATTTTAAAGAAGAACATCAATAGAAAATATTTTTTAGATAAACTGTTAAAATATGGAATCGATACTAGACCTATAATTAGTGGTGATTTTTCTAAACAACCAGTCTTTGAAAAATATAAAATAAAAATGCAAAAAACTTATAAAAACTCAAATTTCATTCATAAATACGGTTTTTATATAGGACTATATTCAGAACCGCTATCAAAGAAAAACTTAGTTGATTTAAAAGAATGTTTTATTAAATCTTTAAATTAGTTAAATGAATCCAAAATTATTAAATTTGTGTACAGTTACGCTTGGTACTGATGTAGAGATTGTTAATGAAAATTTAATTCAATTTAATAAAATTTATAAGAATGTTAAACTATATATAATTTGCCCAAAAAAAGATGAAGAAACTTTTATACAGACAGTTATCAGTCCAAATTATGAAATTATAAATGAGGAAACATTAATAAGTTTTACAGAATTTAAAAAAATTTTTGAGAAAATTTCTATTAATTTAATTTACAAAGATAAATTCAACGAAAGGCTCAGTTGGTACTATGCCTTAATATTGAAATTTTGTTTTATTCACAAGTTTTATCAAAAAGACAATGATCACCTAGTAATTTGGGAAGGTGACACTATAATTTTAAAAAAGATACAATTTTTTAAAAATTTTGAAAGTGTACCTTATACTTATGTGCCATATTTTCATAAAATCTATTTTGATACATGTAAAAAATTACTAGGTAAATTACCAAAATATTATGGCTCATTTATTACTCAATTTGGCTGTATAACAAAAAATGAAAGTAGTTTTCTACTTAATTCTTTAGAACTTGATAAATTGGATAATAAGGAGTTTAACAGTATTTTTTCTGAAAAAGTTCTAAGTGCAATTTTTACCGAACATTTACAATACGACAATGCTATGTTTGCTGATTATGAATTAATAGGAATTAACAATCTAAATAAAAAATACAAAAAACAAATACCTATTTTCTTTTTAAGACCAGCCTTAGATGGAAAATTGACAAAATCACAAAAAATAATTGCTAAAATTTTTGACGTTAAGCATGTTACTTATGAGCATAGACACCCAAATAAATATTCAAAAGGTATGCTTTCAAGAAATCAAACTTGGCTTCGTTTTTTTAAAATAATTACTTTTTTCTATTTTCAATTTAAATGGAATCAAATCAAATTCAATATTAAATATTTTTTTAACAATTAACATTATAAATTTAAAAACTACTTCTTCGTTATTATTTTTTGATTAATAACAAGTACAGCACCTACTATCAAGATAGGAAGTCCTAGAATTAAATCTATTTGCCATTCTAAATTTTCAAATACAGTTGATATCAATAAAGCAAGTACAGGCATAACCACACCTACATATCCTGCTCGACCAGCACCAACTTTTTCAAGTAATTTTAAATAGAAAATAAAAGCAAATATTGAACCAACAATAGAAAGGTAGATTAGAGAAGTTATGTAACTAAAACTATATTCAAATAATAGTTCTGTGCCCTTAAGTTGAGTTATTAATAAAGTTATTAAAGAACCATAAAACATTGCATAAGCAAGCGTTTGTATTAATGGAAAATTATTATTTAAAATTCTTTGGTAAATCATATTACCGGTTGATGCACTAAATGTTCCAAGTAAAGCTAAAAATAGACCTACATGAGTACCATTATGTAAGGTAAAATTAAAAATTTCATCATTAAAGATGATTATAATCCCAAACATACCAATTGTTGCTCCAATTAAAGTTTTTAAAGATGGTTTTTTTTTGAAGTAAAAAGCCTCACCTATAATATTCATTATAACCACTGTTGAAAAAACTACCGCAGGAAATGCACTTATTAAATATGTATTTGATAAATAAAAGAAAATATAATTTAAAGAATAAAGACAAATACCAAAAAGCAAAAACCAGATATGATGGTTTAAAGAAAATCTTAATTTTTTTTTTTTAATTATTAGATAAATAAAAATTATTATAGATGCTGCAAGAAATCTGTAAAAAACTGAAACTAATGGATCAACGTATCCTAATTGAAATTTAATAATATACCAAGTAGGTGACCAGCAAAAAAGTGTAATTCCAAATAAAATAAAGTTATTCATTCTTAATATTTTTTATAGTTATTTAAAATATAACTAAATCTAACTTTTTCTTTCCTAATCTCTCATTACCATTCTCTGTAATTAAGTATGTCTCTCCCAAATTCATTGCTAACTTATTGTCTGAATCCATTAATATCATATGCATGAAGAAGACATTACCAGGTTTAATAATGTAGGGATTCCCAGTGTAAAGCATTGGCCAGTCCATCCAGTTAGGTGAAAACGTTGCACCCATGGAATAACCACATGCATTCATTCTTGATTTTTTATAACCAAGATCGTCAAAAGTTTTTGCATGAACATCAAATACTTCACCTAGAGTATTACCTGGTATTAGTTTTTTTTCACAGTTAGTCAGAGCTTTGACACATGCTTTATGCATCTCAATTTGTTTCGGATTACTTTTGCCAACAAGAATAGTTCTAAACATTGCTGAATGGTAATGTTTAAAAGCACCAGCCCACTCAATGCTTAATTGGTCTGTATCTGATAAATTTCTCTTTTCAGCTTGATACCTGCATAGAAGGGCATTATGGCCTGATCCTATTATGTATTCATTAGCAGGGTAATCACCACCACCTTCTAAAACGGTTTTCTGCATCTCAGCTAAAATTTTTGCTTCACTTGCTCCAGGTTTTATATAATTCCAAGCTTCATCAAGAGCTTTATCTGCAAGTTCTGAAGCTTTCTTTACATAAACTATTTCTTCTTTAGATTTAATGACCCTATGTTTTGTTATTAATTCTGATTGATCTTCAACAGTACAGTAATTCTCTAATGATTTATTTAATCTTAAGGCATTACGACCAGTCATCCCATATGCCTCATATTCAATACCAATTTTTTTATCTTTCAAATTTTGTTCATTCAAAATTATTTTAAGATCATCAGTAGGATTAGAGCCATCTTTATCAACCCATATTCTTATATCAGTTATATTTGATGTATTTTGTGCCTGTCTTAAATCAGGAGCTCTTGTTAGTAAAATTACTTTTCCATTTTGATCTAATATTAAAGTTTGAAAAAAAACATAACCAAACGTGTCATAGCCCGTAAGCCAGTACATCGATTCTTGTCTAAACATCAGTAGAGCATCAAGACTTTGCTCCTTCATAGATTGTAAAGTTTTTAACTTTCTTTTTTCAAACTCTTCCTTACTAAAGTGAAGTGCCATTAATAAATAATAGCTTTAGCAGAGCCTAAGCTAGCTATTTTACCCATGTAAAGCCCTTTACCTAAAATTGGCACAACCCCAACTGTAGATCCAGTAAAAACATAAAAATCTTTACTTAAGTTAATCTTATCTTTCTTTAATTCATTAAGAACAAAACGGAGTGCATTTAAAGGATTTATATAAACAGTGCTCGTATTCCCATTTATACTTTGTTTAATTTTTTTGTTAGATATATTTGTATTTAAGTTTCCAATATTAATTTTTTTATATTTTTTTTTTTTTCCAATAAGAAACTTAACATTAGCTCCAAAATCACTACACAAATCTCCAAAACTTGTTATCCCTTTTTTTCTTTGTCTATAACCAATAACTTCTATGCAAGCAGCCATATGAGAAATGTATTTAATAACATTATTCATGGTAATTAAGCCTTTTGAGGAGAAAAAAGATTTTTTAATAAGATAACAAACCTCTAATTCAATCCCTAAAGTAGATTTATTAATTTTTACTTTTTGACCACTTTTTATAAAATTTTTTTTAAAAATTGATGCATAGAAAGGCTTCTTTTCTTTAAGCTTTTTAATCATAGGTATCCCAGTCCCTGCTGCTTTAAATCCAATTATTGGATCAGAAATTTTACTTTCACAAAGTTTTCTTAATTTTTCTGCTTCGCTTAGTTTTTTTGTAAATTTTAATGGAAGGGGAGCAATTATTTTATTATTAATAAATGCATTTACTAATTTATCTGCTGTTTTTTCTAATAAAGTTTTTTTCATTATTTGATATTTAATATAGTTGCAGGGTCTAGTCTAGTACCAAACCAATTAAGTCTAATGTCAAGATGAGGTCCGGTTGATCTACCAGTTGTTCCGATTGTAGCAACAATATCTCCTTTCTTTACGTGGTCACCCACGTTTACAAAAATTTCATTCATATGCATATATAAAGTTGAAATTCCATGGCCATGATCAAATATTAAAGTAGCGCCTGTATAAAATAAGTCTTTTTCAGCTAGAGTGACAATACCGTTATTCATTGCTTTGACAGGAGTGCCTTTTTTTTGAGCAAAATCCAGACCATAGTGAGGCCATTTAGGTATACCATTTAAAATTCTTTGACTTCCATAAACACCCGTAACTATTGCATCATCAACTGGGATAATAAATTTCTCTTTAAAAAACTGCAAATCACTTTCAATTTCTCTAGCTTCACCAATTAACTTATTTTCTCTTTTGATTCGTGCATAAAACTCTTCAGGTGGTGTAACCTTTTTTTTAGGTAAACCTTCTATTTTTTGAATATCATATTTTCTCTTTTGGATTTTTTCGACAATAGTTTTATCACCTTCATTAATTACAATGTCTAATTTTCTATCTTTTTCAATTCCAAAAGCAAAATAACCATCTTTTGAAACCTTGACTTCTTTTTTATCTATAAAAACTTCTGTACCAGGCTCTGTTTTACCAATGATATAATGTCCTTGAATAAATTTTCCTCTAAATTCTATTGCATGAGCATGTGTTGATGTAAAAAAAATTACTAATAAAAGTAATCTATATATTATTTTGCTGTCCATCCACCATCCACTAGAATTGATGTGGCTGTAACCATTGAAGAGGCTGATGAAGCTAAAAAACAAACACTAGTTGCTACATCACTTTCAGTTGCCAATTTGCCCATAGGTATATTGCCTAAAGCTAATTTTTTAAATTTCTTGTTTTTAAAAAATTTTTTAACCATTGGCGTTGCAACAAAAGTAGGGGCTACAGTATTTACTCTGATATTGTATTTAGCAAGTTCCACACCCATTCCTTTTGTCAAACCCTCTATTCCAAATTTTGTCATATTATAAACATTCCTACCAGCCATACCTACATGACCAAGTTGAGATGACATATTAACTATAGAGCCTGGTCTCATCTTATTTTTTAACATCTTTTTTACAACTAATTGAGCAACGTTAAAAGCAGCTTTGAGATTAAGATCTACTAGATAATTCATATTTTCTTGTTTAATTTTTTCAAATGGTTCTGGTATATTGGTGCCAGCATTATTTACTAAAATATCAATAATTTTAATTTTATCTAATTTTTCTTTTAATTCTTTAAAGTTCATCACATCACAGTTAATTTTAATAA
>Ga0307986_10004015_pt1 | contig 10089 bp, 14 predicted proteins | sample EllFjometageno82_FD_203170 | JGI IMG/M metagenome (GOLD analysis project Ga0307986, IMG submission 203170) | Marine microbial communities from Ellis Fjord, Antarctic Ocean - #82 | ecosystem: Environmental > Aquatic > Marine > Unclassified | place: Southern Ocean | collected 2014-10-09
CTGGCTTGACCAGTTTAGACAGAATTCAATTAAAACTGAATAACTTGACAACCCTCCTCTTTCGGAGGGTTTTTCTTTTACACCAAAGGTATCTCCTCATAATTAGGTTCAGAAACTTCTAATCCTCGTAAATAGGTTAGACTAACTTTTTAAAAGCACCTATCTTACGAAGAAGAGCCGGAGTTAAGGTGTTATATGTTTTTACTACATTTAAAAACTTATAATTAAATATACATTAAAATGGAAACAAAAGAATTACAATCAAAAAGCACTATGGCGTTATTGTCTTTTTTTGCCGGTGGACTTGGTATTCATAGATTAATGATGGGCTATAGTAATTGGTGGCTTATGCTAATAACTTTTGGAGGCTGTGGTATATGGGCGCTTATTGATTTTATATTAATTTTAACTGGGAAACTAAAAATGGCAGATGGAAGAGAGCTCAAATAGTTTAAATGTGAGGAACATAATTTATTGTGTTGACTGTGGAGCTCAAATGAGCAATAAAGCTTTAAGTTGTCCTAATTGCGGTTGCCCCACTTCTGTTTCAAATATTCAATCAAAGGAAAATAAATGGTTGATAACTTTATTACTATGTTGGTTTGTGGGAATATTTGGCATTCATCGCTTTTACAATGGACATACAACGATTGGCGTGCTTCAGCTCATAACTTTAGGTGGGTGTGGAATTTGGACATTGATAGATGTAATAATTATAATATCTGGAAATTTTAAGGATAGTAATGGTGATTCAATTAGGAGACTTTAGAAAGTTTGTAAATTTTTTGTTTGCTAAAAATAGAGTTTTAAGTAGTGTGATTTTTTTTGAATTTACAGCAATTATAATTAATTATAAATTTAATATAGATTTACGACTTCCTTGTTTGTTTACATATTTTTTTAAATATAATTGTTTTGGCTGTCACTTATCGGATGCTTTTATCCAACTTATAAAATTCAATTTTTTAAAAGCCTTTCAAATCAATTTTTTAATTTATCTAGTATTAATAGGAGCTTTTTACCACATAAAAAACCAGTTTGATATTTATAATGTAGAGAGATCTTGATGCTGAGTATTTCTAATCCTCGTAATAAGTTAAACCATCATTGATTGAAGAGTTCAGGTTTTTGAAAAAACTGACAGTAAATGTTAAAAATTGAATGATTTTCTGTAATTTTAATATTATTATTAATTATCAGTTTTATAAGACCAATTTCTGTTAGCACCATTAAACAAAAAAGCCGAAGCGTAAACTTCGACTTAAATAGTAGCGAGAGGGAGACTCGAACTCCCGACCTCCGGGTTATGAATCCGACGCTCTAACCGGCTGAGCTACCTCGCCATTTCGGTTGGCAAATATAAAAACATAATCGTCCTTGAACAACCTTTTGAAAATATTTTAAAATAAATATGGTTACTACTGTTTTTTCAATATATTGGGAACTTGAAAAAATTAAACATGAGCCATAAAAAAAGTTTCTCAATTGAATACGATTTCCATGCTTCTCCACAGCTATTATTCCAATATTTATCAACTCCTTCTGGGCTTTCAGAGTGGTTTGCTGATAATGTAAATTCACGTGGTGAACTTTTTACTTTTATTTGGGACGACGACACTGAAGAGTATGCCAAAATGATTCAAAAGAAGAAAGACGATAAAATTCGTTTTCAATGGCAAAATGATGAAGTGGATAATGATAAATATCATTTTGAATTTAAAATTCAAGTAGATGATATAACTAAAGATGTTTCTTTAATCGTTACAGATTTTTCTAATGAAGATGAAATGGAAGAGTCTAAAATGCTTTGGGATAATCTTGTTTCTGATTTAAAGCAGGTTTTAGGCGCGAGTTAACTTGAATATGATCAATTGTAATGGAAAATTGCACGCTTCTCTTTCAGAGGGGTCTGAGGATGTTATCCAGAGTTTACACACTTCTTTTTCAGTAGAAGAATTTCTCCGAATTAAAAAAGGAAAATTACTTTTTTGGGAAATTCATTATTTCAGAATTATTGCAACTTTAAGAAGATACAGGTATTTTATACCTATGAAATATACTATGTCTTTTTTAAAAGATCAAATCAGCAGTTTAGTATCTGAAAATCTGAATAAAAAAGAAGATGGTCTGATTCGATTTCAATTCATCAAAAAAGAAGATGAAACTTTTTTTATTGTTAGTTCTAAATCTATTGATTCATTTGAGAAACAAACTCAAAAAACCTATAGTTTAGATCTTTATAAAGAAGAGTTTATATTAGAAGGGTTATTTTCCAATCTTTCCAGCGTTAACTCTCCTATTCGTATAATAGCTAAGAGTTATGCTAATGAAAATGGCTTGGATGACTGTGTTTTACTTAATAACCAAAAAAAAATAGTTGAAACCCTTTATGGAACTTTGTATATTCTTCAAGGGAACGAATTAATAACTTCTGATTTAGATTCTGGTTGTCAAGATTTTGCTTTACGAACTGTCTTTAACGAATGGATATCTAAGAGTACCAAATTTAATTTAGTTGAACAAACAATAAATCCTTTTGAACTTCAAAATTCAGAAGAATTAATGATGATTTCTCTAAATCAAGGTTTTCAATTCGTCACAAAATATAGAAAAACTACTTTTGATCAAAAACATCTAAGTCAGTTGTTTATTGACTTCATAAATCAAATCGATTAATTCCAGCTTGGATTTTCTGGGGTATTTGACCAAATCAAAAACTCACCTCCCATAGCTTTCATATGATTTTTCCACAAATTTTTTGAGTGTTTTTTTATCCATTCCTTTTCAATAACACTATTAGCAATTATCCACGATTTTGATTTTAATTCAGTCTCTAATTGATCTTCTGACCATCCAGAATATCCTAAAAAAAATCGAATCTTATCTTCTTTTAATTCTTTAGAAATAAGTAATTCAATTACAGTTTCAAAATCACCACTCCAGTAAACGTCATCATAAATCAATAAACTATTTGGAATTAAATTAGCAGTACGATGAATAAAAAAAAGACTGTCCTGTTCTACAGGTCCACCATAATAAAGAGGAAACTTTATATTTACACCATCGATAACCTCATCTAATGTATATTCTAAAGGTTTGTTTAATATAAATCCAACTGTACCCGTTGTTTTTTCATCAACCAAAAGAATCACAGAACGTTGAAAATTATAATCCCCAATTATTGAAGGGGTTGCAATAAGTAATTTTCCTGCATTCATTAATTCTAATGTACAAAAAAAGCTCCACTAGGGAGCTTTTTATATTTTAAACATAAAAGACTTAGTTCACTGAACTAGATAATTCAGCACCAGCTTTAAACTTCACAACATTTTTAGCTGCAATTTTAATTGTAGCTCCTGTTTGTGGGTTTCTTCCATCACGAGCTGCTCTATTAGATACAGACCAAGATCCAAATCCAACTAAAGAAACACGTCCTCCTTTTTTAAGAGTTCCACTAACACTACCTAAAAAAGATTCTAGTCCTTTTTTTGCAGCTGCTTTAGAAATGCCAGCATCAGCTGCCATTGCATCTATTAATTCTGTTTTGTTCATAGTGTTTAAATATTTAAAAGTTATTCAACAAATTTATACGAATTTTGTTCAGAGTAAAAAAAATACTAGTGAAATAGGGGGGTTTTGTTGATAAGTCAATGATTTTGTTGATAATGGTGAGCGATTCTCTATAAAACAGAGGCGTTTTTATCAAAATTATAACCATTTAATAATGCTTTAGCGAGCATTCGCTTCTTATTTGGAAGTTGAATTTGTATACAATTCAAGTAGCCTTCTTTTGTGGTAATTAAAATTTTTCCGTCTTGAACTAATATTTGGTGTAGTGAATATTCATGTTTTTCTTTAATTGCTTGTGCCTCAAAAATCTTTAATCTGTCTTTGCTATCATGATTTACGAAAAAACTCCAGGCTCCTGGATATGGACTCAAGCCACGAATTTTATTTTCTAAATCGTACAAAGAATCCTTCCAGTCTATTTTTGTATTTTCTGGATTTAATTTAGGGGCCTCTTTTTCTTTTCCTGATTGAATTTGAGGCTTAGACTTTATAGTATTAGAAAATATGCACTTTATTGTTTTAATAATTAAAGGGGCTCCTAATTTTAATAATGCATCGTGAAGTATTCCAACATTATCAGATTTACCGATAGTAAGTTCTTCTTGTAAAAGTATAGATCCGGTATCAATTTGTTCATTTATAAAAAAGGTTGTCAGCCCTGTTTTTGTTTCTCCATTAATTAAAACCCAATTTATTGGCGCAGCACCTCTATAGTTTGGCAATAAAGAAGCGTGTAAATTTAATGTTCCATACTGAGGAATTTCCCAAACCAATTTAGGTAACATTCTAAAGGCAACAACCACTTGAATGTCTGGTTTTAATTTTTTTAGTTGAAAAATAAAATTAGGGTCTTTTAAGTTTTTAGGTTGTAGAATTGAAATTTCATTTTTTGTTGCAAAAACCTTTACTTCTGAAATACTTAGTTTTTTTCCCCTACCTGCTTTTCGATCTGGTGCTGTAACTATAGTTTTTATAGGGAATCCGGCTTCAAAAAGAACCTCAAGACAATATCTTGCAAATTCTGGAGTCCCAAAAAAAATAAGACTCGGTAGTTCTTTACTATAATTCATATATTCCAATAAAATTTATGCTCATTATTTTCTTTGATTTTATTTTCCCTTATTTTTTTCTCTAAAAGCTGAAGAATTGCAATGGGTTCAAAATACAATTTTTGTTTTAAATCTTTAATTGAATGAGGTGCTTGTTTAATTAATTTAATCACTTTTGATTCAAAATTTGATTCTGTTTCAAGTTCTGTTTTGCAAGATAAAGAAGAACATTGACCACAACTGACTTTAGTTTCATTTCCAAAATACTCAAGTATTAAATTACTCTTGCAATTTGTATTGTCTAAGACAAAAGCAATGAGTTTCTCAATTTTCTCTTTCTTTTGGGTGTATTTAATCCTTGCAGTAGTAATAACTGGTTTTAAAGAATAATTATCTTCTCTGGGAACTTGAGGAGTTATATAAAGGTTCTTATTTCGAAATGAAAATTCAATGAGTCCTCTTTTCTGTAACTCACTCATAATTGTTGAGGTACGTTCTACAGAAAGCTTAAATTTTGAACAAATACTTTGAACAGAAAGTGTTGTTGTCACTGAAAAAAATTGGAGGTGTTGTCGCATTAAGTACTCTAAAACTTTAGCTGCAATATGATTTAATTGAATATATTCAGTTGCTTGCTCTGGTGAACATTTAGATTTAATTATGAGTTGCTTCTCTTTAGATGAACTTACAATCATAATTCCCTCTTGGTCAAATTGATTAAAGCATTGGAGTGTTTTTTTGGAAGCATGATTATAGCGCTCACAAAAACGTTCTAAATCTAATGTATATGTTTCATTAAATCCATCACCATATGCTATTTGCAAATAATTGTACAGGTCTTTATAAATTGCTTTTAAATCTGTTGCAGTAGGAGTTTGATCTAAGAATTGATTTTTCAATCCATTAGGGTCACTATCTTGAAATAATAAAAAAGCTTTTGCCCGTTTCCCATCTCGTCCAGCTCGTCCAGTCTCTTGAGAATAATTCTCAATACTCTGAGGTAAATTTAGATGAATGATAGTTCTAACATTTGATTTATCTATACCCATCCCAAAAGCAGTAGTTGCAACCATGTGAATGGTTTTTTCTTTTTGCCAAGATTCGAGTTTATACTTTTTAGCATCTGGAAAAAGACCACCGTGATAAAAATCAGATTTAACCCCAGACTTATTCAAAAAACCAGAGAGTCTTTCTGTTTCTTTTCTGGTATTACAGTAAACAATACTACTCCCTGAAAAATACTTTAAAATCTGAACTGTAGTATCATATTTATTTTCTGTTTTCCATAAATTATAGGAAATATTGGATCTTTCAAAGGATTTTTGAAAAACGTTTGGGTTTTTTAATTCTAAATAATCTTTTATATCCAACAAAACCTTTGGAGTTGCAGTGGCAGTTAAAGCCAAAACTGGAAGATCTGGAAAAACAGTTCTTAAAATATTGATTTTTCTATAAGCAGGCCGAAAATCATGACCCCATTCAGAAATACAATGCGCCTCATCTACTGCTAAAAAAGAAATCTTAGCAAAAGATAATTGCTGGATAATTGGTTTTTGAATCAATCTTTCAGGGGAAATATAAACTACTTTGTAATTTCCATGAATACAATTGTCTATTTGTTGGCTTATAGGAATACTTTTTGGATTGGATTGAAAATACATAGCTTTAATCCCCTTATCCTTGAGGTTTTTAACCTGATCTTCCATAAGGGCAATTAAGGGTGAAACAACCAAAACTAAGCCCTTTGAAGAAAGTGCAGGAAGTTGATAGCATAATGATTTTCCGCTCCCTGTTGGAAATAATCCAACTGTATCCACACCAGATGTTATTGAATCAATACTTTCTTCTTGTAAAGGTTTAAATGATTTATGACCCCAATACTTTTGAAGTAACTCTAAGTTATTCATATATAGACAAATACTTTTCAATGAAATTAATTCTTTCAGCAACACTCATTTTAGGAACTTTAACAACTTTATGGTTATTCAGATAGGTTTTTTCTATAAAAGGAAAATATTTTTTAGCCTGTTCAAAGGTTTCCATTCGCTGAGAATCTTTTTGAAATATTTCTTCCCAAGGCTCAACCAAGAAAACAAGATCATATTGAAAATCCGTAATGCGTTTTTTCCAATTAAAATTAGACTTATCATGCGCTTCTAGGTAAGCTAAAATATCATGTATACCGCGATCAAAGAAAACATATGGCATTGACGGTTTATATTTTGTTTTTTCTGATAAGTCAAATTGCCTTTTTCTTCCAGAAAAGAGTCTTTCACTAAACTGATAGGGGTCAGAAAGAAAAATATTAGACTTCCCATTTTCTTTACCCTCCTCAATCAATGTCCTTGAATACTCATCAAAAGTATAGTACCCCTTTTTACTTAATTCATTAATGAGACTTGTTTTACCTGCTCCAGGGCTTCCGGTTATAACTACTCTTTTGTTGTTCATAAAGTAATATTGAAAAATATAAAAACTAGTATATTTACACAAAAGTAATCGCCTTGTCTCAATCCAATACCAAGTCAGAAGAATTTTATTCAAGATTTCTTGAACAACTTGCCAATTCGCAAGAATGGCCTGGAATATATTTATTTAAATTTGTTGTAAAATCTGAATCATCTCACTTAATTAATCTAAAACTTCTTTTTGATGGATTAAATCCAGATTTTTCAGAAAAACAGTCATCAAAAAAAACATTTACTAGTCTAAGTATTAAATTAAAGATGAATTCAGCTGATAACGTAATAAAAATTTACAAAAAAGCAAGTGCTCTCGAGGGGGTCATGGCTTTGTAATTTACAAAAACGTGCTAAAATTCAATAGATTTTACTATTTTGCAGAATATTTACTCTACACCTTATCACTAGCAAATTTTTATGAAAACCTTGCAATACAATACCGAGCGCAAGCAATTGATTATCCCTGAATACGGCAGGCATATTCATTTAATGATCGAACAAGCTAAAGCCGAAAGTAATTCGGAAGAACGCAATAAAATGGCCAAGGCTATTATTGGCGTTATGGGTAACTTAAGCCCACATTTACGTGATGTTCCTGATTTTCAACACAAGCTTTGGGATCAGTTTTTTATAATGTCTGGTTTTGATATAGACGTAGAAAGTCCTTATGAAAAACCTCAGGAAGAAGTTTTAGCTATGAGACCAGGTAAACTTCCTTATCCTCAAAATTATCCTAAATATCGTTTTTATGGAAATAACATTAAACGAATGATCGATGTAGCTTGTGAATGGGAAGAAAATGAGATGAAGGATGTCTTAGTTTTTACTATTGCAAATCATATGAAGAAAAATTTTCTCAGTTGGAATAAAGACACTGTTGATGATGCTGTGGTTTTGACTCATTTAGATGAACTATCTAATGGAAAGCTCAAGGTTTCCGCAGAACAACTTCCTTTAACTGAATCTTCAGACCTTTTAAGGTTTAAGTCTAAAAACGGAAACGGTCCCAAAAGCAATAATTATAAGAAACAATACAAAAAAAACAACCGTAAACGTTATTAATAAACCATGGAATCATTCGTTATTGAAGGAGGGCAGCCTTTAAAAGGAAGTATTACCCCTCAAGGAGCAAAAAACGAAGCACTTCAAATTTTATGTGCAGTATTGCTTACTTCTAAAAAAATAACCCTTTCGAATATTCCAAACATCATTGATGTAAATAAACTAATACATCTTCTTAAAAATTTTGGTGTTAAGGTTGAAAAAAAAGGAAAAGGCATTTATAGATTTCAAGCCGACGAAGTTAATCTTGACTACCTAAGTTCAGAACAATATAAAATTGATGGAAGAGGGCTTCGGGGTTCCATCATGTTGGTAGGACCACTTCTGGCTAGATTTGGAAAAGGCAGTATTCCCAGACCAGGAGGAGATAAAATCGGAAGACGCCGATTAGACACTCACTTTGAGGGTTTAATCAAACTTGGAGCACGATTTAATTATAATAAAGAAGATTATTTTTACAGTGTTGAAGCGGATCAGCTCATTGGAACAGATATGCTACTTGATGAGGCTTCTGTTACTGGTACTGCAAATATATTAATGGCCTCAGTCTTAGCTGAAGGCAAGACAACTATCTATAATGCAGCTTGCGAACCTTATCTTCAGCAGCTTTGCAAAATGCTTAATAGAATGGGAGCAAAAATTAGTGGAATTGGTTCGAACTTCCTTACCATTGATGGAGTTAAAGAGTTAAATGGAACAGATCACACTTTACTTCCAGACATGATTGAAATAGGAAGTTGGATTGGTCTTGCAGCTATAACTCAAAGTGAAATTACAATAAAAAATGTACGATGGGAACACCTAGGTCAAATGCCCAATGTTTTTAAAAAATTAGGTATTACACTTAAAAAAAGAGGAGATGACATTTTTATACCTGCCCATATTGATGGATATGAAATTCAAAGTTATATTGACGGTTCTATTCTAACTATTTCAGATGCACCATGGCCTGGTTTTACTCCTGATCTTCTTAGTATTATTTTAGTAGTAGCCACACAAGCTAGAGGAAGCGTACTCATTCATCAAAAAATGTTTGAAAGCCGTTTATTTTTTGTTGACAAACTCATAGATATGGGAGCTAAAATTATTTTGTGTGATCCGCATAGAGCATCAGTTATAGGTCATAATTTTAAATCTCAACTAAAAGCTGCGATGCTTACTTCTCCAGATATTCGAGCAGGAGTGTCTTTGTTAATTGCAGCTCTCTCTGCTAAAGGAATCAGCACAATTCACAATATTGAGCAAATTGATCGTGGTTATGAAGATATCGAAACACGTTTACGCAATATCGGAGCTAAAATAAAAAGAGTCAAAAGTTAAAAACATTCTTAACCACTTTAAATTATTTTGATAAAACATCAATGCTTGATTTAATAATTTGTTCTAGAACCCCCTTATTAATATCTGATAATTTTTTAAAAGAAATAACGTCTTTTCTTTTCTTGTACTTACCCAATTTATCTAGCTCACTTTGGATTATGTCACCCATTAAATATAAATTAAATCCGTTACTTCGAGGTGAAAAACCTATTAAAAACCAATCGCCCTCGTTTCCGCTTTTATATTTATAGTGATTGTTTCCAAATCCTACAATAGTGGTCCCCCACATTTTTCCATTTGACCCTGTTAACCGATTCATAATAGAATATAGTTCCCAACTTTCCTCCTTTTGGAGCTTATTATCAAGACCATCTAGAAAAAGATTTACATGAACTGAAGGAGAATTTTTTCGAATAGCCAAAATGAATTTTTGTTATAATATACAAAAAATCAACGTTTTGATACTTTGTTATTGCTTATATTTCTTTGTCGTAAACATCGAAATCGATCTTTTTCAGAAGAACTAAATCTACTATGTTTTGTTTTTCTCCCCCGAACACGTTCTCTCCACATTTTAAAACTAGAAGTTTTCATTTCTATTCTCATTATAGTAATAACCTCTTTTT
>Ga0307986_10004016_pt1 | contig 10089 bp, 10 predicted proteins | sample EllFjometageno82_FD_203170 | JGI IMG/M metagenome (GOLD analysis project Ga0307986, IMG submission 203170) | Marine microbial communities from Ellis Fjord, Antarctic Ocean - #82 | ecosystem: Environmental > Aquatic > Marine > Unclassified | place: Southern Ocean | collected 2014-10-09
GAAGAAATTAGAAGTAAAATGAGTGAACTTTTGGAAATAGCAAAAAAAACTATTTCATAAAATTTACTTACAAAATTAAACATTTATAAAGTGTTAAAATTTAACAAAAAATCAAAAATTATTTTTTCATATATATTTTTTTTATTTATTTTCTCTATTTTATTTAATCAATACTATGGAAATCTTGGCATTTGTCCTATAGATAGCTTTGTTAGCTTTAATGCGGGATATGAAATTTTAAATGGCAAATACCCATTTAAAGATTATTGGACAATAACCGGACCTTTTATAACCCTTACACAAGCCTTTTTGTTTAAATTGTTTGGAGTAACATGGTCTAGCTATGTCTTTCATGCGTCTTTAATAAATTTTATTTTTACTATTTTAACTTTTTATACTCTTTATAAATTTAAACTTGATGTTCATTACTGTTTTTTTTATTCTTTATTAGTTTCTGTGCTCTCTTATCCTTCCTCAGGGACTCCATATGTTGATCACCAATCAGCAATACTATCAATAATTTCAATTTATTTTTTTGTATTAGCTTTAAAAACTGACAAAGCAATCTATTGGTTCATCTTACCCATAGTTTTAATGATATCATTTTTAACAAAACAAACTCCAACTGGACATATATTGGTAATTATATCATTTTTGTCCTTAGTATTTTTTATTTTTAATTTTAATATAAAAAATATTCTTATGGGTGTTGCTGGGTCAGTGTTGATAATTTTCACTTTCTTGTACACCTTATACTTTGTGGGTATTTCGTTTGATTCTTTCTATCTTCAATACATTTTATTTCCATTGTCTTTAGGGGAAGATAGGTTGAATTTTTTATTTCCTCTAGAATTTAGTAGAATAATTCTACGCTTTAAACTTATTCACTTATCTTCTGCTGTATTAATTATTTTTTGTGCAAAGCAAATAATAAAGAATTATAGATTTGTTTTTAATAAAGATGTTTTGATTGCTTTGTCTTTAATATTTTCTGCTTGGGTACTTATTGTTCATCAATTGATGTCGTTAAATGGTATATTTATTTATTTTTTTATCCCTGTCCTAGCAGCTTTTTCTCATGTCTATTATTCACAATATTTTATAAATATAAAATACGTTCTACCTTCATTAATAATTTTTACTTTAATTTCAACAGTCTACTATGGGTACAAATATGTGCACCAAAGAGAGTTTATGGACCTCAGAAACACTAATATAAACAATGCTGTAAATGCGAATATATTAAGCAAAAAACTTAACGGTTTAAAATGGATATCGTGTTTACAACCAAAAGAACCCGACAAAGAAATATCTGATTTGTTAAAAGTTATTAAAATTATTAAGGAAGAACAAAAAGAAAAAAGCATTATAACGGACTATCAATTTATATCCGTTATTTTGTCGGAATATGATAATTCACCAAGTCAAGTTTGGTTTCAATATCACGTGAATCCACAACCTGGGTCCAAATATTTCAAAGAATACAGACAATTCTTTATCGATAAATTTGAGGAGAATAAAGTTAAGATAGTTTATGTAGTTAAACCTATGCTGGGAGGTGATAAATTTATTGAAAATGTTTTAGATTCATCTTGCTATGAAAAAAATAAATTTAATAAAATGTTAGATATTTATAAAATATTAGATTGTTATGAGAGTAAAAATTAATAAGTTGATTAAACACTAGTTTTATAAAAAAGCTTTAGCTAGTTTTGATATCTAAGTGATTTAACTTCTTTATCACCTTTAACTGTTTCTATTTCAGTTTTTAAAACTTTATTTGTCCTCATGTCTTTTCCATTAACCCATATGCCTGCTGCTAAATGCATAATACCAATTTCATAGTTTGGTAGATTTGGCTCGACAAACCTTTTTGTTTCCGTGTTGTACTTAGGAAGAAGGTTGCTAGCAATCCAATTACAATAAAGTGGAAGAAATTCAGCTGGTGAATTATCGACATACACAGATAGGTTAATTGCCAAACCTTCTGACCCAAAAATTTTTCCTTTGCTTAAGGTTTTTCTTAAATTATTTTGCCAACTTTCCCAACAAGATGAATTTTTTTCAAGTGAAAAAACTCCAATATTTAAATGTGGCGCAAAAGCAATTTTTCTAGCATCTGCTTCGTTAATGCCTGAACTTTTAGCGTGTTTATAATTTTGAGATTTTATTAGAGCCAATTTTCCAAATAACCATTTTACGTTTGTCATTATTCTATACCCTGGTCCCATAGTTTGAGTAATACCAAGCTTACCATTCTTACATGCTTTAAAATAAAGCTCTATGCACGACCAATTATTTACCCAAGCATCACAATCTATCCAAAGATATTTTTTAAATTCAGGAAAATAATTTGGCAGAAAAGCTCTGGAGACTTGACTTTTTAACCACTCTTTTCCGATTGCCTTGTATTTAGGAACTTCAATATCCCAGTTTGCTTTTTTTATTTTATAAACCTTTTTTTCTATAAGTTTTATTTGCTCTTGAGTTAACCCAGCATCTAAAACACAAATTGAAATTTTTTTACTTTCTGAGTGTATGTTAATCGAGTCAACTAGTTCATTTAACATTTCAAAATAATTAGAATCCGCTAGTGTAATAATTGCATTTTCATTCATGATAATATTAATCTAACCAGTTTTTATATTTATCTTTATTATTTTTTAAATAGTCTGGTAAAATTTCAGTACTAACTCTTTCTAACTTTTGTCCTGAAGTAAATTTTGATGTTTTCATGTCAGCAGCTAAATTATATACAGTAGTTTTATTAATAATTCTCTCTTGTATCTTTTCTACACCTAATGGATCAAGCTCATATTCTCTATAATGCGCATAATTTTTAAGTTTATTTTCAATTTCTTGCGGTGAATTTATGTAAGAAAAGTGCCAGCCTCCGTTGTTTATAATTTTTATATTTGTATATTTATTTTTTGAAAAAAAAAGATCTAGTCTCCATAATGGGTAAGATCTTGATTTTATATTTCTTAACCATTGCGGGTTAAGTAAATTTCTTTTTTTGCAAGCTCTTGTCCCAAACCAATTTATTGTTTTTGAGCATAAATTAAATTTATAATAAAACATCTTTTGATTAAAAAATATTAGTTCATTATTAATGGATTTTATGTCAAGAGAATCCATTTTAGGAATTTCATCGATATCTGAAATCAAAATAATATCATTATCATTTGATTCTTTTAAGCCATTCATAATGTAGTTTCTTTGGTAAAAGTCTCTCTTCATACCATTTAGTATGTGTTTACTGTTTTTAGTTTCAGCGCTATCAAACGAATTAATAGGTTCTATATCTTTAGGTTCGTGGTCTAAAACTAAATAGACAATTTTTTTTTTAAACTTAGAAAATTTTTTTATATCAAAAAATAATTTTTTTTTTTTTCCGTTGTGAAAATAACGACTTTCAACAATAATAAATTTATCTACATAGTTATTTAAGTAGTTTAAGCGCAGATCTAAAACAATGTCTTCATTCATGTAGGTAATACAATCGTAAATTTTCATTTTTTTTAACGGGTTATAACTTTTATTTTCTTTTTTTTTATTATTAACTTAAGTTTTTTTTCACAAGATTTTAATTGGTCTCTATGCTCTGATCGCATAACTACAGCGACACCTACTTTGCCTAATTTAAAAAATGGATAACTACCAATTTCAACTTTTTTTAAAAATTTATTTTGTAGTTTTCCTAGCTCTATGGATATATGACTTTCTACGGTATTTAGATTAATTGATTTACTAATAACAACAGATCCTTTTTTTAAATATTTTTTTAAATTTGGAATCATTGACTTTAAAATTGAGGGTACGCCTGGCAGACAAAAAACATTTTTAATTTTAAAGCCAGGAGCTGCGCTAGAAGGATTTTGAACTAGTAAACTTCCACTGGGCATCTTTGCCATTTTTTTTCTTCCTTCATTAAAATTATCTTTTCCGTAATATTTTTCTAATATTGAATAGGCTTCGTCATTGAATCCGTATTTAACTTTAAATGCTCTTGCAATTGAAAGAGAGGTGATGTCATCATGTGTGGGGCCAATACCACCTGTCGTGAAAACATAGTTAAATTTTTTACTTAAATCTATTGTATTAAAAATAATTTTTCTTTCAATATCGGGAATAATTCTAACTTCATCTACTGATATGCCACAATTAATATTTAACCACTGTGAGATAAATGATACATTTAAATCTTGAGTTCTACCTGATAGAACTTCATTGCCGATAATAAGAATAGCTGCCTTAACTTTTTTTTTAGCTTTTACCATTTTAAAATATATGAATTTTGAAAACCCATTAATATCAGGACTGTTAGTAAAAAGATATAAACGATTTTTTATTGATATTAAAATAAAAAATAAAACTGTAACTGCCCATTGTCCAAACTCAGGATCTATGATGGGTCTTTTGAATGAAAACAATAAAGTTTGGATAACTGAGGCAGTTAATAAAAAAAGAAAGCTAAAATATACTTTACAAATAATTGAGGAAAATGGAACTATGGTTGGTGTGAACACCCATTTAACTAACTACATTGTTAACCATGCCTTGCAAAATAATTTAATTAAAGATTTTAATAAAAAAATTAAAATTAAAAGAGAACAAGTATTTGGCGAAAATACAAGGTTTGATTTTTTTCTAGAAGATGGAAATATAAAATCATTTTTAGAGGTTAAAAATGTCACCTTAAAAAGAAATGATAATGTTGCGGAGTTTCCTGACTCTGTTACGTCCAGAGGCACAAAACATTTAAATGAATTAATAAATGCTACAAAAAAAGGTTTTAAAGCCTATCTATTATTTTTAATTCAAAGAAATGACTGTGATAAATTTAAGATTGCACGAGATATTGACCCAGAATATTCAAAAACTTTGATAAAAGCAGTAAAAAATAATGTAAAAATTCTTTGCTATGATTGTAAATTTTCATCAAAAGGAATAGTACTAAACAACGAAATTAAATTTCAAATTAATGAGCGATGATATTCAAGAAGCATTTAACGGGACCAGAGTTGCAGGTATAATTGCAGCGGGAGCGTTAGATGAAGTAGCAAAAGCTATAAAGCCAGGAATTACTACAAACCAAATAGATAGCTTATGTTATGAATACATAAATGATAACGGAGGATACTCTGCACCTCTTTTTTACCGAGGTTTTCCTAAGTCTTGTTGCACCTCTACAAATCACGTTATTTGCCATGGTATACCTGGAGATAAAACTTTAATAGAAGGTGATATAATTAACGTTGACGTAACTGCTTATAAAAACGGTTGGCATGGTGACACAAGTAGAATGTTTCATGCAGGTGATGTTTCGGTTAAAGCAAAAAAACTTACAGACGTTACCTACAATTCTATGATGAAAGCGATAAAAATTTTAAACACAGAATCTACTTTAGGTGACATTGGCCATGTAATTCAAACTTATGTAGAAAAAGAAGGATTCTCAGTAGTTAGAGATTTTTGTGGTCATGGCATAGGAAGAGTGTTTCATAAGGAGCCAAATATTTTACACTACGGTAAAAAAGGTGCAGGACCAAAACTTAAACCTGGTATGATATTTACAATAGAACCAATGATTAACGAAGGTGACTATCAAACAAAAATGTTAAACGATGGATGGACTGCAGTCTCTAAGGATAAGAAGCTATCTGCTCAATTTGAACATACTATAGGTATAACAGATACAGGATATGAAGTTTTTACATTGTCAAAAAAAAAATTACATCACCCGCCCTACTCAACATGATTGAAAGATACTCTAGAAAAGAACTTAAAAATATTTGGGCAGATCAAAATAAGTACAAAATTTGGTTAGAGATTGAACTTGCGGCAGCAGAGGCAATGGAAAAACTTAAGATTATTCCAAAAGGTGTTGTTAAAAAAGTTAGATCTAAAGCAAAAATAAATGTTGCTAGAATTTTAAAAATAGAAGAGTCGGTAAAACATGATGTCATTGCTTTTTTAACTTCAATAACCGAAAAGGCAGGAAAAGAAGCAAGATTTCTTCACAAAGGTATGACCTCTTCTGACGTTCTTGATACTTGTTTTAATCTCCAGCTGAAGCAATCTGGTGAGATATTATTAGATGACCTTAAGATTTTACTTTCTTCAATTAAAAAAATAGCAATCAAACACAAAAAAACATTATGCATTGGTAGAAGCCACGGGATTCACGCTGAACCAATAACTTTTGGTTTAAAAATGTTAACTTTTTATCAGGAGTTTTTAAGAAACAAAAGAAGACTTGAAGATTCAATAAGTGAAATTTCAACTTGTGCAATATCAGGCGCTGTTGGAACTTTTGCTAATATAGACCCTAGAGTTGAAAGTTATGTTGCAAAAAAACTAAAACTTAAAGTAGAACCAATATCTACGCAAATAATTCCACGTGATAGACATGCGCAATTTTTTTCTACTTTAGGAATTATAGCTAGTTCAATTGAAAGATTTGCTACTGAAATTAGACACTTACAAAGAACTGAGGTTTTAGAAGTTGAAGAATTTTTTGGTAAAAAACAAAAAGGGTCATCAGCAATGCCTCACAAAAAAAATCCAATCTTAAGTGAAAATTTAACAGGCCTTGCAAGGATGGTGCGATCAAGCGTTGTGCCTGCCTTAGAAAATGTAGCACTTTGGCATGAAAGAGATATTTCTCATTCAGCAGTCGAGAGAAATATAGGCCCAGATGCTACTATTACTCTAGATTTTGCATTAGTTAGATTAAATGGTGTTATTAAAAATCTAAATATTTATCCAAAAAATATGTTAAAGAATTTAAATTTAACAAACGGTCTTTTTTTTTCCCAGAGAGTTATGATTGAATTAACTACAGTTGGGTTTACAAGAGAACAAGCTTATAGTTTGGTTCAAAAACATGCTATGCATTCATGGGATAACGGAAGTTCATTTTATGAAAATTTAATAAACGACCCTAAAATTAATAAAAAACTATCTGTTAGTAAGCTAAAAAAACTTTTTGATTTCACTTACCATACGAAAAGAATTAATGTAATTTTTAACAGATGTTTAAAAAAATAGATTTCTATGAACAAAGGTAAAAAATTATACGAAGGTAAAGCTAAAATTATTTACGAAACCAATGAAAAAGATTTAGTTATTCAGCATTTTAAAGATGTAGCGACCGCTTTTAATGCTTTAAAAAAAGCTAATATCGAAGGTAAAGGAGTCTTAAATAACAGAATTTCAGAATATCTTTTTAATTCATTAGGTCAATGTGGAATACAAACTCATCTTATAAAAAGATTAAATATGAGGGAACAGCTTATTAGAAAAGCTGAAATTGTGCCTATTGAATTTATAGTTAGAAATATTGCAACTGGCTCACTAAGTAAAAGACTAGGCATATCTGAGGGAACTGTATTAGAGGAACCTTTGCTTGAGTATTATTTAAAAAATGATGAATTAGACGATCCCATTATTACAAAAGAACACATCTATGCATTTGAATGGGCAACAAAAGATGAAATCAAAATTATTGACAAAATATCTTTGAGAATTAATGACTTGCTACAAGGAATATTTAGAGGTGTAGGAATAAAACTGGTTGATTTTAAGGTTGAATACGGAAGAGTTTGGAATAAAAACAAAGAAACCAATGAAATAATCTTAGCTGATGAGATTAGTCCTGACACATGCAGATTATGGGATATGAAAACTGAAAAGAAATTAGATAAAGATAGATTTAGAAAAGATTTAGGAGATCTTATTGAAGCATATCAGGAAGTTGCAAGAAGACTAGGTATTATGCCCGAAGAAGCAAATATTAGTGAAGTTAATTTTGGCAAAACAGCATCCATAAAATTTAAGAAAAAATAAATTGAAATTTTCAGTTAAAGTTACTTTAAAACAAGATGTACTTGACCCTCAAGGCAAAGTGGTACAACAAACTCTTCAAAGCATGGGAATGGATACTCTTAAAACATTAAGGCAAGGAAAGTATTTTGAAATTGAGATCAACGAAAATGATGAGACCAAAGCAATAAGTAAGATTGAGACTATGTGTAAAAAACTTTTAGTTAATTTAATTATTGAAGATTTTGAAATTTCTAAAATTTAAAAAATGAATTCATCGGTAATTGTATTTCCAGGATCTAATTGTGATCGAGACATAGCAGTCGCGTTAGAAAAATTACATTTTCAAAATAAAATGGTCTGGCACAAAGAAACTGATTTACCTAAATCAGATTTAATTGTAATTCCTGGTGGCTTTTCTTATGGTGACTACTTAAGAGCTGGAGCAATAGCCGGAAAATCATATATCTTAAATGAGGTAATAAAAGCAGCAAATGAAGGTTGCTTAGTTTTAGGAATCTGTAATGGATTTCAAATCTTAACTGAAACCGGTCTGTTAAAGGGAGTTTTGCTAAGAAATAAAAATTTAAAATTTCTTGGTAGAGATGTCAATGTAAAAACGATTAACACAGAAAATAAATTTTGTAATAAATATAAAAAAAATCAAATTTTAAAATTGAACATCGCCCACAATGAAGGTAATTATTTTACAAGCAGAGAACACTTAAAAGAATTGGAGGATAAAAATTTAATCCCTTTTAAATACTGTGATGAGAAGGGAAATATCAATGAAGAGAATAATCCTAATGGCTCATTAAATAATATAGCAGGTATCCTTAATGAAAAAAAAAATATTTTAGGTTTAATGCCTCATCCTGAAAGAATGGTAGACAAAATTATATCTAATGACGATGGGGTAAATTTATTTACCAGTTTACTAAATTAATTATAATGAAAATTACAAACACTATTGTTGAAAAACATGGTTTAAAACTTGAAGAATATTCTAAAATTAAAGAACTGCTTGGAAGAGAACCAAATTTATTGGAACTTGGAGTTTTTTCTGCAATGTGGAATGAACATTGCTCTTATAAGTCTTCTAGGATTCATTTAAAAAACCTCCCTACTAGTGGAAAACAAGTAATTCAAGGTCCAGGTGAAAATGCAGGTGTAATTGATATAGGTGACGATGATGCAATTATTTTTAAAATCGAAAGCCATAATCATCCATCATATATTGAACCCTACCAAGGAGCTGCTACTGGTGTTGGTGGGATATTAAGAGATGTTTTTACAATGGGAGCAAGACCAATAGCACTTCTAAATTCGATTCATTTTGGTTCGCCCGATCATCCAAAAACAAAATCTTTACTTAATGGTGTGATCTCAGGAATTGGAGGGTACGGAAATTGTATCGGTATCCCCACAGTTGCTGGTGAAATAAAATTTAACAGTACTTATAATGAAAATATTTTAGTAAATGCAATGGCTGTAGGACATGCAAAAAAAGATAAAATTTTTTATTCTAAAGCTAAAGGACTGAATAAATCAGTAGTTTATGTCGGTTCTAAAACAGGCAGAGATGGTATTCATGGTGCGTCGATGGCGTCAGCAGAATTTGACGAAAATTCAGATGATAAAAAACCAACAGTTCAAGTAGGAGACCCTTTTACTGAAAAGCTTTTAATGGAAGCATGTCTTGAATTAATGAAAGACAATTCTATTATCTCAATACAAGATATGGGAGCAGCTGGGTTAACCTCTTCAAGTGTTGAAATGGCATCAAAAGGTGATCTAGGAATGGAACTTAACTTAGACAAAGTTCCCTGTCGTGAAGAAAATATGACTCCTTATGAAATGATGCTGTCGGAAAGTCAAGAAAGAATGCTTCTAATATTAGAGGATGGAAAAGAGAAAGAGGCAAGAAAAATATTTGAAAAATGGGATTTAGATTTTGTTGTTATAGGTAAGACAACTAATACAAATAACTTAACATTAAAATTTGAAGGTAAGATTGTTGGTGAAATTCCGGTCGACAGTCTAGCTACTAAAGCCCCAGTTTATGATAGAAAATGGACAAAAACAAAATTACCAGAACGAAGAATCCAAATTAAAGATCTTAAAAAAATTAAATTAGAAGATGCTCTTTTAAAAATACTTTCTTCGGCCAATCAAACAAATAAAAGTTGGGTAACTGACCAATTTGATCAAATGGTTATGACTGATACCGTACAGAGATCAGGCTCAGACGCATCGATAATA
>Ga0307986_10004017_pt1 | contig 10087 bp, 12 predicted proteins | sample EllFjometageno82_FD_203170 | JGI IMG/M metagenome (GOLD analysis project Ga0307986, IMG submission 203170) | Marine microbial communities from Ellis Fjord, Antarctic Ocean - #82 | ecosystem: Environmental > Aquatic > Marine > Unclassified | place: Southern Ocean | collected 2014-10-09
TTAAATCAAATCATTTTTATAAGAGGTATTTTTACATTACTTTTCATTTTATTATTTCTCTATATTAAGAAAGAACTTAATCTTAAATCAATCTTTACTTCAAACGAGTTAAGAGTGAGAGGATTTTTGGAATCTTTAGCAGCTCTATTCTTTTTTATTGGCATTGCTTTATTGCCTTTTGCAAATGTTTATATTTTACTAAGCATGGCACCAATTTTATTAACTGCATTTGGCGCAATATTTTTAAATGAAAAAGTTAAATGGAGAAGATGGAGTGCAGTATTATTGGGTTTTATAGGTGTGGTAATAGTAATTAATCCGGGAAAATTAGAGTCTAGTTATTATTTTATCTTTCCCATAATTGCAGCAATCATGCTTTCGATTAGAGATATGTATACAAAAAAATTTAAGAAGGATTATTCCAGTTTGCAAATTGCATTTATGACCTGCTTTGTTGTAACTACTCTTTTTGGCTTATTAAGTATTTATAGATTCTATGTTTTTAGCCCAATGGATATTTCTATTTTATTTATTGCAGCCTTTTTTTTGGCATTAGGTTATATTTTTTCAGTAGCAACAATCAAAATTGCACTTGTTTCTGCAACTTCCACATTTAGATATTCAGTAATTTTATGGGGGATATTATATGGTTACTTTTTATTTGATGAAGTTCCTTCAACAAATAGTTATATTGGAGCGTTAATAATTGTAATTAGTGGCCTAATCATTATTTCAAGACAAAAACAACTTGGTAAAATAAAATAAAATAAAATTATACTGGTTAAATTTAGTGTTCTTATACTAAGCCTTGTTAAAAAAAGTTAATCAATATATAAATAGTGTATATGAAAAAAATTTTAGTTTTAATATTTACACTTATTTCATTTAACTGTTTTGCTGTGGATAAAACTACAACTTTTACAAGTGAAGTTTTTAAAAAAGCTCAAGCTGAAGGGAAAACTGTAGTTATTAATTCGTGGAATAAAACTTGTTACACGTGTGGAAAACAAGTTAAAATATTAGATCAAGCAGAAAAAGAGTTTAATGATATTTTATTTCTAAGTTTTGAACAAACTAAGGATAAAAAAATTGCTAAATTGTTAGGTATTGAATATTGGACAACAATCGTTGTTTATAAAAATAACAAAGAGATTGCTAGAAGTATAGGTCAAACTAAAAAATCAGAAATCTACGAACTAATAAAATCTTAATTTCAAATAACAAGTCTTAAAAATATTTATTTTTTAAAATTAATTCCTTTATCCTCGAGAATTTTCTTAAGTTCACCGTTTTCGTACATTTCTTTAACGATGTCACAGCCACCTATAAATTCACCTTTAATGTAAACTTGGGGAATAGTAGGCCAGTCACTAAATTCTTTTATACCTTCTCTTAACGATTGGGTTTCAAGAACATTAATGCCTTTATAATTTACTTCTAAAATTTTTAACATATTTGAAATAGCCATAGAGAATCCACACTGTGGAGCGTCAGGTGTTCCTTTCATAAACAAGCAAACTTCATTGTTAGTAATTTCATTATTGATTAAATCTTTAGTTTGTTGTTCCATAATTATTCCTTTGTTTTGATTGCTAAAGCGTGCAGCTCATTCCCCATTTTGCCTTTAAGTGAATTATACACTATTTTATGTTGTTCTATTTTACTTTTCCCAGAAAATTTTCCAGAAGTCACTGTTGCTGAGTAGTGATTACCATCACCAGCTAAATCTTGAATTTCAATTACTGCATCTGGTAAAGCTTCTTTAATAAGTGCTTCAATTTCTTTTAAATCCATTGCCATTATTTACTCATATAGTTAGTTAACCAAATTGTATGCGATTTAATTAAATCGTCAATTGAAACTTTTGACTTATCATCAATAATAAGATCGTCAACATTTACAGTTCCAAGCTCATCAAAATGAACAGAATTTTCTGAAAGAATTTTAATCACATCTTGGAGGTTATTTTTATTAATCTCTATTATATATCTACCTTGGTCTTCTCCAAATAAGTATTCAAATTGATTAATTAAGTAACTAGGTTTTTTAAGGGTTGCACCTTTTTTACCTTTAATACACATTTTAGACAAAGCAGTAATAATACCACCTAAAGATACATCATGAGCTGCTCTAATAAATTTTTTATCAATGAGTTTTAAAATTGTCTCACCATTATTTTTTTCATTAAACAAATTAATCTCTGGGGGAGGACCATTTTTTTCATTTAGAATATCTCTAGAAAATAAGCTTTGGTCTAAATGTCCTTCGGTTTTTCCTATGACTAAAAGAATATTGTCAATCTCTTTAAGATCCATCGTAACCATATTTTTATAGTTTAAAATTAAACCAACACCACCTATTACTGGGGTGGGCTTAATCCCAATATCTTTTGTTTGATTATAAAATGATACATTTCCAGAAACTACTGGAAAATTTAAATAAGAACTTGCTTCTCCTAAACCTTGGACACATTCAACAAATTCACCCATATTTCCTTCGTTCTCAGGGCTACCAAAGTTTAAACAATTTGTAATTGCTATTGGTTTTGCACCAACAGAAATTAAATTCCTCCAACTTTCACAAACAATTTGTTTTCCACCACTTAAAGGATGAGCCCAACAGTAAATAGCTGAAGAATCTACTGATGCTGCAATTGCTTTATTAGTACCATGAACTCTGACAACACCTGCGTCACCCCCAGGTTTTTGAATAGTATCACCCATAACTGTATGATCATATTGTTGCCAAATCCATTCTTTACTACACACATTGGGGTTAGACAAAACTTTATTTAGAATATTTATTATTTTTAGATTTTTAAATTGTTCTTTTTTAATTTTTATTTTTTTTGGAAGTTTGGCTTTTTTCCATTTTCGATCATACATAGGAGAGTTTTCAACCAATGTATTAACTGGAATATCTGCAACTTTTATTTTATCAAAATAAAGTTCAATTTTTTTACTTTTTGTTGTTGTTCCAATTACTGCAAAATCTAAATTCCATTTATCAAATATTTTTTTTGCCAGGTCTTCTTTTCCACTCTCTAAAACAATAAGCATTCTTTCTTGACTTTCTGAAAGCATAATTTCATAAGGTGTCATTTTTGTTTCTCTGCAAGGAACCATATTTAAATTAATCTCTATACCTAAATTTCCTTTTGAGGCCATTTCAATACTTGATGATGTTAGTCCTGCGGCACCCATATCTTGAATCGCAATAATAGAATCTCCTGCCATTAGTTCTAGACATGCTTCCAGTAAAAGCTTCTCAGTGAAGGGATCACCAACTTGAACAGTAGGTTTTTTTTCTTCAATTTTATCATCAAATGAAGCTGAGGCCATACTAGCACCATGTATCCCATCTCTACCAGTTTTTGAACCTACGTAGATAACAGGTTTTCCTAAGCCCGCTGCTTTCGAATAAAAGATTTTATTTTTTTTAACCAATCCTAGTGTCATAGCATTTACTAGAATATTACCGTTATAAGACTCGTCAAAATTAGCCTGTCCTCCAATTGTTGGAACACCCATACAATTGCCATAACCACCAATTCCATGAACAACTCCACGAAGTAAATTTTTAGTCTTTTTATTTTGTGGAGACCCAAAATGAATTGAGTTAAGATTAGCAATAGGTCTTGCACCCATTGTAAAAACATCCCTCATAATTCCACCTACACCAGTCGCAGCACCTTGGTATGGTTCAATAAAAGAAGGATGGTTGTGACTTTCTATTTTAAAAACTATTGCATCATCATCACCAATGTCAATAACACCAGCATTTTCACCAGGACCCTGAATAACATCTTTTCCTTTAGTGGGTAAATTTTTAAGATGAAACCTTGATGATTTATAAGAACAATGTTCATTCCACATGGCAGAAAAAATTCCAAGTTCAGTAATATTGGGTACTCTTTTTAGTAATTCACAGATTTTTTTATATTCATCCTTTTTTAAACCATGATCAATTGCAATTTGCTCGTTAACTTCCATCATCTTAAATTATTAATTAAGTTTTCAAAAAATATTGATCCATCTTCTCCAGATAGGGCAGTGTCAATCATTCTCTCAGGATGAGGCATCATTCCTAGAACATTTTTTTCTTTATTAAAAATACCAGCAATATTTTTAATAGAACCATTTGGGTTATTTTCATCATTAATATTTCCAGATTCATCTGAATAAAATAAAGCAATTTGATTGTTGTTATCAATTTCTTTAATTTGGTCTTTTGAGCAAAAGTAATTTCCTTCATTATGAGCAATATGAAATTCAAATATATCTTTTTTAATATTCTTGAAATAGGAGTTATCTTTATTATTAACTTTTACAAAAACATTTTTACAAATAAACTCCAAGTATTTATTTCTAAGCAACACACCGGGTAGCAAACCTGCTTCAACTAAAATTTGAAAACCATTGCAGATACCTATAACTTTACCACCACCTTTTGCAAAGTTAAGAACAGATTTCATGATCTTAGATTTTGATGCCATACTTCCACATCTAAGATAATCTCCGTAAGAAAAGCCACCAGGTAAAACCAATAGGTCACTTTTTGGTATTTCAATATCATCATGCCAAACCATCTTATTTCTAAAACCAAACTTTTTTAATGCAACATCAATATCTCTATCACAATTAGATCCAGGAAAAGTTATTACGCATGAATTCATTGTTTATTATTGCGACTCAATAATCTTATAATTTTCTATTACTAAATTAGCTAAAAGTTTTTTACACATTTCTTCTACTTTTTCCTCAGCTTTTTTTTTATTATTTTCTTTTGTGTCTATTTCAAAATATTTTCCTTGTCTAATTTCTTTAATGCTGTCAAAGCCCATACCATTTAAAGTTTGATGTATAACTTTACCTTGTGGGTCCAGCACATCTTTTTTCAATGTAATAATTACAGATATTTTCATTTCATTTTTTTTTTTTTATTGAACTTAATCTTGTAACATTAACAGCACTAACATTGGATTGTTCGTGAAGTATTCCTAATCTTTTAGCAACCTCAGTGTAAGCTGGTATTAAATCTCCTAAATCTTTTCTAAATCGGTCTTTATCCATTTTTTTATCAGTAATTGAGTCCCACAATCTACATGTATCAGGGCTAATTTCGTCTGCTAAGATAACTTCATTTTTTCCGTTCGATTTAAGTCTTCCAAATTCAAGCTTGAAGTCAATTAGTTTAATCCCAACACCTCTAAACATCCCAATCATAAAATCATTAATTCTTAAAATCATTTTTTTTACTTTTTCTAACTCTTGTTTTGAAGCCCAATCAAATGCCAAAATATGCTCTTCTGCTATTAGTGGGTCACCTAACTTGTCATCTTTTAAGCAGAATTCTAATAAAGGTTCTTTTAAAACTGTGCCATCTTCAATACCAAGTCTTTTTGTTATAGAGCCTGTTGCAACATTTCTTATAATAAATTCAATTGGAATAATTTCTACAAATTTAATAATCTGCTCTCGCATATTTAATCTTTTTACTAAATGAGTTTTAATTCCAATTTGCTCCAAGTTTGCAAGTATATGTTCAGATATTCTATTATTTAAAACGCCCTTACCTTCAATTGTAGATTTTTTTAAATTATTAAAAGCAGTTGCATCATCTTTAAAGTACTGAATAACTAAATTTTTATCATCCGTAGCATAAATAATCTTTGCCTTCCCTTCGTATAATTTTTTACCTTTTTTCATTATCTAAAAACTCTCCTAAAAATTAAGTCCACATTTTTAAAGTGCGATGAATAATTAAATATAGCTTTTAATTTTTTAGATGAAATTTTATTCATAATAAATTTATCATTTGATATTACGTCAAATAAATTTAGATTTTTAGTAAAACATTTTTTTGCATAATTTTGAACTATTTTATACGATTGCTCCCTACTTAAACCAGACTTAGTAAGTTCAAGCATAATTTCCTGAGAAAAAATTAAACCCTTAGTTAAATTTAAATTTTCAATCATTTTTTTTGGATAGACAATCATTTTATCTAAAATACTTCCAAGTCTAACCAAAGCAAAATCTAAAGTTATATTTGCATCTGGTCCGATATTTCTTTCAACACTGGAATGAGAAATGTCTCTCTCATGCCATAAAGCAATATTTTCTAAAGCTGGTACGACAGCACTTCTAACCATTCTAGCTAGACCTGTTAAGTTTTCACTTAAAATTGGATTTTTTTTATGAGGCATTGCCGAAGAACCTTTTTGATCTTTTGAAAAATACTCTTGAACTTCATAAACTTCAGTTCTTTGCAAGTGCCTAATCTCTATAGCAGCTCTTTCAACAGAACCTGCAATAATTCCAAGAACTGAAAAATAAAATGCATGTCGATCTCTTGGTATTACTTGTGTCGAGATAGGTTCAACTTTTAAGCCAAGTTTTTTAGCCACATGTTTTTCAACATTAGGACTAATGTTTGCAAATGTTCCAACAGCACCCGAAATTGCACATGTTGATATTTCATCAACTGCATCAACTAATCTTTTTCTATTTCTTTTAAACTCTTCATAAAACGAGGCAAGCTTCAAACCAAAAGTGATTGGTTCAGCATGGATGCCATGGCTTCTTCCCATGCAAGGTGTGTATTTGTATTTTTTAGCCTTTTTTTTTAAAACTTTTAAGATTTGATCAATATCATTTATTAAAATTTTTCCAGATTGCACTAATTGAATATTTAAACTTGTATCTAAGACATCTGAAGATGTCATTCCTTGATGAAGATATCTTGCTTTAATTCCAGCCTTTTCCGTAACTGAGGTTAAAAAAGCTATAACATCATGCTTAACTTTAGTTTCAATTTGATGAATTCTTTTAACATTAATTTTAGCTTTTTTTCTAACAACAGAAGCTACACCCTTTGGGATTTGACCCATTTTTTCCATCGCTTCAGCTGCAGCAACTTCTACATTAAGCCAAATTTGATATTTATTTTCTTCTGACCATATGTCAGTAAGTTGTTTTCTAGAGTATCTTTCAATCATTAATTATAAGTAAGGAGGCTTTGAGTAACCTTTAACAGATTCTGTAAAAATTTCATAACCATTTTCGGTAATACCTAATGTATGCTCAAATTGTGCAGATAAAGATTTATCTTTTGTAACAGCTGTCCATCCGTCTTTTAGCATCTTTACATCCCATTCACCGTCATTTATCATAGGTTCAATTGTGAAAGTCATTCCTGGTCTTAACTCCATACCAGTATTTTTTCTACCGTAATGTAAAACATTTGGAGGTTCATGAAATGTTGTGCTTATTCCGTGACCACAAAAATCTCTAACAACAGAAAAACCTTTTTTTTCTACATAGGATTGTATTATGTTTCCAACATCACCAAGTTTTAACCCTGGCTTTAAAGATTTTATTGCCAGCATCATAGATTCATAAGTTGCATCAATTAAGTTATTAACTTTAACTGGAGTTCTACCAATACAAAACATTCTACTTGTATCACCATAATGCTTATCAATAATTGCCGTAACATCAACGTTGATCGCATCACCTTCGTTCAAAACTCTATCTGAAGGAATGCCATGACAAACAACATGATTCAAAGATGTACATAGTGACTTTGTAAAACCCCTATAATAAAGTGGCGCAGAGTATCCTCCGTTATCACTTATGAATTCATAACTAATTTTATCGATATGATCTGTGGTAATTCCTGCTTTAATTTCATCAGTTAACATATCAAGAGTTCTTGCAGCAAGCTTACCTGCAATTCTCATTTTCTCAAATTTTTCTAGATAGTCAGCCATCAATAATTTTTATTTTTTTTTCTATTTTAATTTCTTTTGAATTAATCTTACAACGATATGCTAAAAAATTAACACTATTTTTTTTTGCTAGTAAATAATTTTTATAATATTCTTTATCAATATCTTTTGCTATCTTAAAGCGATCAACACCTTGTATTTGAATCAAGAATAATAGATAGGCTTTATAACCTTTTTTTGTGGCATCAATAAGGGTTAGTAAATGTTTTGATCCTCTAGATGTAATAGAATCTGGAAATTCTGCAACTTTTTCCTCTCGAAACAATGTTACATTTTTAACTTCAACAAATATTTTTTGTTTATTTTTTTCAAGTAAAAAATCAAACCTCGTTTCTTTATTAAAAAAAACTTCTGGCTTTATATTATCATTATTTGAAACTTCTTTAACCAGGTTATTTGTTAATCCATGCAAGGCAATTTTATTTGCAAAATGAGTATTAACACCAACTAATTTTTTCTTAACTTTAATAATTTCTAGCGTGTATCTTAACTTTCTTTTAGGATTATCATTTTTAGAGACAAAAACTTCATTTCCCTCATCCAATAAACCTTTCATAGAACCAGTGTTTGGGCAGTGAGCTACTATAATTTCGTTATCTAATTTAACATCTACAAAAAACCTCTTATATCTTTTGATTAGTTTGCCTTTTATTAAAGACTTGGTAAATTCCATAATTAATTTATATATTTAAAAATGATTAAAAACAAAAAAGTTAATGCCGCAATATTAATTATTGGAAATGAAATTCTTTCAGGAAGAACACAGGATACCAATACAACAACTATAGCTTTATGGCTGAATTCTATTGGGGTTAAAGTTCAAGAAGTAAGGGTTATACCTGATGTGGAGGATACAATTATTGATACTGTTAACCATTTAAAGAAAGTAAATGATTATGTCTTTACAACTGGAGGTATAGGTCCGACACATGACGACATAACTGCGGAATCTATTTCAAAAGCATTAAATCTAAAATACAAAATTCACAAAGAAGCTTTTAAAATTTTAGAGGGCTATTATAAGCCTGGAGAATTTAATGAAGGTAGACAAAAAATGGTTTGGATGCCAGAAAATGCAAACTTAATTTTAAACCCTACAAGTGGTGCACCTGGATTTAATGTGGAAAATATTTTTTGTCTACCAGGAGTTCCTTCAATTCTTAAATCTATGTTAGGTGGCCTAAAAAATAAAATAGTAGGGGGTGATCCAATTTTAAGTCACACAATTAGCTTAAGGACTGTAGAGAGTGAAATTGCACAATCGTTAACAGACGTTCAAAATAATAATAAAGATATAGAGATTGGAAGTTACCCTTTTTTTCAAGCTGGCAAATTAGGTGTTTCAATTGTAATACGTTCAGAAAAAAAATCAAAAATTGACGAGTGCAGTGACCAAATATTAAATTTTATTAAAAAAATGAAAATCGAAGTTGTAGATAGATAACGGGATGCTGTATTTTGCCTACGGTAGTAATCTTCATCATAGTCAAATGAAAAGACGATGTAAGGATAGTATTTTTTTAAAAAAGATTAATTTGAAGGATTTTAAACTAACGTTTAGAAGTAAGTATAGAGCAGCCGATATTGAACCTAAAAGAAGTTCAATTGTTCCTGGGGCTTTATTTGAAATTTCAAAAAGTGATGAAAAAAAATTAGATGTTTATGAGGGTTATCCTATTCTATATAAAAAACATTACTTTAGCTATTATGGAAAAAAAGTGATGACTTATACGATGGTAAGAAAAACTTCATTTACCTTTCCTACTGAGCGCTACTTGAATATTGTTAAGCTTGGATATAACGACTGTAACCTAAATATAAAATACCTTAAAATCGCATTAAAGTATTAATTTTAAAATAAATATTAACTTTCTTAATTTAATTATATTAACTTATTATATAAGTTGACAGATTCAAAAGGACAAATAAAGTACCGTTATTAATAAATATTTTTTATGGACAGCACTAAACCATTATCTTTTGCTGATATTATTTCTGCAAGTACTAACAGGTTGACATCTGGTCAAACTTTAACTGTATCCGATATTGCTTTAGGGTTGTTCGCGAGTTTAATTTGTGCATTAATAATTTCTTACACATACAAAAATGCATATCAGGGAATACTTTATCAAAAAAGTTTTAATTTAGCTCTTATTTTAATCTCCCTGATCACAACAGGAGTAATAATGGTAATTAGTGGCAACTTAATATTATCTCTTGGAATGGTCGGAGCTCTTTCAATTGTAAGATTTAGATCAGCAATCAAAGATCCTCTTGATATTGTTTTCATGTTTT
>Ga0307986_10004019_pt1 | contig 10083 bp, 10 predicted proteins | sample EllFjometageno82_FD_203170 | JGI IMG/M metagenome (GOLD analysis project Ga0307986, IMG submission 203170) | Marine microbial communities from Ellis Fjord, Antarctic Ocean - #82 | ecosystem: Environmental > Aquatic > Marine > Unclassified | place: Southern Ocean | collected 2014-10-09
TCGTGATGGTGGTCATAGGAACAGCGAACAAGCTGTAGCTGTCCAACGAATTGTCGTTCAGCGGATTCTCGAGATAGCCCGCCTTCTTGAGGTTACGTTCGTCAAAAGCATCCTCGTTCACAATGATGGTTCCGCCGGGTTCAAGACGGTTGAGTTCCTTCTTGAGCGCCGCAGGATTCATCGCAATGAGAATGTTGGGCGCATCACCCGGGGTGGTGATGCTGTGGTCAGCAATCTGAAGCTGAAACGCCGAGACACCACCAAGGGTGCCTTGCGGCGCGCGGATCTCAGCGGGGTACTCCGGCAAGGTCGCGATGTCGTTACCAAACGACGCGCTAGCACTGGTAAAACGATCACCAGTAAGTTGCATGCCGTCGCCGGAGTCACCGGCGAATCGGACCACAAGCGTGTCGAGTTGGCGTACCTCAGGTACAGGAGCGGCGGTATCAGTCATGGATCCCCTTTGACCCCGATCTTTGCGCGGCAGCAATGCCTCGTGTCTTGTTGCTCACACTAGTCACCTTGCTGATCTTACGTGGTTGATCGGTGTCGAAAGTTTTAGGCAAGAGTGCCTATGTTGTTGAGTTCGGAAAATGCCTGGCTAAGTCGTTCATGGAAGCTAACTTCGCCCGCCCGCAGCCATACGCGCGGGTCGTACTTCTTCTTATTGGGTTGGTCGGCGCCTTCGGGGTTGCCGATCTGACCTTGAAGGTAATCGTGGTTCGCAGCCTCGTAGCCACGCACGCCGTCCCAAAGCGCCCACTGCAGGTCGGTATCAATGTTCATCTTGATGACGCCATAGCTAATAGCTTCGGCAATTTCCTCGGCGCTCGAACCCGATCCGCCATGAAAGACAAAGTCGACGGGTTGTGGACCGGTGCCGTGCTTCTCGGAAATGTGGGCCTGTGAATCGCGGAGAATCTTCGGACGCAGTTGCACATTGCCTGGCTTGTAAACGCCGTGCACATTTCCGAACGATGCCGCGACCGTGAACGAGGGGGAAATCGCACCCAAGGACTCGTACGCGTAGGCGACTTCTTCGGGTTTGGTGTAGAGATCATCGAGGTCGGCGTCGCTGTTGTCGACACCATCCTCTTCGCCACCGGTGATTCCGAGCTCGATCTCCAAGGTCATGTCGATGGCAGCCATCCGTGTGAGATAGCGGCCGCAGATCTCGATATTTTCTTCGAGACTTTCTTCGGAAAGGTCAATCATGTGCGAACTAAAGAGGGGTTTGCCGGTGGCCGCGAAATGGGCCTCGCCTTGGGTAATCAGCCCGTCGAGCCATCCCAACTTGCTCTTCGCACAATGGTCAGTATGCAAAATCACGCGTGCGCCGTAGGCCGCCGCTAGTTGATTGACGTGAGCGGCTCCGGCCAGGGCGCCTTGAATTGAGGCATCATCGCCGCTTGAAGGGAAACCCTTGCCCGCAACGAAGGCGGCTCCACTATGGGAGAACTGAATAATGACCGGCGAGTTCAGCTCGGCCGCGGTCTCCATGACGGCGTTCATAGTGTTGCTGCCGGTGACGTTCACCGCGGGCAAAGCAAACCTGGCGGACTTCGCCAAAGCAAACACCTCTTGCACCTCTGGACCAGTAATTACACCAGGGGCAAAATCGTTACGGATGTCGGCCATTTGGATGCTCCTCGGGGGCGTGTCAACCAGTTGCAGAACCGTTAAGAATCTTAACCTGACGACTAGACTGAAACACTCATTTTTGCCGGAATTGACCGTATTGCTATCTGTTCACCAGAGCCACCTCTCTAGTGTTCGATAACCACACCGGAGGTGAGAGCCACCACCTCTTACTTGCTCTACCCCATCACGACAAGGGACTCATACGGATTTGACCCTAAGCCCTTCGGGTTATGAGTGGCGAGCTACCAGGCTGCTCGCTCCAGCCCGCGGCCACGCGTCGAACTGTGACCCGGTCCAAGGTTCCAGCCACTTCAAGATCGCTTGGCGTGTGTAAACCGTCTGCTTCTGGGTCTCGGCGATGGTGGTGTCGCCGCTCTCGACCGGCTCCCCCCGGCTGGTAGCGGGCTACCCTATGGCAGATGAGAACGATGGAGCTCCCGCGGCGCTGCCCCCTATGAGCATGGTTTCCAACCTACGCCAACGCTCGCATCGTCTGCTCGGCGAGGCGGCGCATCGCGCCTGGCTGGGGCTTGGGCGGTTGGGCGCCATCCACCCGGGTTCGGCGCGAAGCGAACAGTTTGGGTCTTTAGGCAATGGGTGCCTCATCGCGTTCCCGCCCACATCGATTGTTGGTCCGGGCGGTATCCATGTCGGCAGCGACACAATGATCGCTCCGTGGGTAACGCTAAGCGCCGGATATCCCGGGTCAGAGCACCTCGTGCCCGCTCGCGCTCTCGTCATCGGAGAGCGGTGCGTGATTGGAAACCGTTCCACAATCTCCGCCCACGAGTCGATCGTCATAGGCGACGATGTCTGGTTCGGGCAAGGTGTGTTCGTGACCGACGCCAACCACGGCATGGACGATCCAAATGTGCCAATCGGTTGCCAGGTCGGCGAACATCGGCCAGTGCATATCGGCGATGAGAGCTGGCTTGGGCATGGCTGTGTAGTTTTGCCTGGGGTGACCATCGGCCGACATTCGGTGGTAGCCGCCGGAGCGGTTGTCACGAACGATGTCCCCGATTACTCGGTTGCCGCGGGCGTACCCGCGCGGGTTATCAAGACCCTAGAAAAGCCTTAGCGTCCTAGGCAAAACCGAGGAACCTCTCGTACTCCAAGGCGCAGCTGCCGATAGGCTCGTCAGTCGCCTCAGTCGCCACTAGAAAGATCGCAGCACCATGCCGAGAAACAAACTCACCCCGTTACAAGCAACAGAGGCTCGCCGAGTTGCAGCCGCCGAAGCCAAGAAGAACCGGGTTACCAGGCCCTTCTCTGACAAAGAAAAGACCACACGCAACGAACGAGTTGCCAAGGCCAAGGACGCTATTTCTCGCTCGACTGCCATCAAGGGCGATCATGTGCCGCCGGCCCGAGCAGCTCTGAAGAGTTTTCTGCGCGATCTCAATGAACCAAAACAGCCCGATGATGCCCGCTTTGAGGCCCTTATCGAAGCTCCATTCAAGACGCCACCCAAGAAAAAGCAGCAGCAGTACTAGCCAGTAGCTATTCGGGCTTCGAGCAGGAATTTTGACCTGCAAGCGCAACAAGCGGCACGTTCACGTTGTGTTGAGAACGGCGCAAGCCAATGCTTAACAACATTAGTCCGATGGCTGCCGTGGTTATCGAAATTGCTGCCGGTCCCTTAATTCCGAACTGTTCGTACAAAACGCCACTGGCCACGATGCCACAACCACGAGCCACCGTGCTGACCGCGTTGTTGGTGGCGAGAGCCCGACCCCGGGCCGCCGGCATTGCCTCGCTTACAACCGAGAACGACGTCACGATGGCAAACTCGAAGCCCAGGAAGAACAGGAACAACCCAATGGCGCCAATGGCCAGCGACGCGCTGGCCTGGGTCATGACGATTAAGCCGACGATTGCGATCACTAGTGCTATCCGGGTTGACCGCATGGGTCCAGCACGGTCAGCAATTGCCGCTGAACTTGTTGAGGCGGTTAACTCGGCCGCACCAAACGCCATCGCTATAAGACCGATGCCCCCGGTGGAGACCCCTAACTCGTCGCTCAACCAGGTTCCAACTATGACGATGGTCGTCAATCCTGTCGTGGCCGTGCACGCCGATGCCGCAATCAGGATCCATGCATCAACGTTTAGTCGTTGACCCATGGCCTGGGCTTTGGTATCGCTCATCGGCACCGAGTTGTCGGCTCGTCGCCACAGAATTACCGCCATGGCGACTGCCAACCCGCTCAGGATGGCGAACGGCGCCCGCCAGCCAAACCAGCTAATGGCCAACGCTGCCAGCGGTGCTCCCAGGAGTAAGGAAAGGGCCCACGATGTCTCGAAGGTGCCGATGGTGCGAGCTCGCCGTTCGTAGGGAACACGACGACTAAAATAGGTGTGGCCAGCCACCGTATAGGCCGACATGCCGATGATCAGCACGACATAGGCGACGGCGAACACCCACAGGTCGCCCACCAACGCCAGCAGGGATGCCACCGCGATAAGGCCAAGGGCACCGACCATGATCCAACGCTCGCGACCGGCGTCGAGGTGGCGGCCAATAAACAGTGTCGATAGGCCGGCCATCTCGCCCATGCCGAGCACGATCGTCAATTGAGAGGTAGTTGTTGCGAACGCTATAGCCAGTGTTGGCAAGAAGAACGGCAGCCAGCGCACCGCTGTCGAAACCACGGTCTTGCCAACTGTGATCCACGCCAATTGTGACCGGCTTATATCCACTGACTTAGGCTAACGGGCAGCCTGGAAAGCCCACGAAGCCCAGAGGGCGACCTCACGAATCGAGTCGTTTCCGTCGTCGGCTTTAAGCGCGGCAAGTAGATCGGTTAGGGCAGACTCATGGTGAGTCATCGGTTTCATCTCCTGGTGTGCAATTTTGTCGTTACACGCCGAGCACCACGGTGATACGAGACACATAGGGAAGTGCCAATGACCTTACTGAGCGAGTGTGACAACCTCGACTGCGTCGATGGGGCCCTTCACCTTTACTGCCACTTCGCTAAGGGCCTTGCGGTCAATATCGGGCACTTGCGTACCGTCGAGCGGATAGCCGACCGGCAACATAAGGAAGGGGCGCTCATTCTCCGGGCGCCCAAGCACCGTCCGCAAAAATGCCATCGGTGAGGGCGTATGGGTAAGGGTTACCAGGCCCATGTTGTGCAGCGCAGAAATAAACATGCCCGCCGCAATTCCCGTACTTTCCTTCACGTAGTAATTCTTGCGATGTTCGCCGTCGTCGCGTACCTGGTAGCGCTCTTCGAAAACCACCACAATCCACGGTGCTATTTCGAGGAACTCCTTATGGTGGTCGGTGCCCAAAGGAGCCAACGCCTCTTGCCATTCGGTGTTCATGCGGTTGTCGAGGTAGTTGGTTCGCTCCTCTTCTTCGGCCGCAATTCGGATCGATCGTTTCACTGCAGGGTCATTAACTGCTACAAACTTCCACGGCTGTTTGTGCGCTCCAGAGGGCGCTGTCGACGCCGACAGAATTGCTAGATCAATCAGTTCCTCAGGTACAGGTTCGTCGCTAAACATTCGCACACTGCGCCGTGAATCTAGCAACGCGTAATACTCACGGGCCCGGCGCAGCATGTCCGCCTCGTTACGGCGGGCAAAGTTTAAATCGACGAAAGGGTGCTCGGCCGCAAGTTGGGGGTCGGGATAGGGGAACTCGTAACTAGTCACTAGTCACCCTCGGAAAAGCATGCTCCGGTTTTGCTCACCATGTGACCGACTGAGCGGATTGAGTGCCATCGCCATCGGTGACCAACTTCGATTCGGCCACGGCTGAGGCGTAAATGCCCTTGGCCATCAGGGAGGTCTCGCCCTTCCTTCGCGCTTCATAGATCTGGGCCCGCGCTTGATGAATCGCCACCGACGTGGGTTCGGCGCGGCCTGCCCACTCAATCAACTGGCAAGCTAAGCGGAAATCGCCGTCGTCGACGAGTTGTTGTGCTCGCTCAACCAGCTGCGTTGCCCCGCCGGCCAGCGCGGCCACTTCAGCGGCTACCGAATCGTTTGGCGCAGGCTTCAGGGATGCCGCGTCGCCATCCCACCACCCGCCATAGAGTCGCCAGATGTTGTGTACGACGAACTCGGGTTCGTCATAGAACGGCCGCATGAAGGGCAGTTCCAGGGTGGCCTCCGGGACCTTGCACCCGTGGACCACCTCGTCGAGGGATGCGCCAGTATTCATCGCATCGAGTACCAGAGCAACAAGCGATTCGAGACTGCCCGCGATGGTGTTCAGAACCGTGGCTATACGAGCATTGCCACCGATCGGTAGGCCATGGGCCGGCACAAACAACTCGGCACCCTGTCCAGCCATAGCGCGTAATGCTTCCGCCCATTCCAGTGGAAATCGCTGCACCTTCTGAGGGTTACCGCAGTTGGGAAAGTTCCAGATCATGAGATCGCCGGACGCGATCATCTTGTGATCGGGAATCCATGTCCAGGTGTGATCGTCGGTCTCGCCCCTGGCGTGACAAAGCTGAAATTCCGTATCCCCAACGGTCACCGACAGATGATCGCGGTAGGACTGATCCAATTCGGCGGTGTCGTCGGGCAGGAATTGTCGCTCTGCGCCAAGACCCATCTCTCCGACGACCGATTTAGGCACGCCGCCAAACTGACGTGCGTTGATGACTTGGTTGTAGCCGTTCGTTTGTCGGTACCGCTCAAAGCGGGCCGTTACGGCCTCATGGCCCAGAAAGGTTGGGCGTTGATGACCTCGGGCGGCACCGTCGGCAATAAAGGCAGCGCTGCCACCCACGTGATCCAGGTGCCCGTGGGTGTACACGATTGAGTGGATCGGATCCGTTGACCAAGTTCGCAAAGCGTCGACGACTCGGCCCCCAGTACGTGTGCCGCTCGTATCGAACACCACCAGACCGGCGGCCGTCGACACCGATGCCGCATGGGAGAACGACTCAACGAGCGACACCCCATCGGCTAACTCAGATAGCTCGTTGGTGATCCGATTTACAGGCTCGTCCGCGTGGCCTGAATCTATGATGCGGGACGAAAGGGCGACAAGGTCAGTCATGGCATCCACTTTGCCACAACCCAGCCCTCCCGCAAGAACTAGCCCTCAGTCTTAACCAGATCAAAGATCATCGACGTCGTCCACCCCATCAGGAAACTGCTCGCCAGCAACGCCATCGGCAATCGACGGTGCACCGCTGGCACAGAACCCAAGAGGTATCGCAGAAACGCCCAACGATGCCCAAAAATTGCCATTCATCAATCGTCGGGGCTCACACTGCTGTCGCTGACCCAGTTGCCATGGAATCCAAATGGAACTCGCTGCGGAAGCGGGACTCGAGCCACATAATCTCGCGAGAGATCCTGGGCATCCATGACCACAAACTCGGTTGAATCATTGGTCTGGTCATGAACAAAGGTGATGAGCCAACCGTCGTCTTCCTCGGCGCTCCCCTCTCGGCCCACGAAAACCGGTTCGCCTGCGGCCCGTCCCACTCCATGGTCAAACTCTGTTCGTTCACCGGTCTGCAGGTCGTGTTTTAGTGTGGACCAGCCTTCGCCAGACTCCGCGCTCACCGACGCGCAATAGCCAAATCGATAGGGTTGGGTTGCCAGTGATCCACGATGACGCGGGAACTCGTTCGACCGACTGTCAATCACGCTTACGCCAACGCTGCGACTCGACGGATTAATCGTCCATCTCTCTAACCGGGCTCCCCCATCGTCACCGAAGGGACCCAAAATGTCGGCATCAAACACCTTGTCGTAGAAACACAAATCTATGACGACGTCGCCATTGGGCTGATCATAAGAATTCATCGGATGGAAAACCGCGCCGAGCGGAACGTCCACCCAAACAATGTCGGCGACCTCACCGTCTCGCGGCAACAGACCAACCCGATTTCCGTACTCTGGGGTCCAGCGAAACGGGAATCGGCCCGCCAAGGCCAGGTCGAGGTCCACAGTGACAGGCTGGTCGTAAATAATTGCGTACTTCTGAGTGAGCGACATGTCGTGCACCATCGTCATCCCCGGAAGAGGGATATTGAGCGTCTTAGTTACTTTCCCGTCGGGACCGACCACGACATACTGAATGTGATCCAGCCACTCACTCCACGCATAGGTCATGGCATGCATTTCACCTGTGAGCGGATCGAATTTGGGATGCGCCGTAAAGGCACCGGGCAACGTGCCAAAGAAATCATTACGACCCACGGTTTCCAGCTCGTAGTTCAGCTCGACAGGCACACCGCCGGCCTCGACCATCGCCCAGGTTGTGCCCGCAAAACCGCCCACACTCGTGTTGGGTCCCGATGGGCTGTCGTTCCAGTTTGGCCCGCTGATATCAGGCAATCCGCGACGGTCCTGCATCTCTTTCGATCCGACGTAACGGTTTCGATACCATTTGGCATTGCCGCCATCAAGTCGCAGTCCATGCACCATGCCATCGCCCACAAACCAATGATGGGTCGCAGGATCTACCGGACCGGCAGGGTTGGGGCCGTTTCGTAAGTATCGCCCCGAAAGTTCACCGGGAAGTTTGCCCACCACAGCCAGGTCAAACGCCGTAACCTCGTCGGCAACGGGAGCGTAATTACCGTTCAGATATTGATTGCTGGTTGCGAGGGTTTGCGAATCATCAGCAGCACCGGGTGCTACGCCGCATGCGACAGCGGCGATAGAGGTGACTCCGCCAATGAGTAGGGACCTGCGAGTTGAGGCGATGCGGCGATAAGTCACAGCAGAAATGTATCATCATTGCCGTGTCTACTGAGTCGCAACCCGCCCAACCTGCACCATGCCATCGCCCACAAACCAATGATGGGTCGCAGGATCTACGGGACCGGGTGGGTTAGGACCGTTCCGTAAGTATCGCCCCGAAAGTTCGCCGGGAAGTTTGCCCACCACAGCCAGGTCAAACGCCGTAACCTCGTCGACTACAGGAGCGTAATTACCGTTGAGATATCGGTTGGTGGTCGCATTGGCCATAGTCATCCTCGGTGCGTCGAGAGGTAGCCCATTGCTACCCGTCAGCTACCGGCGACGTTATAGCGCCCTGAACCGATCCTCAACATCAGCAAATTCGGGGTCGTTCTGCCCGATCCATCCGAAAAGCGTTCGAGCCTTGGGTGCGTCACCAGCCCGTTCGTACAGATCGGCAAGAGCATAGGCGGAGCGAAGGTGATGATCCCGGGGGTTCTTCGGGCGTTTATGGGACTTCTCGAGCAATCGAACGGCATCTTGGATCTGCCCTCTGTCGGCCAGACCACCAGCCACAACCACACGTCCCTCACTTATGGCTTCGCCATCGGGTGAAATCTCACGTAGTTCGTCCCAAAGCGCGTCAACATCGTTCCAGCGCCCGAGCGCTCGGTAGGCATCCATCAGAACCGGATTTTGTTCGCAGCTGGCTGCTGTTTCGCGAAACAGTTCTAGTTCCTTGGCAGCAGCCCTCCAGTGACCAAGTCGGTAGAGCGTCAGACCTTGCAATTCGAGTACTTCGGCGACTTCGACAGCCCCCTCGCGTACCGGTTTCAATATGCGTAGAGCGTCGGCGAACTGTTCATCTTGATACGCGCTCGCTGCTTCGCGTACACGACGCTGCATGCGATTCGCTCGTATCTCGCCAAAGGCACGTTCCATGCTGACCGCGAGATCCTCAATTTTGCGTTGCCGGCCCGGTAGTTGACTGCGCTCGTGCGCAGAGGGAACCTTGGCCGCCTTGGTCGGACCAGCGCGGCTAATAGCATTGCGAGCTTCATCTTGTAACCGCGCCGTGTTTATATCGCGAATTGCTTGAGCCTCGGCTCGAGCAATTTGTTTCTCCTCGCGCTCGGCCGCCTCTTCGGGCGTAAGTGGGGGTTCGTCACGATGACTCTTGTCGTCGGCGCCGACCCGCTCGGTGTCGTCCCACCCGTCGGGCATATCAGGAAGTTGACGGGTGCCCTTGCGGGCAAGACTGCCCCAATTACGTTCTTTCAGAATGGGGTTGTCAGCCGGATCGCCGTCGGGCCACCGTTCTTCCCGAGAAATCCAGGTCTTGTCGCCTTCGCTCGGCTGACGGAAGCGGTCCCGAGACCCCGACCGATTACTGGAACTATCGTGACCACGTGACTTACTGCGGTCATCGCGACCGCTTGAACCACGCCGATTTTCGTCGCGGCCCTGGTAACCACCAGAACTACGCTCGCTACCGCCACGTGAGCCACCACGATCATCGCGACCCTTATACCCACCAGAACTACGTTCACTACCGCCACGCGAGCTACCGCGATCATCGCGACCCTTGTAACCACCAGAACTACGCTCGCTCGAACCACGCCGATTTTCGTCACGGCCCTGATAACCACCAGAACTACCACCGCGCGAGCCGCCACGATCATCGCGACCCTTATACCCACCAGAACTACGTTCACTACCGCCACGCGAGCCACCACGGTCATCGCGACCGCTCGAACCACGCCGATTTTCATCACG
>Ga0307986_10004020_pt1 | contig 10080 bp, 8 predicted proteins | sample EllFjometageno82_FD_203170 | JGI IMG/M metagenome (GOLD analysis project Ga0307986, IMG submission 203170) | Marine microbial communities from Ellis Fjord, Antarctic Ocean - #82 | ecosystem: Environmental > Aquatic > Marine > Unclassified | place: Southern Ocean | collected 2014-10-09
AGCAAGTAGCTATGTTAGATGGTGGTAATAATTCCTGGACTGCCAGTATGGAAGAGCTTAGTAAAGATTTATCTAAAACTCACCCTGGTAAGTTCAGTCAGATGAAAAATACCAATGACAAAATACTGGCTACCATTAAAGAAGTTAAATTAGCCATACTTGACCCAAACACGCAGCTGGTTGATACAAGAAGCTTGCGTTTTCATGTTGGGCTGGATAGTAGGAATTATGTTTATGATTTGGGCCACATTCCTAGCTCAAAGGTTTTTCCTTATAAATTTTTGCACCCTATAAAAGGGGTTATGATTTTTCCAAGTAAACAACAAATAAAGGCTCGATTTAACGCACTTAACATCAACCCAGATGAAGGTATTATTTTGTATTGTAATAGTGCTTATGAGTGTTCATCTGTTTGGTTTAGCCTGCATGAAATTTATGGCAATCAAAATGTTCAGGTTTATGATGGCTCCTTGCATCAATGGACAAAAGATCTCGCTAATCCAATGACTATTAATCTAGGAAAATAAATTTGTTTTCTTGATTTGGATCAATCTTTATTTTGGTCTGATATATTAGAATATGCTTATAAAAAAATAAAGAGAGAGAGCATTGAAATCAAGAAAACTATTGGTTATTTTATTCCTGCCTTGGCTAAGCTTTGCCGGCGGGCAAGAAATCTATTCTGAAAATTGTGAAAAGTGTCACGGATTTTCTCAACAAGGGTCTTTGGGTTTGCCACTATACCGCTCAACCATTGCCAATCATTCAGATCATTATCTCAAGAAAACCATCGAACATGGTCGCCCTGGAAGGGTTATGCCAGGTTTCAAGCTTTCTAATGCGCAACTAACTAAGCTGATTCGTTTTCTACGTTCAGGTGTCAAGGCGCCTCAGTATAGTACCAAAGCTATTGTTGGTGATGCACAAGCCGGTAAATACACTTATGAGCAATATTGTCTAAGGTGTCATGGCGATAAATTACAAGGTGGAGAAGGTACAGGTAAAAATTTCTCGTGGCAAAAAGATCGAGATGTTTCGCCACCAGCACTGGCTAATCAAGGATTTTTGCATTCTGCTGAAGATCAAATGATTAAACGTATTATTATGAAGGGCATAAAAGATACGGAAATGATGTCATTTGAGAAAGAGTTTAACTTCACTGATCAGATGGCTAACGACTTAGTAGCTTATATCCGTTCACATCAAAAATCACCAACTTTTAGCAATGAATCTAAAGATGTAGAAGGCCCCTTGGTATATGTTTATCAAAGCCAGCATGATCTCACTACTACCGTTAACAAGTTAAGAGATTCTGCTGCTGCTTATAATTTCAGAGTGTATCCATCTAGAACTTTATTTGAAGGTTTTGAAAATCCATCAGAAGATAGTAAAAAGCAAATTGTTGTTAGATTTTGTAATTTTAAAAATATGCAAAAATTTCTAAAACTTGATCCAAGACTTGGTGTTATGTTGCCTTGTAGGGCTACAGTAATTGAAAATGACCAAGGCAAGGTAAACATCTATTTAGAAAATTATCTGCATGCAGTTAAACGTTTTAACAATGATCAGATTTCTATTGACGCTAAAGAATTAATTGAAAGTATGAAAGAAATGGTTGAGGAGGCGATATGGTAGTTAGAGTTTTAGCTTTATGTGTATTAATATTTGCATCAACGGTTTCGGCTGGTCATGACGAGTTATTGATTGAGCGGGTCAATGCAAAATTTTCATATACTTGGTTGGCACTTGATAAAACCATCAAGGCAAATGGCTATAAGGCCGCTTATCTTCAACGCTGTGACTTTGCACTGAATGAGCGCCACTACAAGTCAGCTAAATACCGTATTTTATTCTTTGGTCAATATGATGAAATGAAACAGATGACTCATAAATATCCAAAGCTTGCACCATTTTTCCCATTGAAAGTAACTGTGATGGAAGAGGGTGTTCATACATTGATCATCGCCACGCCACCGATTACTTTATTGCCATTGGTTGAAACTGACGAAGATAGAATGCTTATTTTTCGCTGGAATGAAGATATGAAAAGTATCTTAAAACAGGTTAAAAACCAATACAAATAAACACAAAAAAAGCCTTGAAAATTCAAGGCTTTTTTAATGCTCAATAAAAGTATCTATTCTTATTCTGGACCTTGGTCATAAAAACTATAACCAGAATCAACGTAAGTTATCTCACCAGTGATACCAGAGGCTAGATTAGAGCATAAGAAGGCTGCTGTATTGCCCACTTCTTCAGTGGTTACGGTACGCTTAAGCGCTGATGAGTTTGCTGCGTAATCAAGTAGCTTGCCAAAGTCTTTAATGCCTGAAGCAGCCAATGTCTTAATTGGGCCAGCAGATACAGCATTAACACGAATACCACGCTCAGGACCTAGTGCAGCAGCCATGTAACGCACGTTTGCTTCAAGTGATGCCTTAGCAACACCCATGATGTTGTAGTTAGGGATAGCGCGAATAGCACCTAAATAGCTAACAGTCAGTAGTGCGCCATTATCATTTAGCATGGATGAAGCGTATTTAGCAAGTGCTGTGAAACTGTATGAGCTAATGTCATGCGCCGCTGCAAAATTTTCACGGGTGGTCACTTCAACATAATTTCCATTTAGTGCTTCACGAGGTGCAAAGGCAACTGAGTGAACGATAATATCAAAATTGTCCCAGTGTTTCTTAAGCTCTGTAAAAGTTTGTTCAATGCCTTCGTCTGTTGCGACGTCACATTCAATAACAATATTGGAGTTACATACTTCGGCACACTTATCAACACGTTTTTTTAATTTTTCGTTTTGATAAGTTAGTGCAATCTCACACCCTTGTTTAGCCATTGCTTCAGCAATACCCCAAGCAATCGAGCGATTAGAAGCAACACCAACAATCAATGCTTTTTTTCCAGTCATGAAACCCATAAAATCTCCAATTTGTCATTAATAAAAAACAAATTATAACCTACACAGCACCTATAATAACTAACTGTTCTTGTAATTATTAAATGTCAATGTTAGATATCTTCTTAACCCCAATTCGCGCATTTAGACTTAGATACATCCCTTTGCTGCTGATTTATTTTTCATACGGTAGTGGTGTCTTTACAGCAATCGCTGAAAATTTTTGGGTCAAAGACACATTGGATATGACGGCTTCTGATTTGGCAGAGCTAGCTGTATGGTTAGGTGTGCCGTGGACGGTAAAAATGATTTTTGGCCAAATGGTCGATAGTGTTAATATTTTTGGATCAAATCGAAAATCCTATGTTTATATAGGTGCGGTGCTGATTACAATCAGCTCATTGATGATGATTGCTGTAGTGGGTGACTACTCAATTGTTCAAGACTTCTCTAAAAAAGCTGTCTATATTTTTGCCAGCGTGATTGCAGTAGTTGGCTTTGTTATGCAAGATGTTGTAGCGGACACCATGACCACTGAAGTGATTGATAAAAACCAGCCTCAAGAAAAAATTAACCAAGAGTTGGCTACTATTCAAGTTTTAGCCCGCTTATCTTTAGGCTTTGCAATCTTTATTACGGGTTGGATTGGTGGAGAATTAGCCGATGTATTTCATGATCATCGAGAAATAGTTTTCCAGATTTCCTTGTTTGTCCCTTTGTTATCTATTTTAGGCGTGAGCTTAGTGAAGCTTAATCCTGTTCCCATTTCCCCAATTAACAAGCAAGTGCTATTTGGCGGCTTGATCTTTGCGGTGTTTATAGTATTAATGGGCTACAACGACGTACCTTATTCACAAGAGATTATTTTTGTTATTTCAATATCAGTGGTATTGTATTTGTTATCTGGTCTGATTAACGACTTAGATGCAAGCACCATTCGTCATATTAAAATGGCGATGATTATCATCTTTGTTTATCGAGCCATGCCATCGGTTGGTGCAGGTTTGAGCTGGTGGGAGATTGACGTTTTGGGTTTTGATGAATCCTTCTTTGCGAAGCTATCTGCCATTGGTGGCGGTATTGCTTTAGCAGGTATGTGGTTTTCTGCCAAATTTATTATTAAGCGAGATATCGCCGAAGTGCTTATCTTCTTAACCATTATTGGCACATTGTTATCGATGCCAATTGTGGCTATGTATTACGATATTCATACCCTATTAGGCTTTGATGCACGAACCGTGGCCTTGGTTGACACCGCAATGGCCTCTCCGTTTGATTATATCGCCCAAGTGCTAATGCTAACGCTGGTGGCTATTTATGCGCCCGAAGGCAAAAAAGGTACTTGGTTTGCGTTAATGGCAAGTCTGATGAATATTGCACTGAGTGCTGGTGGCCTGTTCACCAAATACTTAAATAAAATATTTGTTGTTAGCCGCGAAGTAGTAACAGATGGTGTCGTTACCACTGCCCAAGATTATTCAGCTCTGGGAGATTTGTTGTGGATCGTGGTTATCATTGGTTTTGTGGTGCCTATTGTTACCATTATTAAATACAACCCTAATAAAGCATGACCCAATATAAGTATTACTTCCTGTCTTTAATATTGGTGATAGCAGATCAGCTTACCAAGCTGATGGTGCTTGGCTATCTAGAACTTTATGAGTCAATTGAAATAACAAGTTTTTTCAGTTTAACCCATGTGCATAATTATGGCGCTGCATTTAGTTTTTTGGCTAATGAAGATGGCTGGCAGCAATACTTCTTAGTGGGAATCTCCACGATAGCCAGTATTGCGATCATCCTATGGATGAAAAAAACCAGCACAACTCAGCCTTACAAGCTCATAGCGCTTAGTCTGATTTTATCAGGTGCTATTGGCAATTTAATCGACCGAGCAGTGTTTGGATTTGTAATCGATTTTATCAATCTTCATTATCAAGACTTTTATTGGCCAGTATTTAATGTGGCTGATATGGCCATTACTTTGGGCGTTATATTGCTATTATTGGTTGACTTTAAACAAGACAAGGCTAAGCCATGAGTGATTGCTTAATCATCGGTGGTGGCGCAATTGGCATGATGAGTGCCCGCTCTCTTGCGTTATCTGGCGCAAAAGTTACCTTGATCGACCAACAAGCCTGTGCTCAAGAATCTTCTTGGGCGGGTGGTGGTATTATTTCCCCGCTTTACCCCTGGAAATACGATGACTTAACCAATGAACTAAGCCTAGCCTCTCAAGTTGTATATGAACAATTATGTGCTCAAATATTAGAAGATACTGGGCTTGATCCTCAGTATCTGAAGTCTGGATTGTTAATGATGGATGAGTATGACTCAGATGAGGCAATAGCATGGATGAAGCGCTATGACTTAAAGTACCAACCTCATCAGCAAGGTGCTCTATTTAGTGAGATTGCTCAAGTGCGTAATCCACGTTTGCTCAAAGCACTCAAAGCCGATATTATCAACAAAGGCGTTAAGATTATTGAGCACGTTAAAATTGAAAAATTATTAATTAAAAACGATAAAGCACTAGGTGTGGTGAGTAATAATCAAACCTATTTGGCAGATTGTGTTTTAGCTTGTTCAGGCGCTTGGAGTTCTCAGTGGTTGGATTTAAAAGAAGAAATATTCCCCATGAAAGGCCAAATGATTGTGCTCAAATCCAAGCCGGGCGCTGTTGAGAATATTGTTTTGGACCAAGGGCGATATATTATTCCTCGTCAAGATGGGCGCATCCTGGTAGGATCAACCATGCAAAATGTTGGTTTTGACCGTTCAACAGATGATCAAACGCGCAAAGCATTGCATGAGTTTGCTACCCAAAGATTTGGCTCACTTGCCAATGCCCAGGTGGAGCATCATTGGTCAGGTTTTAGGCCAGCGAGTAAATCTGCCAAAGTCATGCTCGGCAAACACACGCAGTTTGATAACGTTTTTTTAAATACCGGTCATTTTCGCAATGGTCTTAACATGGCGCCAGAAAGCGCCAAAAGAATCACACAACTAATCAATCATGAAACTTAGCCTTATATTTTTAGTCCTAACCTCAATAACAAGTGCTGCTAACGCCCAGCTTTTTAAAGTATCTGATCGAGGTGGCATATTAAAAAACACCTCTTTAGAGCAAAGCTGTGTATTAGACGATCAGTCAAAATTAGTATGGGAAGTTAAGCTGACCGACAAAGGTTTGCAAAATGCCCAAAATACCTATACTTGGTTTAACACTCAAAGTGGCATCCAAAATGGCGACTACTCGCATAATTGTCATTGGTCTGAATCTTGCAATACTCAGGCGTATGTCAAAGCACTTAAAGATATTAAACTGTGTAAGCAGTCAAATTGGCGCCTGCCAACGCAAGCCGAGCTTAAAACACTCTTGGTTTATGGCGATAATGATTTATTAATTAATCAAAAATTTTTCCCAAATACTCAGCTTAAGTCTTACTGGAGTTCTGACGAATTAAGCGCTAATATCGCTATTGACGTGCCATTTTATTATGGCGGCAGTCAGGGTTCAGATAAATCCTTTGACGCGTACGTTCGCCTGGTGAGTGATGCTAACTAGAGAGCTCGACCAAGCCTTACTCGCCAGCTATTCGGACGATATCCCCAATTTTTTAAAACAAATTTATGCCGCTCGCGGCGTTAGCGAATCTCAATTATCATTAGGCTTATCAAATTTACTAACGCCTAATTTTGATCAACTAAATCGAGCCTTAGCTTTATTAGAACAGGCTTTATTAGAGCAAAGACGTGTTTTAATCATTGGTGATTTTGATTGTGACGGCGCAACTGCCTCAGTCGTTGCGGTTAAATCTTTGCGCATGATGGGTGCTAAATACGTAGATTTTTTGGTACCCAATCGTTTTGAACATGGTTATGGGCTTTCACCAGAAATTGTTCAACTGGCTATCAAAGAAAAACAGCCTGATTTAATCATTACCGTTGATAACGGCGTCTCAAGTTTTGACGGTGCCAAGCTGGCTAAAAAATCAGGCATTAATGTCATTATCACTGATCATCATCTGCCCAGCGATACCCTGCCAGAAGCTGACGCTATTATTAATCCAAATCTTAAGGGTTGTGAATTTTTAAGTAAAAATCTAGCTGGTGTTGGCGTGTGTTTTTATTTGTTTTCAGCGCTTAGAACCCACTTACAAAAAATTCAATATTTCACCAATAATAATATCCCATCGCCAGATCTACGCACTGTGCTTGATTTAGTCGCACTTGGAACGGTAGCAGACGTGGTTAAACTAGATCAAAACAATCGTATTTTGATTGACCAAGGCATTAAGCGTATTCGTGAAAAACAATGCTCACCCGGCATTTTGGCACTGTTAGAAATTGCCAATAGGTCCCCAGAAACCTTGCAAGCCAGTGATCTGGGTTTTGCTGTGGGGCCTCGACTTAATGCAGCAGGGCGTCTGAGTGATATTTCTCGTGGTATCAAATGTTTGCTAACACACGATATGAATGATGCTAGGCGCTACGCCAAAGAGCTAGAAGAATTCAACCAAAGACGTAAAGAAGAGCAGGCGCGTATTCAAGATGAAGCACAATCCATTGTCGATACCCAAGAAGTGTCCGAGGGAAAATTCTCCCTAAGCCTATTTGATCCTTCTTGGCATGAAGGTATTGTTGGTATTGTTGCGGGTAAGCTTAAAGAGGATTATCACTGCCCAGTGGCAGTATTCGCTAAATCTGGAGATTTCTTAAAAGGCTCTATCCGCTCAATCCCCGATGTGCATATTAAAGACTTACTTGATTTGGTTGATCGAAAAAATCCAGGCTTAATTCTTAAATTTGGTGGCCATGCTATGGCAGCAGGGTTAAGTATAAATCCAGACGATTTTTCATCTTTCAAACAAGAATTTAACGAAGCAATTAAAGCTCACCTTAATAACGAGATACCTAAAGTCGAATTATTAACAGACGGCCAGCTTGAGCCGCGTGATATTTCACTAAACAACGCACAAATTTTGCAACAAGCTGGGCCTTGGGGGCAGGGCTTTGAGGAGCCTATCTTTTTTGGTGATTTTGAAATTGTTGAGCAAAGGATTGTCGGCGAGAAACACCTAAAATGCCGATTAAAAGCAGTTAACAGCAATCAAGTACATGACGCCATTGCCTTTTTCCAAGCCCCACTTGATTCAACACAAGTTAGTGTTGCTTATAAACTCTCTATTAACATTTGGCGTGGCAGTACTTCTTTACAACTTATGGTTGAGCAGATCAATACTGCATAAGCAACAAAAAAATACTTAATTCGTTTTAAAAATATAGCAAATATTGAAAATCACTCTTTTTGGGTGATTTTTTTGTCAAAAATTCAAATTAATCATTGTTTATTGATTAAATATCCATAAAAACCCTTGTTTTAAGAGTTTTTGGTATGTTTATCGTTGTTTTAGTATGTATTTTAGCTAATCAACACCTTTTTAAGGCTTACTTGAAAATAGAGTTAATGAAAACTCGAAAATTTTGGATTTTTTGAAAATGACCCAGTTGACGTATTTTTATTTTTTTAAGTCATTGAAATATATCAAACTGATTGTGTTGAACAGCTTAAATAACCCTTAAAATACTGGCCGCATCAAGGTAAAATAGCACCTTTTATTTTGATACTTTTATCATGCCAATTATTACACTGCCAGACGGCAGTACTAAATCTTTTGATCAAGCGCTAACCGTTTTTGAAGTTGCCAAGTCTATCGGTTCTGGTCTTGCGAAAGCGACACTTGCTGGCAAGGTAAATGGCGAAATGGTGGATGCATCGTACTTGATTGAAGCGGATGCCAGTGTATCGATTATTACTGCTAAAGACGACGAAGGGCTTGAAGTAATTCGCCATTCTACTGCGCATCTTTTAGCGCAAGCTACCCAAATGCTTTATCCTGAAGCGCAAGTGACCATTGGCCCGGTGATTGATAATGGCTTTTTCTACGACTTCGCTTATAAAGATGGCTTTTCAGAAGGTGACCTAGCTAAGATTGAAAAAAACATGAAAAAGCTGGTCAAGCAAAGCCTTAAGATTGAGCGCTCTGAGATGAGTCGTGATGAGGCTATTGAGTTCTTTAAAGCGAAAGGCGAGCATTATAAAGCAGAGATTATTGAATCAATCCCAGCTGATCAAGCATTGTCTTTGTACAAGCAGGGCGATTTTATTGATTTATGTCGTGGCCCGCACGTACCATCAACCTCAAGGCTTAAAGCTTTCAAGCTAATGAAACTTGCAGGTGCTTATTGGCGTGGCGATAGCAAAAACGAAATGCTACAGCGTGTTTATGGCACAGCTTGGGCAACTAAAGAAGAGCTTGAAGCGCACTTACACAGATTAGAAGAAGCTGAAAAGCGTGATCATCGTAAGATTGGAAAAACTCAAGACTTATTTCACATGCAAGAAGAAGCGCCTGGCATGGTGTTTTGGCATGAGAAAGGCTGGACTTTGTATCAAATCGTTGAGCAATACATGCGCTCAGTATTTAAAGATAATGACTACAAAGAGGTGCATACGCCACAGCTAATTGATAGAACGCTTTGGGAAAAATCAGGCCATTGGGATAAGTTTGGCGATGCGATGTTTACCACTCATAGTGAAAATCGTGATTACGCAGTAAAGCCGATGAATTGTCCGGCGCATATTCAGATTTTCAACCAAGGCCTTAAGTCTTATCGTGATTTACCATTGCGCTTGGCAGAGTTTGGTTCTTGTCATCGTAATGAGCCATCAGGTACGTTGCACGGTATTATGCGTGTGCGTAATTTTGTACAAGACGATGGACATATTTTTTGTGCCCCTGAGCAAATTCAATCAGAAGTATCTAATTTTATTGATTTAACCTTTGATGTTTACAAACACTTCGGTTTTGAAAATGTTGATATTAAGCTTTCAACCCGTCCTGAAAATCGTGTGGGTTCTGATGAAGTCTGGGATAAAGCCGAAGCAGCGCTTGCACAGGCGCTAGATGCTAAAGGCATTAAGTGGGACTTGCAAGAAGGCGAAGGTGCATTCTACGGACCTAAGATTGAATTTGTACTTAAAGATTGTCTAGATCGAGAATGGCAGTGTGGTACATTACAAGTAGATTTCTCCATGCCAGAACGCCTAGATGCGCATTATATTGCTCAGGATAATTCAAAGCAAACACCGGTTATGTTGCATCGCGCCA
>Ga0307986_10004022_pt1 | contig 10078 bp, 11 predicted proteins | sample EllFjometageno82_FD_203170 | JGI IMG/M metagenome (GOLD analysis project Ga0307986, IMG submission 203170) | Marine microbial communities from Ellis Fjord, Antarctic Ocean - #82 | ecosystem: Environmental > Aquatic > Marine > Unclassified | place: Southern Ocean | collected 2014-10-09
TCTTATCTAATACTGTTTTTTCCTCCACAGTCCCTGGATACCTAATTACTTCAGATTTTAACCCCACTTCATTCGCAGCTTTTTCTTTCATACGAACATAAATTTGACTAGGAGCCATATCTCCAATCAATATTACTGTAAGTCCTGGGATTTTATTATGGTTAGCCTTTAGTTCTACAACCTCTTTTCTTAGTTCTTCTCTAAGTTCAGCTGCTATTTTTTTTCCATCAATTAAGATCATAAATTTCCTTAAAAAATCATTGGCGCAATGTACAGCTTCATACACATTTCTATAAACCAAATCAATAACAGTAATATTACTGGTGAAATATCTAAGGATCCTAAATTAGGAAGAAATCGTCTTATTCTATTAAGCATTGGTTCAGTTAATTTGTAAGTCATTTCTAATATTGAATAAACAAACCTATTTTGAGTATTTATAATATTAAAGGAAACAAGCCAGCTAATTACAACATTGGCTAAAACCACATAAGAATAAAGCTTTAATATTTGGAGGGCTAAGTAAAAAATGGCTATCATTTCTTTTCAATATAAATTGACTGACTTGGGAAAGCAAAGGCTGCCCCATTTCCTTCCACAATTTGTTTAATTTCAATTGCAAGTTTTTCCTTAACTTCTAACCATGTGCTAAAACTGTTAGAGGCAGTAAAACATCTAACTCTCATATCTATAGAACTATCTGAAAATTTTTCAACTCGTACCGCAATACCAACGGCATTATCAAAATCATCACTTTTTTTAATATGGTTTTCAATTTCATTCCTTATTTTTTTTAACTGATCAACTGTAGTGTCATATTGAAGAGTTATTGCCCAATCTATTCTCCAGTTAGTTGTTTCACTAATATTTATGACAGCGTTTTCAGCAAACTGAAAATTAGGAATTATAGCTAAAGACTTATCAAACTTTCTTAAGACAGTTGATCTAAAACCAATTTTCTCAACAATGCCCTCTATGATGCCTTCCACTAAAATCCAATCACCAATTTTAAATCTCTTTTCAACTAGTACTAAAATTCCTGAAATTAAATTTTTAAATAAATCTTGTGCACCCAAGGCAACAGCTACACCGAACAATCCAAGTCCAGCAATAATTGGTCCTATCTTTATTCCCCAAAGCTCAAGTACAGCTGCTAAGCCTAAAATAAAAATTAAAATTTTTAAAGATTTAATAATCCAACCAATTAACTCACGGGTTAACATTTTATCCAATCCACTTAATATATAAGAAATCGGTTCAACGATTTGATGAATTAACCAAAAAATTAAAATTGTTATTAAGGTTCGATTGATTGTATCAACTACAGCTCTGGCATCTTCACTAAAAGACATATAGTAACTTGCAATAAAAAATCCTAAAACGATTGGTAGAAATCTAGCAGGTCCTTCCATTGCATGAACAAAAGTGTCATCTAGTTTGTTAGTAGTTCTCTTTGCTATAGCTTCTAATCTTTTAATGATAACTTTACTTATTATTCCCCTAAAGATTAAAAAAACAAAAAATATTCCAATACCTATAAGTATTTGAAATATATCAACTCCACGAATTCCATTAGACCAAACAGAAATAAACAGATCACTAAAATTGCTAAATATGTCCATAACTAAATTTTATATAGCAAAAATTCCTCTTCTCCAGGGTTAAAAAGAAAAATTTTTTTCCACTTAATCTCATTAAGAATTGAAGAGGTTTTTTCACTGATACACATTAAATTTGTGTTCATCCATAGGGTTTCTAGCTTATAATTTTTAATAATTTTCAAAAAATTGATGGCACTATTTTGTGAATAAATGTAAGTAATTTCTGGCATTTTTAGTTTTAATTTTTCAATAAAAACTTCATCATACTTTTCAATTGGGTTGGTTCTATAGTTAATTACTCGTTTTATACTATAACCATTAGAGATTAGATCGTGATCTAAATTATTAGAAACAATTTCACCACTTACATAAAGTAATTTTCCTTCTGAAGAATTAAAGTTTTGTAATATTAATTCTTTCAAATTATTTACATTACCGTCAGCAGCAAAAACATTTTGAAATCCATTACTTTTAGCTTTTTTTTCAGTAGCACTTCCCACGCAAAAGCATGATGTTTTTTTATCAATATTTTCTATATCCAAAAATTTAATTGCATTAGCACTTGTAAAAATAATTCCTCTAAATTCAGAATAATTTAAAAACTCATATTTTAATCCTTCAGTATTAATTAGAGGTAGATGAGAAATCTCATGGCCAAGTGATTGAAACTTTAATATCATCTCATGGCAATCTTCTAATGGTCTTGTTAACAAGATATGCATATTATTTTTTATAGGAATTATTAGATATCCTTTTAAGGGTTTTTCCCATTTCTATTCCCAATTCATCAGCTTTATTTATATTTTCAGATGATTTTAAGTAAAACCTTTTACTACCATCAAGTGAAAAAAGTTCTGCTTCAAGATCAATTTTGTTACCATCAATACTTGCAAATACTCCTATAGCCGTTTCACAATCTCCTTCTAAAACCTTTAAAACATTTCTCTCAGCTTTTATAGAATTGTGTGTTGATTGGTGATTAATATTTTTTAATAATTCAATTAGTTCTTTGTCATCATTTCTGCATTGTAAAGCAATTGCACCCTGTCCTGCACAGGGAATTATTTCTGTAGTAGAAAAAGTTTGAGATATATTATGGTTTAAACCTAAAGAATTGATTCCTGCGTATGACAAAATAATTGCATCATATAAACTTTCATTAAGTTTTTTTATTCTTGTATCAATATTTCCTCTCATTAATTTACACTCAAGATCTTTTCTTATCTTTTTTATTTGAAACTCTCTTCTAAATGAAGAGGTTCCTACAATTGAATTTAGTGCCAAGTCTTTTAAATGCTTGTTGTCTCTACTAATTAAAACTTCTCTTGGATCATTTCTTTCTAAAAAACAATTTGTTAATAATCCTTCAGTTTCTTCAGAAGGCATGTCTTTTAATGCATGCACAGCTATATCTATTTTACTATTTAATAATTCAACCTCTATGGTTTTTGAAAAGAGACCCTTACCTCCTACCTCAGACAATCTTTTATCTTGAATTTGGTCACCCTTTGTTACAATCTTTTTAATAGTAACTTCTTCAATTCCAAAATCTTTTGCATAGGTTAGGATTTTTTCTTTAGCTTTTTCAGCATAGATAAGTGCTAATTTACTTCCCCTTGAACCTATAATAACTTTTTTATTTTTCATTTAATTGTTTTATACTTCATAATTATATTGAAATTATATTATTAATAAAAACTAATTTAATGAATAAAAAGCCCATAATACTAGGAATTGAATCAAGTTGTGATGAAACAGCTGCTTCTATCGTAACTGAAAATGAGCAAGGATTTCCAACAGTTTTGTCAAATATTATCTCAAGTCAGGTTGATGTTCATAAAGAATTTGGCGGTGTTGTACCTGAACTTGCTGCAAGATCTCACATTGAAAAAATAGATTTAATCACAAAAAAAGCAATTGATAACAGTGGAATAAAAATGGAAGAAATAGATGCCGTTGCAGCAACTGCTGGACCTGGTCTTATAGTTTGTTTGTCAGTTGGTTTGAGTTTTGGGAAAGCAATGGCCTCTTCACTCAATAAACCTTTCATTGCTGTTAACCATTTAGAAGGCCACGCATTAAGCCCAAAGCTAAACTCTAAACTAGATTATCCCTACTTGTTACTTTTAATTTCTGGAGGACACACACAGTTCTTAAGTGTAAGTGGACTAGGAAAATACAAAAGGTTGGGAACTACAATTGACGATGCTGTTGGCGAAGCATTTGATAAGACTGCAAAAATGATTGGTATAGAGTTTCCAGGAGGTCCACAAATAGAAATATATGCACAAAAAGGTGACCCTAATAAATACGAATTACCAAAACCAATTTTTTATAGAGGTGGATGTAATTTATCTTTCGCAGGCCTTAAGACTGCTGTTCTTAAAATTGTCAAACAAATAAAAACTGACCAAGAAAAATATGATTTGGCAGCTTCTTTTCAAAGAACTGTTGAAGAAATATTAATTAAAAAAAGTAAAATTGCTTTTGATGAATTTAAAAAAATTAATACTAAAGATCATAATACATTCGTAGTTGCTGGTGGTGTTGCGGCGAATAATAGAATTAGAGAAGTTTTAAAAAGATTATGTAAAAAGGAAAATTTTGAAGCAAATTTTCCTCCTATTAATTTATGTGGAGATAATGCAGCCATGATTGCAATGGTTGGTTTAGAAAAATTTAAATTAAATCAATTCAATAATTTAGATTTTCCAGCAAAACCCAGGTGGTCATTAGATGAAAATGCTATTTTTTTAAAGGGTTCAGGTGTTAAATTATAATTTTAAATAAGATTTACTTAATATAAAATTTTTTTATTTTTGATTTCATCAATAAAATAAGTATTGTCTCTATATGATCTAAAATCTTTAGACAGTATACTATGAACTCTAACTAGCCCCGTTATTCTCAAGTTACTAGAAAAATTATCTCCAGATTTATGAATTGTATCAAGATATATTGCTGATAAATCGCCCTTATCTAAAATTTGTCTTTCATTTTTAAATTTTTTAAATATTGCAGAATCCACTAAATATTGTTGAGCAGAAGAAAAATTTTTTCTCTTAGATTTAACTTTTATAAATTTTAAATTATGGCTTTTTAAAGCAACAATTAAGGCACCATTTTGAGCACTTATTTTATTTAAAGCAACTGAAAGAACTAATCCATTTTTTCCAGATTTATTCTGATGATAATATGAATGATCTTGATGCCAATTATAAAGGTTTCTTCCGTCATTTGGAGGATCCAATCTTAACATTGTACCTGATACAGCTATAGGTGAATTTTTTTTTTGTCCCAGTAAAGCTCTTCCTATATCAAGTACTTTTTCTGAGTGAAGTAATTTAAATGTTGCACTACTAATTTGCATATCATCATATATTTTAGAAAAAGCAGATTTATTATTTTTTCGGAGTTTTTTTAATAAATTTAATAAATCCTCACGATTATATTTTACCATTCTTTTATTTGAATATTTGTTATAAAGAAAAAATAAAGAATTGTAGACATCTTCAATATCTGACGATTTGGCTATTTTTTTAAATGTTATTATGCCTTCTTTTTCTAAAAAGTTTTTTGTTGAAAGTATATTTCTATTTTTATATAAAAAATTTTTCATAATTAATTATTGCTTATGAAAAATATAATAATTCATTCCAATACCAGAATTACCTTTAAATAAAACTTTAGTTTTTTTAATAAAGCTTCTTAATTTTTTTTCATTTCCTTCATTTAATAAAGATGTCAAAATTAGTATTTCTTTTTGAAAATTAATAAAATTTAAATTTGTGTAATCATCTAAAAATTTGATTTTTCCTAGGTCACTTTTTTTTAAACCTTTAAAAGCTTCTTTTACAATTTTTAATGAAGGTAATTTTTTTGAGCCTAAATTATTTATTAGAAAGGTTGTTCGATTAAGAATACTAATATTTTTTGATATTTTTGCATTTACCGAGTTAATTTTAATTTGATCATCTCTCGTATGCACTAACGAAAAAAAATCATTTATTGACAAAATATTATCATAATTTTTAAAAATAACCTCATGACTTTGGGCTGAATTACTTAGAAATGTCGGGATAACTGCTGGCCATGACGAATAAAGTGATAGATTATTCTTTTTTGCTAAAGCCAGTATTTCTTTTGTTGATGGATGGTTATCTTTAGGATTTATAATATTATCATAAATAATTGAATCCAAAGTTCTTCTTCCATATTTTTGTGCTCTTTTTAAAAATTCTGGGAATAGATATTTCGTTAATCTATACATTTTTTTTTCATCTTTTTTAGAAAGGAAGTAGATTATATATCTCTGTAAATTTCTCTGAAACATGCCTGCTGCATTTCCTATTCCTAACACCATAAAGCCATTTTTTTTCACAAAGTCACTTTTAATTTTAAATGCTTCTTTATAATTAGTATGATGAATTACTCCAATAGAACTGACAAAATCATATTTCTTTTTAGATTTATAGGTAAAAATTGATTTATTATAAATCTTATATATTTTTGATTTTGAAAAATTTTTAACATAATTTTTAAATTTTTTTATCGCTAAAGGATTCAATTCAATAAAATCAGCTTTCATGTCCCATAATAAATAATTTACTGAAAATTCCCCAGTTCCAGATCCAAATTCCAACATTGTTTTGTTTTTTAAAAAATCAATCGGTATTTTTAAATACTTAAAATACAGATTTTTTAAAAATGCTTTATTTTTAATAAAATTTTTTTTTCTAAACTCTTGGGGTAAAGAGAAGGATTAACCCTTTGATAAACGTTTTGTACATTTTTTTCTGTTTGAAGTGTTTTTGATAATATTTTCAAATTTTTAATTGAATTGATCATAGTCTAATAAATTTTATTTTGATTTTTATTGAAATATATAATAGCTACGCGGTAAACGCACTGCTTTTATTTTATTAATGATGGATTTTAAAAAAAATGAGGGGTACTTTGTGGGGTACCTGTTTTAATATAATGGCATAAAATGAAAGCACTAAAGTTAAATAAACTAGTAAACATTGAGAAAACAATTGGATGAAGTACTGGTTAATGAAATCAGAGCCTGATGTGTGGTCAATTGATCAACAAAAAAAAGCTGGTACAAAAGGTGCTCCATGGGATGGGGTGAGAAATTATCAGGCAGCAAAAAATTTAAGAAATATGAAAAAAGGTGATCTATGTTTTTTTTATCACTCAAATATTGGGAAAGAAATTGTCGGTATAATCGAAGTTATTAAAGAAGCTTTTTTAGATAAAACTGACAAAAATGAACGGTTTGTAGCTGTTCAAGTAAAATTTAAGAAGAAGTTAAAGAAAAGTGTAACACTTGAGCAGGTTAAAAAAACTAAGGCTCTTGGGCATTTATCGCTTGTCAAACAAAGTAGGTTATCTGTCATGCCAATAGACTCTAAAAGCTGGAAAATTTTAAATAAGATGAGTATTGTTTAAAATATTTTATGCAAAAAAATAAAACAAAATCAAAAGTTAAAAAAAAGGTTTCTAAAAATCCTATTAACAAAAAAAAAATAAAGCTATCTAAAAATAAAATCCTAAAAAAAGTTAATGAAAAAGAATTAATTATTAAAACCAAGCCTGAATGGATAAAAAGTTCTTTAGCAAGTAAACTCCAATATCAAAAAAAATATACGGACTCAATTAAAAACAATAATGAGTTTTGGAAAAAAGAGGGAAAAAGAATAAATTGGATAAAACCTTATAAAAAAATAAAAAATGTAAAATTTAGTAAAACAGATGTAAGGATTAAATGGTATGAAGATGGAACCTTAAATGCTTCTGCTAATTGTATAGATAGACACTTAAAGGATAAAAAAGATAAAACTGCAATTATTTGGGTTGGTGATGATCCAAAGGATAATAGAAAAATTTCATATAAACAGTTACACGTAGAAGTGTCGCAAGCTGCAAACGGTTTAAAAAAATTAGGAATTAAAAAGGGTGATCGAGTTACAATTTATTTAACCATGATTCCTGAGCTTGCTATTACAATGTTGGCTTGTGCTAGAATTGGCGCTGTTCATTCTATTATATTTGGTGGATTTTCTGCTGAATCGATTTCAGGAAGAGTTAATGACTGTGAGTCTGAATATATAATTACTGCAGATGAAGGCGTTAGAGGAGGAAAAAAAATTCCATTAAAAGAAATTACCGATGAAGCTTTAAGAAAATGTCCAAATGTAAAAAAATGTATTGTTGTAAAAAGAACTGGTCATAAAGTTAATTGGGTAAAAGGAAGAGATGTTTGGTACAAAGATTTAATTAAAGATGTACCAAATAAATGTGAGCCTGAAGAGATGAATGCAGAAGATCCATTATTTATTCTTTATACATCTGGTTCTACTGGAAAACCAAAGGGGGTCTTGCATACCACAGGTGGTTATATGGTTTATGCCTCAATGACTCACCAGTATGTTTTCAACTACAAACCAAAAGATATTTACTGGTGCACAGCTGATATTGGTTGGGTAACAGGGCATAGCTATATAGTCTATGGTCCTCTTGCTAATGGAGCTACAACAATCATGTTTGAAGGAATTCCAACCTACCCTGACAGCTCAAGATGGTGGCAAATAATTGATAAATATAAAGTTAATATTTTTTATACAGCACCGACTGCTATTAGAGCATTGATGAGAGAGGGTAACAAACCTGTAACAAAAACTTCAAGAAAGTCATTAAAATTGCTAGGTACCGTTGGTGAACCAATAAATCCTGAGGCTTGGATGTGGTATTATAAAATTGTTGGCAATTCTGAATGTCCTATAGTCGACACATGGTGGCAAACGGAAACAGGAGGAATTTTAATTAGTCCACAAACTGGTGCTATGAATTTAAAGCCTGGCTCTGCAAGTAAGCCTTTTTATGGAATTAAGCCCTCCATAATTGATAAAAATGGAAATGAAATTAAAGGTGCTGGGGAAGGAAAATTATGCATCTCTCAATCTTGGCCTGGACAAATGAGAACTGTTTACGGTGATCATAAAAGATTTATTGATACTTACTTTTCTCAATTTGATGGAAAATATTTTACTGGTGACGGAGCTAGAAGAGACACAGATGGTTACTTCTGGATTACAGGTCGAGTTGATGATGTGATTATTGTCTCTGGACATAATCTTGGAACAGCCGAAATAGAAAGTGCTTTTGTTGCACATCCAAAAGTTGCTGAGGCAGCCGTTGTTGGATACCCTCATGATATTAAAGGAAATGGTTTGTATTGTTATGTAACTCTAAATGTGGGTGAAATCTATGATTTAGATCTTGAAAGAGATTTAAAACTTTGGGTTAGAAAACAAATTGGGCCACTTGCAACACCAGATATTATTCATTTTTCACCTGGACTTCCTAAAACAAGATCTGGAAAAATTATGAGAAGAATTTTAAGAAAAATTGCAGCAAATGAACATGATCAATTAGGAGATATTTCAACTTTAGCAGATCCAAGTGTTGTTCAAAGCTTGGTTAATGATAGAAAAAATATTTAGATACTAATTAACTTTTTAAACTCATCTTTAATATTATCCCATTTTAAGATCATAGAATTTAAAACAATCTTTCTATCTAGGGTTTTTAATTCTTCAGCAACAGGTGCCCATTCATATAAAGTTAATGCACTTTCATTGAACGGCCAAGATTTATAATATGTATTCCAATCAATCTTTTTTAATCTTTCTGTAAATTTTTCTTTTGCTTGTAAAATAATTTCTTTAGGCATTCCATTTTTAGTTTCTTTAGTCAAAATTTCATCATAAATTTCATTTGCTTTATCCATGTCTTGATAACTACAAAAAATATTCAGATATGATAAGCTATAAAAAGTAAGGTCCTGAAGAGCTACAGAATAAATATTCCATTTGGCTTTATTAATAGATGCTAAGAATACCTCGTCATCAAAGTGCAATACCCACTTTGTTCCCATTCTTGTTTTTAAATAATTATATAAAGTCACCTGTGATACCCATGCTGATTGTTTTTGAATAAATAATGTAAGATCTTCAATATTCTTAATTTTTTTCTTTGGAAGTATTCCCTTGAACAAAGCAAATAGGTAAACTCTAATATCCTCTAATTTTATATCTTTTATTTTAAGTTTATATTTGAGCACATTTACCTACTTTTGAGTATTTTATATTACAAAAATGGCTCTAATTCGAACTATTTAAAGGCTTTCAATCTACCTCATTATGGTTAAGGTTTCCCACTTAACTATAAAGGGAGAGTAAAAATGTCAAACAAAGAAAAACACTGGGGAAAAACTAGGGGGCTACTGTTTGTTACTTTAGCAATCTGGTTTGTATTCTCAATTGGCATCTTTTTTTTCGGAACTGAAATGGAAGCATCTAGCTTCAAACCTTTTGGATATCCACTGTCATATTATATGACATGTCAGGGTTCATTATTAGCATTTGTAATTTTGAATTTCTGGTTTGCGGGTAGACAAGAGAAGATAGATG
>Ga0307986_10004023_pt1 | contig 10078 bp, 13 predicted proteins | sample EllFjometageno82_FD_203170 | JGI IMG/M metagenome (GOLD analysis project Ga0307986, IMG submission 203170) | Marine microbial communities from Ellis Fjord, Antarctic Ocean - #82 | ecosystem: Environmental > Aquatic > Marine > Unclassified | place: Southern Ocean | collected 2014-10-09
AACATGTTTTTTTGTAGGAATATTTTGGAAATCCATGCTTTTTGCAGATTCCATTAATCTGTTTAAATGTTTTTCTAAACAGAATAAACGCCCATCATATACTCGAATACCTTCCCATACTGCATCACCTCCTTGAGTTAGACTATCAAAGACAGATATCTTAGCGTTATCTCGGTGATATAGCTCTCCATTGATCCAGACTTTAATATCTTTATTTCTATTGTCAAATTGTTGTAGCATAATTATTTTTAGATTTTAATTAAGTAATTAATGTACTGAAAAATTTATATTTAAACTATCCTAAATATAAGAGCATGTTATGATTAATAAATTAAAAGTTGTATTTATTTAATTAACTGTTTAATCTTTCTAATCATAACAATTAAAATTGCAGATAAAATTCCCAGAATAAATATTTTAGGTTCTGGTGGCTTCATTAAAAATCCGTAGGATAAAATAATAACCGCATTAAAACCCATCATAATTGAAACAATACCAATAGATTTTAAAGGATCTTTATTTGCCCATCGTATCATCAAGTCGTTAAATGGTACTAATGGAATACATATTAGTATGCCCATTAAAAATTCAATTATCATTTTATTATTTTTTTTTCAAATCAACAATAATTTATTGAGAATAGAAATACATTTTTATTTTTTTTAGAATAATAGGAATACTTATCTATGGCTGTATGTTGTTTTTCTTTAAATTTGTTTAGATATAATGAATATTAAATGGAAATAGTAGGTTATGTTGGTGCAATAATTATTGGTGTTATATTGGGTCTAATTGGTGGGGGAGGCTCAATTCTAACCGTGCCAATTTTTGTATACATTCTTGGGATTAATCCTGTTCTTGCAACAGCATACTCTTTGTTTGTTGTTGGGTCATCAGCTTTAGTTGGCGCTATTAGAAATGCTCAGAATCAATTAGTAGACTTTAAGATTGGTTTTATTTTTGCATGTCCAGCTTTTATTGGTGTTTATATTGCTAGAAGATTTTTATTACCAGCTATTCCAGATGAATTATTTTCTATTCAGGGCGTAATAGTTGATAAAGACATGAGTATAATGATCTTTTTTGCACTTATTATGTTTGCAGCAGCTTTTTTTATGATCAAGGGAAGAAATGAAAGTGATGTGAGTGAAGTAATATCATATAATTATCCAATTTTCATTTTAGAGGGCTTAGTAGTAGGATTGTTGACCGGTATTGTTGGGGCAGGAGGAGGTTTTCTTATTATTCCTGCATTAGTTTTTTTTGCAGGACTTCAAATGAAAAAAGCTGTAGCTACATCATTAATGATTATTTCTATTAAATCTTTACTTGGATTTATTGGAGATATTCAGAATTTTGATATCGAATGGAAATTTCTATTATCATTTACAATCTTTTCAATACTAGGTATTTTTATTGGTATTTATTTGAGTAAAGTTATTGAAGGACATAAATTAAAAAAAGGTTTTGGATGGTTTGTTCTTGTAATGTCAATTTATATACTAGCCAAAGAAATTATATAGTTTAATAAATTCTTTTTATATGAGATGAATAATACTATTTTTGAATATTATAATAAATAAAATTAAAAGTGAAAGTAGAACAACTATACACAAGCTGTTTATCACAAGGAGCCTATTATATTGAAAGTAATGGGGAGGCAGCAGTAATAGATCCATTAAGAGATGTTTCTCAGTACATAGATCTAGCAAATAAATCTAATTCAAAAATTAAATATGTTTTTGAAACTCACTTTCATGCTGATTTTATTAGTGGGCATTTAACATTAGCTAATTTAACTGGAGCAAAAATTGTGTATGGTCCAAATGCAGACCCTGCTTTTCCATCTACTATAGCTAAGGATAATCAAACTTTTAAGATAGGAGATGTTTCTCTTAAGGCAATACATACACCTGGACATACATTAGAAAGCACTTCTTATTTGCTTACTGATAAGTCTGGAAAAGAGCACTGTATTTTTACTGGAGATACATTGTTTTTAGGTGATGTTGGAATTCCTGATGTTGCTCAAAGGTATATGGGGGTTTCAAAAGAAGAATTAGCTGGTACTTTATATGAATCAGTTAACACTAAGATTAAACCTCTTCCTGAAGATATTTTAGTTTATCCTGGTCACGGAGCAGGTTCTGCTTGTGGTAAAAACATGATGAAAGAAACGGTTGATACTTTAGCAAATCAAAAAACTATCAACTATGCCTTAAATGGCTCTTTGTCTAAAGAAGATTTTGTAAAACAATTAACTGATAATCTACCTGAACCTCCTGCGTATTTCCCTTCAAATGTTAAGCTTAATCAACAAGGATATAAAGATATTTCTCAGATAATAGAACAAAGTAAAAAACCACTTAACGTTAGTGAATTTAAATCTACTCTGTCTAGTTCAGAAGCTATAATTGTTGATGTTAGACATCAAGATGATTTTGCTAAAGCGCATATTCCAAATTCTATTTTTATTGGTTTAGATGGTGGTTTTGCCCCATGGGTAGGAGCAGTTATTTCAGATATTTTTCAACCAATCTTATTAGTTGTTGATGAATCTCGAGAAGAAGAGGCTATAACTAGACTTTCAAGAGTAGGATTTGATAATGTTATTGGTTATTTAGATGGAGGTATTAATAGCTGGCAAAAAGAAGATAATGCAGTTGCTAATATTATTACTATTTCAGCAGATGATTTTCATAAAAAAGAGAATCTGAATAAATTAAATATATATGATGTTAGAAGAAAAACAGAATATTTATCAGAGCATATTATTAATGCTGAAAATACCCCTTTGAATGATATAGAAAATCATTTGTCGAAATTTAAAACTGATCAGGAAAATTATATTCATTGTGCTGGAGGCTATAGATCAATGGTTGCAAATTCAATTTTAAAATCAAAAGGAATTCATAATTTAATTGATGTTAAAGGTGGTTTTTCATCAATTAAGAATACAGATATTCCTATAAGTGAATATTTATGTCCTAGCACACTTTAAAAATATAAATTATGGAAAATATATCGAAGGAAAAATGGAAAAAATTAGTTTTAGAAACTAAAGATGCTGTTGTAATAGATGTTAGAACTCCAGCTGAATGCTTAGAAGGAATGCAGCCTAATGCAAAAAAAATTGATTTTATGTCATTGTCAGATTTTTTATATGAAGTAAGTCAGTTAGATAAATCAAAGACATATTTTCTGTATTGCAGAAGTGGTAATCGTAGTGGTCAAGCTTGTCGGTATATGAAAGAAAGTGGTTTTAAGACTTATAATTTGATTGGCGGTATGCTTGATTGGGATGGAGAGATAGTGTAAGTTTTGATGGGATATTCAAGAAAAAAACATTGGAATGATTTATATGCTTCTAAAAAAATAGAGGAAGTAAGTTGGTATCAAAAAGTTCCCCAAACATCTTTAGACTTTATCTTAAATTCAAACATTTTAAAACATGATCCTATTATAGATATTGGAGGTGGCGATAGTTTTTTGGTAGACTTTCTTTTAGATAATAATTTTACTGATATTACTGTTCTTGATATTTCAGATATTGCAATTTCTAGAGCGAAAAATAGATTAGGTCCTAGAGCTGATGATGTTAATTGGATAGTTGCTGATATTTGTAATTTTAATATTAGTAGAGAATATACTTTATGGCATGATAGAGCAGTTTTTCATTTTATGAAAGAGCCAGATGAGATTAATCATTATTCACAAGTTGTAGTAAAAGGAATTGCAGATAATGGTAAGCTTATTTTGGGAACCTTTTCTGAAAAAGGTCCTGAAAGATGTTGCGCTCTTAATGTTATAAGATATTCTACCATTGAATTATGTACGCTATTTTCAAATAATTTTACTTGTGAGAATAAATTAAATACAATTCATAGAACTCCATTTGGAAAAGAACAGGCTTTCAGTTTTGTCGAACTAATAAAAAATAAATAAAATAATTATATGGAATTCATTTATAACCCATGGCCTTGGTATGTAGCAGGACCAATTATTGCTTTGATAATGGTTTTATTAATTGTATTTGGAAAATCTTTTGGGATGTCTTCAAATCTTAGAACTATATGTGCTATTGCTGGCGCTGGTAAATATTCAGATTTTTTTAAATATGATTGGAGAAATCAGATCTGGAATTTAGTATTGGTTCTTGGTGCGGTAATAGGAGGTTTTATTGCACACAATTATATGATGATTGAGCATAGCATAGAACTGAATCAAATAACAATTGATGAGCTTCAATCTTTAGGTATTAAAAACCCTGGAAGTTCTTATTTACCTGATGAATTATTTGGATTAGAAGCACTAAGTTCATTATACGGATGGATTTATTTAATTTTTGGAGGAATATTAATTGGTTTTGGAACAAGATATGCGGGTGGTTGTACTTCTGGACATGCTATATCTGGATTAAGTAATATGCAATTACCATCTTTAATAGCTGTTATTGGCTTTTTCATTGGAGGTTTATTAATGACCCATTTTATTCTTCCTTATTTATTGTAAATAGATAGATTTAATATAAATACTTAAAAAAAAATTATGAAATTTTTAAAATTTTTAACACTAGGAATTATTTTTGGAATTATTATGAGTAAAGCAGAGATTATCTCATGGTACAGGATTTATGAAATGTTTAGCTTCGAGTCTTTTCATATGTATGGAGTTATTGGCTCTGCACTTATTTTAGGTTTGTTTTCTGTACAAATGATTAAATTCTTTAATCTCAAATCTTATGATGGTGAAGAAATAATTTTCACTCCAAAAGATAGAGGTATTTCAAGATATTTAATAGGAGGTGTTATTTTTGGTCTAGGCTGGTCAATGACAGGTGCATGTCCAGGTCCTTTATTTGTTTTACTTGGAAAAGGTGTATGGCCAATTATGCTTATTATACTAGGATCTATTTTTGGAACTTTCCTTTACGGTTTATTTAGAGATAAGTTACCTCATTAATATATATGGAAAATCTATTAAATGATATTATAAGAAAGAGAAGATCTGTATTTCCATTACAATATAATGGAGAATTAGTTTCTGATTCAACTATTGATGAGATACTTTATAATGCAAATACTGCGCCAACTCACAAAATGACACAACCATGGCTTTTTAAAGTTTTTTCCTGTAATTCTAAATTAAAATTAGCTGATGAAATTATTAGATTAAAATCTGAAAAAGAATTATCAGATCATATAAAAAATAATATTACTAAAAAATTCAAATTATCTAGTCATGTTATTTGTATGAGTAGAGATAAAAATGAAGTAATACCTGAGTGGGAAGAATTAGCTGCAACATCTATGAGTGTTCAAAATATGTGGTTGACATGTACTTCATATGATTTAGGATGTTATTGGAGTTCTCCAGCTCTTATTAGTAAATTACATTCTTTTCTTAATTTAGAAGAAAATGAGAAGTGTCTTGGATTATTTTATATTGGAAAATATGATAATCTTCCAGAAAGAAACATTATCCGAGATAGTATTAATAATAAGGTCGAGTGGATTTAATTTTTTGTTTTTTCTCTTGCTAAAAGTTTATTAGAAACTTTGTATGTTGCGGAATAACTAAGCTCAGATTGTTTAGATTTTAATTCTGAAAATGCTTTTTTATACCAACGTGGATCTGTAGCTTTCTTTTTTACATCTTCATGAGATAAAATTGTGTTAGACTTCCCATTTAACCAAGATTCTATTTTATAAATTCCAATTCCAAAATACTCAGATTTTTTCAATACAATTTCAAAATCTAATTCTGAAAAAATATAAAAAATAGATTGATCTGGTTCTTTTTTTAGGTTCTCCAAATCATTAAATATATTTTCTTTTAAAAACTCTTCTTGTTGCATGTTGGTTTTTTTTGTTCTTGTTTGTTGTAAAGATATAAAAACCCACTAAATGAGTGTGTTTATTGTTTGTAGACCTCTCGGTCCTTATTTCGAACTTTTTCAGAAAATTATTTATTAAGTTTGCTTAGTGAATAAATTACTACTTATATTACTCTGCATACCTTTACTGATTAATGCACAAACTACCAAAAAAGTATTACTGATAGGAATTGACGGATGCAGAGCAGACGCTCTAGAATTGGCAAGCACACCAACAATTGATAATCTTATAGCAAATGGTATTTACAGCCCTGATGCATTAAATGATGATATCACCATTAGCGGACCGGGTTGGTCAGCAATATTGTGTGGGGTTTGGTCCGACAAGCATTTGTCAGTTGATAATAGTTTTTTGGGTACAGATTACACCAATTACCCTCCTCTTTTCAAACGTATTGAGGATTTTAATTCTAATCTGCATACGGTTTCTATATGTAATTGGGATCCAATAAATAATTATATTGTAGATAATCATGCCGATTATAAACTTAATGTTTCCTCAGATGCAGATGTAAGTTCAGAAGCTTCTACATATCTTTTAACAAACGATCCGGATTTGATGTTTATTCATTTTGATGATGTAGATCATGCAGGTCATTCTGATGGATTTTCACCAAATGTGACTGAATATATTATAGCAATTGAAGCAGTAGATGCTCTTCTTATACCTATAATGCAATCTATTTCCCAACGTCCAAATTATACCAATGAAGACTGGCTTGTCCTTATTACAAGTGATCATGGTGGAGTTGGTACTTCTCACGGAGGCACAAGCATTGAACATCAGAATGTGGTAGTAATTGCAAGTGGCAATTCTATTACTCAAAATACTATCCGAAAAGATAGTATTTTAATTTTTGACAGTGTTTATAATTGTTTAGCAGATACGGTAGAACTACAATTTGAAGGGGTTGATGATTATATTCATATACCTGCAAATCCTAATTATAATTTTGGGACTAATCAGGATTTCACAATTGAATGCAGAGTACGTACAAATACAACTGGAGATGTAGCTATTATTGGAAATAAAGACTGGGTTTCAGGTAGTAATGCTGGTTTTGTTTTTTCATTTAAATACCCAGCAGGACCTGAATGGAAGGTTAATATTGGTGATGGAGTAAATCGTGCCGACATCAATACTGGAGGATTAATAGCAGATAATCAGTGGCACACCCTAAGTGTTAGTTTTGATAGAGACGGATATATGAAGATGTATGAGGACGGTCAGCTTTTAGATTCTGCTGATATTTCTTCTGTTGGAGATATTACAACCAATGCTGGTTTGTTTTTTGGGACTGATATTAATCAAATGTATGCCTACAATGGATCTATAGCAGAAGTAAGGGTTTGGAACACTTTGGTGAATTATCAAGATATTCAATATTGGCATTGTAATGCGTTAGATAATACTCATCCTAATTATAATAATCTTTTTGGATATTGGAAATTAAATGAAGGCTCGGGGAGTTTGGTTTTAGATTATTGTGGAGGATTTGGTATACCAAATGGAATTATTAATAATTCCACTTGGTATACTGCTGATTCTATATGGATTTACGATTATACTAATACGCCAAGAATTGCTGATGTGCCTGTAACTGCACTTAGCCATTTATGTGTTCCGATAGATAATAATTGGCAATTGGATGGGGTAAGTTTAATTCCAGATTGCATAGGTACAATGTTAGAGACAATTGATGGTGAATCTAGAAGTCTTATTAAAATAACAGATGTGTTAGGGAGAGACATAAAAGGAGTTAAAAACGAACCACTATTATACATATATGATGACGGAACAGTCGAAAAGAAAATAACTTTTGAATAAATATAAACCCACTCATTTGAGTGGGTTTATATTTGGTGGGCCTCTCTGTCCTAAGTTCGAACTTTTTCAGAAAATTATTGAGTAAGTTTGTTTTATGAAAAAACTAGTACTTATATTACTATGCATTCCATTTATTGGGTTTGGGCAATTAGATTCAAATAAAAAACCTCATAAATATGGTGGATGGTATTGTCCTGATAATTTAAATGGTTTTCCTGCTGTAGATATTGAAAATTGGGAAAGTGTTTCTGTTGTTAATGGAAGAATGGCAACTTTTGAGGAAACTATAAACGGAACTTCCTTAATCTTTATTGATAATCAAAAATATCCAAATGCTAAACCTTTGGAAATGAAAATGCCAAAATTGGCTAGATTTAACAATATTCATTCAGGTAAAAGAGAACTTGTAATAATCATTCAAGCTTTAAATATTTCAAATGATTCAATTGTTGGCTTTAGATACTTAAATGGAGGTAATGGAAGTGCTCGTTTAAATGAAGTTACATTACTTTCAGACGATGAGATTGATAAAATTTCACATTCACAATTTGTAAATTTTAAAATCAAAATAAATGCAAAACCAGATAAAATTTGGGAGGTATTAACTAAAGATGGATACAGTAAACCTCTTCAAGCTATTTTTGATGAAAAAAATATACTGGAAACTAAGTGGAAAAAATCTTCAAAAGTTAATTTCAAATATCTTAAAGCAGGGCTTATTACTTCAGAATTCGCCGGTAATGTATGGGGAAATAAATACATTCAAATTGATTATGAGTTAGGGAATTATCAATATGTTGAAAAATTCATGATTCAAGAAAATCAAAAAACAAATAAAACAGAATTTCAAATTGTTTGTGGTCCTTATGGTGATGATTTTGAAAATCAAAAAACGATATTAAAAAATTGGGCTCAAAAAGTAAGAGAAATGAGTGAGTTTAGTTTTTTTTAGATTTTCAATAAAAGTTTCTAGAATCTTTCAACAGAAATAAAGATAATGAAATTGGTTTTAAAGGAAACTTTAAATTTGTTAATGGAAAAAGAGTTAGACTAGTAAGTTCTAGATAAACAAAACCCAATCATTTGAGTGGGTTTGTTTTTAGTGGACCTTACGGTCCTAATTTCGAACTTTTTTAAGTTGTTGCATGGCTACCAAATACTAACCCAAGACATATCCCTAAACCTATATTGTCAAAAGCAGCGCCAAAAGCTACACCAAAACACAATCCTATTCCTATGTAGTAATCTTTATCTTTCTTTTTATTTATTTATTCGTCCATTTTGCATCTATCTATTCTCATACATAAACAAATCTTCTATTGAAGTTTTAAAAAGTTTTGCCATCTTAAAAGCTGTGGGTAAACTTGGATCAAATTTTTCTTTTTCAATAGCGTTTATAGCTTGACGAGAGATTCCAATTACCTCTGCCAGTTCTTCCTGAGTTAATTTTTGACTTTTTCTAAGTTCTTTAACCTTATTTTTCATCTGTATCTTAATGAATTAATGATAGTAGAAGCCATATATGAAAAGCAAATAAAGAATATTAAATATTCAAATTCAGGTTCCGAGTTAATAACTCCAAAATCAAAAGAGACCTCATATGTAAGACCAACAACTACTGCTAATCCTAATGTAAGAGCCATTGCTTCATATTGAATTTTCTTTTGCAACTCGTCATAAGTCTTAAATAAATTTTTATGTGCGATTATCATACCAATTCCAATAGCTAAATTTATTAATAATCCTATTTTAGTAATTAGCAAACTATCCCACAGATAATTTACTCCTCCTGATAAAAAAGCTAGACTTGCTACCCAAGTAAAGCACCAAGTCAGCATAATTTTTGTATTATTTTTCTGTTCTTTCATAATTAAATTTTGTAAGGTTTTGTTTACAAAAGTATAAAAATTATTTAATTATGTAATGTTTACTTTACTTTTTATGTAAAAACAGTAAAACCCACTCAAATGAGTAGGTTTTTTTTGGTGGACCTATCGGTACTTTGTTCTAACTTTTTTAAAAATAATTTGATTTAATTTGTCAACACAGTTTTATAAGAATTATTTTTCATTCATGATAACTGGAGTTTTGAATTTCCACATACTCCAAAGAGTATTGTCTTCAATGAGTTGTGTCATAAAATTCGCAACATTTTCTCTTGATGTTGGACGACCATCAAAAATTCCAGTAATAGGTGATTCTATTATTTCGAATTTGGAAATTTTATTATCAATTAAAGAGTCGGGGCGAACAGCACACCATTCGGTATATTTATTTGAATTTCCAATTGATGAGATTAAGTAATCTAGAGCCATTTCATTATCTTTGTGAGGTGGAATAAACCAACGTAGAAG
>Ga0307986_10004026_pt1 | contig 10075 bp, 9 predicted proteins | sample EllFjometageno82_FD_203170 | JGI IMG/M metagenome (GOLD analysis project Ga0307986, IMG submission 203170) | Marine microbial communities from Ellis Fjord, Antarctic Ocean - #82 | ecosystem: Environmental > Aquatic > Marine > Unclassified | place: Southern Ocean | collected 2014-10-09
TTGCAATTACATTTAATTTATAAATATCATAAAATTCTTCTGCCTCAGTTAATGCTGTCCCTGTCATACCTGATAGTTTTTTGTATAAACGAAAATAGTTTTGATAAGTGATAGATGCAAGCGTTTGATTTTCTTCTTGTATTTCAACATTCTCTTTTGCTTCTATAGATTGATGTAGCCCGTCTGAAAATCTTCTACCATCCAGAATTCTTCCAGTAAATTCATCGATGATTTGAACTTTATTTTCTTTAATAATGTAGTCTACATCTTTATTGAATAAAAAATTTGCTTTCAACGCTTGGTTAACATGATGAACAAGATTTAAATTTTGGGGATCGTAAAAATTGTTATTTTTTAAAATACCATCTTGTGTAGCTAATTTTTCAATTTTATCTATGCCAGCATCAGTTAAAATTGCGTTCTTGTTTTTTTCATCTATTTCGTAGTCTATTCTTTGAAGTTTATTTATAAATCTATTGGACAGTAAGTAATAATTACTTTTATCCTCACTTCTTCCAGAAATTATTAATGGAGTTCTAGACTCATCTATTAATATGCTATCGACTTCATCTACAATACAATAGTGATGATCTCTTTGCACCATTTCAGTAAGATCGTATTTCATATTATCTCGCAAATAGTCAAAACCTAATTCATTATTTGTTGCATAAGTAATATCGTAACCATAATTTTTTGTACGTTGTGGATCATCTAAATCATTTGTGATGCAGCCCGTAGTTAGACCTAAAAAACTAAACACTTTACCCATCCACTCTGAGTCTCTTTTAGCTAGATAGTCATTAACAGTTACAATATGAACTCCTTTACCCGTCAGAGCATTTAAATACGCGGGTAAAGTAGACACTAATGTTTTTCCTTCACCAGTTTTCATTTCAGCTATTTTTCCTTCATGTAAAAAAATTCCGCCAATTAATTGAGCATCATAATGTCTTTCTTTTAGTACCCGACTAGCTGCCTCGCGAACCAAGGCAAAACTTTCTGGAATTAACGATGTTATATTTCTACCCTCTTGTAAGTTTTTTTTTAAAAGATGAGTTTTAGCTTTAAATTCTTCATTTTTTAGGTTTTTAAAGTTTTGTTCATATTTATTAATTTCAAAAATTAACGGCTTAACCCTGTCCAAATCTTTTTGATTGCCAGTTTTAAAAATTTTATTTAATGCTCGTGAAAATAAGTTCATGTTAGTAGATTTGCAGCTTTATACTTAGTACTCTATATATGTATTTATAATTTAAATTAAACAACAATTATGACAATAAGTATAAAAAATTTCATGAGTTCTATTAAAAAGATAAGAAATATGGGGGACTTCCAGGAATTAAAACACATAGAGGGACTTCAGGTATCAGCAGTTTCGGCCAAACTTTACAAAAATGAAAGAGAGGATCTTTCATTATTTTACTTTCCAGAAGGTGCTAATTATGCGGTAGCTTATACAAAAAACTCTATTGTATCAGAATCGATAACCTGGAATAGAGAAAATACAAAAAACAATATTAAGGCGTTAGTTGTAAACACAAAAAATGCAAATACTTTTACTGGTGAGGAAGGCTTAAACAGCTTAAGCAAAATAGCAGAAAAATTAATTGATTGTTTAAGAAGTGTAGAAACAGTTAATGGGCATGAAAAAAGTAGAATTAAAGATTTATTATTTGCATCAACAGGTGTTATTGGGGAAAAGTTTCCAGTTGAAAAAATAATAACGAGCATTCCAAACTTGGTTGAAAAATTAAAAGTTAATCAAAACAAACTTGTCTGGTTAAAAATGGCATCAGCTATTATGACAACAGATACTAAGCCAAAAGTAGCTTATTCAGAAATAAAAATTGGCGATAAGATAGTAAGAATATCCGGAATTGCAAAAGGTTCTGGAATGATTGCTCCTAACCTAGGAACTATGTTTTCTTTTATTTTTACTGATGCAGACATTTCTTCCGTAGTACTAAATAAATATTTAAACAAAGTTTTGTCGAATACTTTCAACGCTATAACTGTAGATAGTGACACATCAACTAATGATATGGTTGCAATATTTTCAACTAAAAAAATTAAAAGTAAAAAATTAAACATCACTTCAAGTAAAGAAGCTTTAAAATTTGAAAAAGCTTTGAAAACAGTTTGCTTAGATTTATCAAAGCAAATCGTAGTTGATGGAGAGGGAGCAAAAAAATTTATAACTATAAAAATCATAAACTCTGAAACAGAAGAAAGAGCAAAAAATATTGCCTTCTCAATTGCAAATTCACCACTTGTAAAAACTGCTATTGCAGGAGAAGATCCAAACTGGGGAAGAATTTTAATGGGTATTGGCAAGTCTGGTGAAGAAATTGACTCAAAAAAAATAATTATAAAGCTAGGAGATTTTATTGTTGCTGAAAAAGGGAAAATTTCAGAAAATTATAATGAAGAAAAATTAAAAGAATACATGCAATGGGATTCAATTTTAATTACGATAGACTTGAAGCAAGGCAAAGAAGAATATGAATGTTATACGTGTGACTTTACTCATGATTACATAGATATAAACGCTCACTATAGAAGAAGCTAAGTATTGAAATAGCATTAATAACAATTACTATCTAAACAATGAGATGATTAAATATCTTTTAAAATGCAGAAATAATCATGAGTTTGAAAGTTGGTTTTCAAATTCTAAAGAATATGAAAAACTCAAAAAGAAAAAACTAATTGAGTGTATTTTTTGCGAATCATCTGATGTAAATAAATCGATAATGTCACCCAATATTGTTGGGAAAAAAAATATAGACAATAATATATTTAATGATGCAGAGTTTGTAAAAATTAAAAAAGATTTAAAAAAGATAAAAAAATATGTTGAAAAAAATTTTGAATTTGTGGGAGATAGATTTTCTCGAGAAATAAGAGAAATTTACTATGACAGTAGTAATAATAAAAAAATTTATGGAACTGTTAGCCCAACCGAAAGAAAGGACCTTAAAGAAGAAGGAATAGAACTAGCCTCTATCCCGTGGATAAAAGATAAAGAAAATTAGTTTTTTTGTGCAACTAGAATATAATTTACAGATAAATCTTTAGATCTTTTCCATTTTTGAAAAAAAGGATTGAAGCTTAATCCAGTTAAGTCAATTATTGAAAAATTTAAATCACTAATTTTTTTTTCAAGCTCTTCTGGTTTTATAAATTTATTCCAATCGTGAGTGCCTATTGGTAGCCATCTTAAAATGTATTCTGCACCAACTATTGCTTTTACATAAGAAGTCAGCGTTCTATTTAAAGTAGCCGTAAACATTATTCCTTTTGGTTTTAATAATTTAAAACAAGACTTCAAGTATAAATCTAAATCTTCAACATGTTCAACCACTTCTAAATTTAAAATAACATCAAATTTATTTTGTAGATTTAAATCCTCAGGAACGCTGTTTAAGTATATTATATCTAAATTATTTTTTTTTGCATGTGTTTTAGCTATATTAATATTTTTACTTGAAGCATCAATTGCAGTTATGCTTGCTCCTAATCTTGTCATAGGTTCGCTGATCAATCCACCACCACAACCTATATCTAAAATTTTTAAATTTTTTAGAGGAGTTTTTTTATTTTTATCTATTTTAAAATGTGATGAGGTAATATCTAGAATATATTCAATACGTATAGGATTAAACATGTGCAAAGGTTTGAATTTCCCATTAATATCCCACCACTCATCAGCTAGTTTAGAAAATTTTTCAATTTCATCTTTATTTACAGTGCTCATTATTCTATCTTACATCTTCTTGTTAAATTTCTAAATTAAGATATTTATAGCTTAAAATTAAATTGTACATATGAAAAAAATAGTTATTAAATTTGGCGGAACTTCAGTGGGAAATATAGATAGGATTATTGCTGCCGCAAGAATAGTTAAAAAAAAAACAGCAAAAAACAACAAAATTATTGTTATAGTCTCGGCAATGGCAGGTAAAACTAATGAGTTAGTAAAACAATCAGAAAAGATAAGTCAAAAATTTAACAAAAGAGAATTGGATGTTTTATTAGCCACAGGTGAACAGATAACAGCAGCTTTGTTAGCCGGAGCCTTAAATGAGCTTAATGTTAAAGCTAAAAGCTTTATGGGCTGGCAAGTACCAATACTAACTGATGGCGATCAAAATAATTCAAGAATTATTAATATGCATATCGAAAAAATAAACCAATTTCTTTCAAGCAAAGGGGTGGCAGTGATTCCTGGTTTTCAAGGTATTTCAAAAAATGGAGATATTACAACGATTGGTAGAGGAGGTTCAGATGCAACAGCAGTAGCGTTTGCAAAATTTTTTAAATCTGATCATTGTGAAATATACACAGACGTAGAAGGTGTTTTTTCTACTGATCCAAAAAACTTTCCAAAAGCTAAAAAAATTAATAAAATTTCTTATGAGGAAATGCTTGAGATGTCATCACTAGGAGCAAAAGTAATGCAATCATCCGCTGTTCAAACAGCAATGATATACGACATACCTTTACATGTGAGGTCTACCTTTTCCGATAAAGAAGGTACAAAAATATTTAATTCAGAAAATATTGATTATTCAAAAATTATTACCGGTGTAACCTATTCCAAAGATGACGCCAAGATTACGCTTTTAGGAGTTCAAGACAAACCTGGAATTGCAGCAGATATATTTGAGCCGCTAGGGAAAAGTTCAATAAATGTAGACATGGTTATTCAAAATATTTCACCAGATGGAAGAGAAACAGACTTAACATTTACGATAAAAAGAAATGATTTAAGTAAAGTAATTAAACTTATAAAATCAAATCAAAAAAATGTTAAATTTAAATCTATTAACACTGACAAAAAAGTTTCAAAAGTATCAATCGTTGGAGCTGGCATGATAACAACTCCAGGAGTAACCTATAAAATGTTTAGAGCGTTGGCTCAAGAAAAAATAAATATTTTAGCTATATCTACCTCTGAGATAAAAATATCTGTTATTGTTAAAGAATCCAGCACCACAAAAGCTGTAAAAAAACTGCATTCAGTTTTTAATTTAGATTAATTTTATGGAAATTAGACCGCATCGAACTATCAATAGGAAAAAAACTAAAAAAATAATGGTTGGAAAAGTGCCGGTAGGAGACAACTCTGTAATATCAGTACAATCTATGACCAACACCATTACATCCGATGTACCAGCAACTATTAAACAAATTTTGGACTTAGAAGATGCTGGAGCAGACATAGTTAGAGTATCATGTCCAGACGAGGCATCGACAAAAGCATTAAAAGAAATAGTTAAAGAGGTAAATGTTCCAATAGTAGCGGACATACACTTTCACCATAAAAGAGCTATTGAAGCCGCAAAAATGGGAGCAAGCTGTCTAAGAATTAACCCTGGAAACATTGGAGCAAACGATAGAGTTATTGAAATAATTAAAGCAGCTAGAGACTATAATTGCTCAATAAGGGTTGGTGTAAACGCAGGTTCTTTAGACAAAACTTTATTAGAAAAATACAAAGAGCCCTGTCCTGAAGCATTGGTAGAAAGTGCAATGCATAATATTAAACTCATGGAAGATAATGATTTTTTTAATTTTAAAATAAGCGTTAAATCTTCAGACGTTTTCTTAGCAGTGAAGTCTTATGAGCAATTGTCAAACGCTTGCAACTACCCACTACACGTAGGCATCACCGAAGCAGGAGGTCTTTTGACTGGAAGTATTAAATCTTCTATAGGTATCGGACAACTATTGATGCAGGGAATAGGTGACACAATTAGAGTTTCGTTGTCAGCTGATCCGATTGAAGAAATTAAAGCTGGTTATGAAATTTTAAAATCTTTAAGTATTAGAGCAAGAGGTGTTCAAATTATTTCATGCCCATCTTGTGCAAGGCAAGCATTTCCAGTTATTGATACTGTAAAAATTTTAGAGAAAGAACTTGCTCATATTAAAAAACCAATTACTTTATCTATAATTGGATGTGTGGTAAATGGGCCCGGAGAAGCTACCCAAACAGAAATAGGACTAACAGGTGGCGGGCAAGACAGCAATCTTTTATATTTATCTGGTGTACCTCATGAAAAAGTGCCAACTGGAGATATTATTAAAAAAATTGTTCAGCTAGTAGAAGAAAAGACAGCTGAAAAAAATAATTAAAATATGATACCCATAGAAAAAGTAGGGGCACTTGTTGTCAAACACGATGATTTAGAAAAAGAATTGTCCACTGGAAAAATTGATCCAAAAACATTTGCGCAAAAATCAAAAGAATATTCAGAACTTGGCAATGTCATTTCCTATGCTAGAGAGTATCTAAAATTTGATAACGACCAAAAAGATCTAGAACAAATGTTAAAAGATAAGAATAGTGATTCTGAAATGATTACACTTGCTGAAAAAGAACTAGATGAATTAAAAAAAAAAAAAGACGACTACACAAATAAACTAAAAATATTTCTACTACCGAAAGATAAAGACGACAATAAAAATGCTATAGTGGAGATAAGAGCAGGAACAGGAGGCTTAGAAGCATCACTTTTTTGTTCAGATTTGTTCAAAATGTATGAGAAAGTGTGTTCAAAGAAAAAATGGACATTAGAAATTATAAACATATCTAAAAGTGAGGCAGGAGGATTTAAAGAAGTTATATTTTCGGTTAACGGAAATGATATTTATTCGTACCTAAAATATGAGTCTGGAGTCCATAGAGTGCAAAGAGTGCCCTCAACAGAAACTCAAGGACGGGTGCATACTTCAGCTGCTACTGTTGCCGTTTTACCTGAAGCTGAAGAAGTAGATATTCAAATTAAAGAATCAGATTTAAGAGTAGATGTATTTAGAGCAGGAGGTCCAGGCGGACAGTCTGTTAACACAACAGATAGCGCCGTACGTATAACACATTTACCTACAGGTGTAGTAGTTAGTATACAGGATGAAAAGTCTCAACATAAAAATAAAGCTAAAGCATTAAAAATTTTAAGATCTAGAGTGTATGAAGCTGAGAGAAGAAAGAAAGATCAAGAGCGTGCAGACAATCGAAAAAATCAAATTGGAACTGGTGACAGATCCGAAAGAATAAGAACATACAATTTTCCACAAGGTAGGGTGACAGATCACAGAATAAATCTAACACTACATAAATTAGAGGAATTTTTAAGTGGTGAAATTCACGAAGAAATGAATGAAGGCTTAAGATTAAAGGAACAAGATTTAAAGTTGCAAAATTTAGAATAATGATTGTCTCACAGCTTTTAGATGCAGGATCAAAAATTTTAAAAAATAATAAAATTCAAACTCATCAACTAGATGCTGAACTTGTACTTTCCAATCTATTAAAAAAACAAAGAGAAAATTTAATAATAAATTGTGATCAAAAAATTTCAAAAAACATAGTAAATAGTTTTAATAGACTAATAGTTAGAAGAGCAGCCAAGGAACCCTTGGCATATATTTTAAAAAACAAAGAATTTTGGAGCAAAAACTTTTTTGTGAACAGAAACACATTAATTCCAAGACCAGAAACTGAGCTACTATGTGATAATGTAATTAAAATATTTAAAAATAAAAAACTTTATATACTAGACATTGGTACTGGAACAGGTTGCATATTATTAAGCATTCTAAGTGAAATAAAAAAAGCAAAAGGTATAGGAGTAGATATTTCAGCTAAAGCTATTGCAGTAGCTAAAAAAAATTCAAATAATTTTGGATTAAATAAAAGAGCAAAATTTTTAACAAGTTCATTTGATAATATTCATAATTACAAGTTTGATTTAATTGTTTCTAATCCTCCATACATAAAAACTGGTGATATTAAAAAATTATCTGATGACGTGAGAAAATTTGAGCCCAAAATAGCTTTAGATGGTGGCAAGGATGGGCTTGACGTTATCAAAAAAATTATCTACAAATCAAAAACTATTTTAAAAAAATTAGGTTTGCTCGCTTTAGAAATAGGTTACGGGCAACATTACAATGTTTCACAAATTTTAAAAGAACAAGGTTTTAAAGAAGAATTGTTAGTGAAAGATTATCGAGATAATATCAGGTGTATATTAGCAAGATTTTAAAATTAATTTTATAAAAACAAAAAAAATGAACGATCAAAGAAGAAAAACTTTTAGACCAAGAAATCAAAGAAGTGGTGGTTTCAGACCAAGACCTAGTAATGGACAAAATTCAAATGGCCACTTTAAGTCCAGTGGAAATGGAAATATTAGTAGAAACAATGGGTCGATGACAAATCCGTTTAATGTAGAAAAAACTGCACAGAAGTATGAACAGCTAGCAAAAGATGCTCTTATCTCAGGAAACCCGGTGTTATCAGAAAATTACCTTCAACATGCCGAGCATTTTAACCGTAGACTAGCAGAGCTTAATGTAAAACCTAAAGAACAAAAAGTTGAAAATTCTAATTTAACAAAACCAATAACTGTTACTGCTGTTGAAAAAAAAGAATCTGTGTAAAAAATTATTTATTTTTTCTTAAAGCAGCGAGTTTTACGTCAATTTTAATTCTCTCAACTTCAAATCTATTTCTAGCTTCGTTATTTAAAGTTTTTCCAGTAGGTAGTTTCATTCTTTGAGAGTTAATTCTTTTTCCATTTTTAATCACTTCGTAATGAAGGTGTGGGCCAGTAGACATTCCTGTTGATCCGACGTATCCAATAATTCGTCCTTGGGTAACTCTAACACCTTTTTTTATACCTCTTCCATATTTTGACATATGTCCATAAGCAGTAACATAAGTTGTGTTATGTTTAATGGATACATAATTTCCATAACCTTTATATTTTTGTGCTCTTAAAACAACTCCAGAACCAGAGGCCATTATCGGAGTACCTCTTGCTGCTGCAAAGTCTGTGCCCTGATGCAATTTATTATATCCAAGTATAGGATGTTTTCTAAATCCAAAGGAAGAAGACAAGCGAGCACCATTAATTGGAGTCTTCATTAATGTTTTTATAACACTTTTACCATCTACATCATAATAACCTTCTTTATTATTAAATTTAAAATTATAAAGTGAAAGTTCTTTGTTATTTACAAACATAGAAGCATAAATTATTTTACCTGTATTTCTAACAATATTATCTTCATCAACATACCTTTCGTAATAAACTTCAAACTTATCTCCACTTCGAATATCTCTTTGAAAGTCAACTTCAAAACCAAATATATTAGCAAACTCAACTATAATATTTGGTTCTATTCCAGCTTCAATAGCTGAGCTATATAGATTATTTTTTATGGTATTTGATAGTACAGTTTCTTTTTGATCAAGCTTTAAACTATTCTCACTAACAGTAAACTCATCTTTGTTTCTATCTATTTTAACTGTTGTAATTTCATTTACAGGATAAGATAAACTTACAATTTTATTAACACCAGATTCTTCTTTAATTACAATTTTAACTTTTGTTTTAACAAATATATTTGATAGTTTTTTTTTAACAACTTCAAAGGCTATTTTATTAATATCTTTATTAGTTACATCATATTTTTTTAAAATTTTTTCAAGTGTGTCATTATTTTCAACAATATAAACGTATTCTTTATAGGGAGATTTTAAGTTTTCAGAAATATATTTTTTTATATTATTGAACTCTTCTGAATTTAGAAAAGAGTTAAAATTACCCCTTTTTGATTTGTTGTATGATTTTAATTGGTTTACAGCCAAAGAGTACGTTGCAAAAAAAATAGCCAGAATCACAAAATACAAAAAATAATTATTTTTCTTTAAAAAATTATTTATTTTACTTGTATGCATAATATGACTTTCGTATATAAAAATAAGCTAGCTTTTTCAACGCAAAGTAGTTAATAAGCTTTGATTTTATTGGTTTTTTTAACAAATATACACCTTGATTTATCTTTTTTTTCTATTATAACGGCGCTTCACATTTTTAAGTAATATTTAATGTAAGTTATCTGTTGCTATTGGTGTGTTTTAGATTTTTTATAAAAATCTTAGCTTTTTTAAATTGTAAATTTTTAAGAAGAGAAGTGTGGACGGTTAGGTTAGCAAAGAAATTGTCGTACACACTTTAACGAAACTAACTTTAGTTCACACTAAAGTTTTTTAAAGCTA
>Ga0307986_10004027_pt1 | contig 10073 bp, 8 predicted proteins | sample EllFjometageno82_FD_203170 | JGI IMG/M metagenome (GOLD analysis project Ga0307986, IMG submission 203170) | Marine microbial communities from Ellis Fjord, Antarctic Ocean - #82 | ecosystem: Environmental > Aquatic > Marine > Unclassified | place: Southern Ocean | collected 2014-10-09
TAATTAATAACTTTCAAAGATGGAAATTCTTTAAAACCCTTAAAAGAAATTGGAAAAACTAAGAAAACAGGAACTAAGATAACCTTTTTACCATCAAAAGAAATTTTTAGCTCAACAAAATTTAACTCAACAATTTTACAAAAAAGAATGCGAGAACTGGCATTCTTAAATAAAGGCATAATTATTATTTTAAAAGACAACACTTCTTCGAAACCTAAAGAATATGTAAATAAGCACGAAGGAGGAATATTAGAATTTGTAAAATTTATAGACCAAAAAAAGCCACAACTTGTTAACAAAAATGAAGTTGCGGTATTTAAAAAACCTATATTTGTAAACGCTGAAAAAGATAGGGTAGTTGTCGAATGTGCTTTTGAATGGAACGCAGGATATTCAGAAGACGTTTTAGCATTCACAAATAATATTCATCAAAAAGATGGAGGCACGCATCTTCTTGGGTTTAGAAGTGCTTTGACAAGAGTAATTAATAAGTATGCAAACGATACAAACTTAATTAAAAAAAATAAAGTCACTGTCTCTGGAGATGATATCAAAGAAGGTTTGGTAGCAGTTTTGTCTATTAAAATGCCAGATCCTAAATTTTCATCTCAAACTAAAGATAAACTAGTTTCGTCAGAGATAAGATTAGTCGTTGAAAGCGTTATAAATGAAAAAGTTTCAACATGGTTCGATCAAAACCCCTCTGTTACTAAAAACATTCTAGAAAAAATAATAAATGCAGCAGTAGCTCGAGACGTCGCTAGAAAAGCTCGAGATAGCGTAAGGAGAAAGGGTAGTTTTGAACTTTCTGGTTTACCTGGTAAACTTGCAGATTGTCAGATTTCAAAGAGAGAGGGAACTGAATTATACATAGTTGAGGGAGATTCTGCAGGCGGATCTGCAAAACAAGGAAGATCCCGTGAATATCAAGCAGTGCTACCTTTAAGAGGTAAAATTTTAAATACATATGTGAAAAATAATCACAAAACTAACGGAGGCAGCAACGATTACTCTACTAAAGTTTTGGCAAAAATGATGTCATCGAATGAGGTTGTAACCCTAATAAATGCTCTAGGAACTGGTTCTAAGGATTTTAATATAGAAAATTTGAGATATGACAAAATAATAATAATGACAGATGCCGACGTAGATGGCTCACATATAAGAACGTTATTACTAACCTTTTTTAACAATTATCCGTTTAATCAATTAATAGAAAATGGTCACTTATATTTGGCACAACCGCCTTTGTTTAAAGTCACCAAGGGAACTAAAAGTGTTTATATTAAGGATGAAAAAAGTTTAGAAGAATATATTTTAAAAGTATCAGAAAAGGCCGATAAAAAAGTTAAAAAAGGCTCATCAGAATTTAATAAATTTATGGAAGAGCAAAGGCAAAAACTGAGTATACAAAGATTTAAAGGATTAGGAGAAATGAACCCTGAAGAACTCTGGCAAACCACTCTAAATCCAGAAAACAGAACGCTGTTAAAAATTCAGTACTCAAAAGGATTGAAAGACAAATCAAAAGAAGATCAAAAAATTATAGATATTTTAATGGGAGATGATGTGGCTCCAAGAAAAGATTTTATAACTAGTAACGCTCTAGAAGTTGCTAATTTAGATATTTAGTTTTTAGATGAATTTTTCTACTCTCTTTAGGCTAGAAGAAAATTTACACTTAGACAAAAAAACTTTAGTGAGCTTAAGATGGATCGCTATCATAGGCCAATTAATTGCTATAAATTTTGTTTACTATTATTTAAAATTAGAATTAGCAATAATTGCTGCGCACACTATTGTTCTAGTAGGTCTAATAACAAATTTAATTTTACAATTTAAAATAAAAAAAAATCAATTAAAAGATTTAAACTCAGCTTTTTTTCTTATCTATGATTTATTTCAACTAACTTTTTTACTTTATTTGACAGGTGGAATCTCTAATCCATTTTCATTTCTTATGATTGTACCGACAATAGTTTCTTCAACTTTTCTTAGTATGGGTACTACAATAATTTTAAGTACATTAACTATAATTTCATTATTTTTTTTAAAAAATTATCATGAAATTTTACCTGGTTTAGATGCATACAACATTAGTTTTCCAGAATATTATTTAGAAGGCATTTTAATTTCTATTATTATAGGACTTATTTTCTTAAGTTATTTTGGAATAAGGTTTTCTGGAGAGACAAAAAAAAGAACAGAAGCTTCAGAAAAACTCAAGCAAGTTATGGCAAGAGAGTATCAGCTTGATTCTTTAGGAGGTTTAGCAGCTGCAGCAGCCCACTCCCTAGGAACTCCTCTAGCAACTATTTTAGTAGTAGCAAAAGAGTTAAAAAAAGAACTTGGAGATAGATCAAAACACTCTAAAGATCTGGATCTATTAGTTAGCCAATCTAAAAGATGTAGTGACATCTTACGTCGAATTTCTAGAAAAGAAATAGAGGATGATCAATTTATTAACATAGTAAAAGTAGAAGATTTGTTAGAGGAAATTATTATTTCATTTAAAGAAACTTCTAATGTAAAAATAGATCTAATATCTAATGAAGATTCAAATAAAATTAACATCAAACGGGAGCCAGAGTTAGTATATGGTTTAAGAAATTTTATAGGTAATGCAGTAAAGTTTTCTAAAAGTAGAGTTAAAATTTTTTTAAGAAGTAATGAAAAAACAATTGAAATTAAGATAAATGATGATGGTCCTGGAATTCCAGAGGATATAATAGAAAAAATTGGTGAGCCTTATATTAAATCAAAATCAAAAGAGCTAAGTTCAAGCTCAGGACTTGGCCTAGGAACATTTTTAGGAAAAACTTTATTAGAAAGAAAAAATGCAAAGCTAGTATTTAGAAGAAATGAGGAATTGGGAGGCGCATTGATTCTTATTAGCTGGAGACCAGAAGATTTTACTACCGCTTAAATTTGAAAGTATAAGAAAGTATTTTGTAAGCAAGTTTTGCAACTAGGAAATTATAAGAGTTAAAACCTTTAATTGGTGATAATTCGTTAATATCAGCACCAACAATATTTGAGTTTTTTGCAGCAATTTTAATAATATTTAATGTTTCATCCCATAGTAATCCACCGGGCTCAGGAGTTCCTGTAGCCGGCATAATGCTTGAATCTAAACCATCGACATCAAACGTTAGGTAAACAGTTTTATTTTTTATCATTTTTTTGAATTTTTTTAAGTCCCATTTTAATTTGTCTTTAGCCCAAAAAATATTAATTCTTGTTTTATTTTTTTTTAAAAAAAGTATTTCACTTTCAGAAATATTTCTAACACCAAAAGAAATAACAGAAACATTTTTATGATCTAGACACCTTTTGATTGCTGATGCATGCGAAAATTTTTCACCATTATAACTTTCTCTTAAGTCTGCATGCGCATCAAAATGTAATAAACAAATTTTTTTATGTTTTTTTACAAATGGAGCAATGCACCCAGGAGTAATAGAGTGTTCTCCTCCAAAAGTAATAGGAAAGAGCTTCTTATTAAGAATTTCTTCATTTATAGCTGACATTTTTTTTAAGGCTTTTTTAATATCTTTATCAATCTTGAATGGCTTTAAAGTTTTAATTCCAATATTTTTATATGGTTCACAATGCAACTCCTCATCATATAATTCGACTTGATGAGAAGCCTTAATAATTTCTTTGGGACCATTACGTGTTCCACCACCGTAACTAACAGTTTTTTCAAGACCAAAGGGAACTACAACAACTTTCTCTCTAAAATTAACCTTATTATCAATTCCTAGGAAGCCATTTTTGTTAGAAAGATATTTCATTTTAAAATTTTATTTAAATATTTTGGAAAATTTTTTTCTATCTCTACTTATCCAATTTTTACGATGGTATGCATCACTTGCAATTAAAGGTAAAACGCTTGTTGCTTCAGCAAATACCATCTGTTCTTTTGTAACATCTACTTTACCCCATGAGCTTGCTTCTTTTAAAGTTGAACTACTACAAGCTCCATCACGAGTATCAGCAACGGTAATTTGAATAGCATATTTATGCATAGCTACTTTTTTCCCCAATAACTCCGCGCATACAACTGTGTCTTGAACAAAATTTTTTGGAACACCACCTCCAATCATTAATAAACCAGATTGTTTAGATTGTAGTTTAATTTCAGTTAATTCTCTAAATTCTCGAATAGAGTCTATAGTTATATGTTTTTTTGGATTTCGCTCTTGGTGCATTACTAAGCCAAAACCTGCTGAACTGTCCGTAAAAGCTGGACAAAAAATTGGAACATCGTTGTCATAGGCAGTTTCTATCAGCGAACCTTTCTTTTTTCCATTAGTCTTCAAATATTTTCCAAGTTCTTTGATAAATTCTCTAGAGGTGTAGGATCTAGGTTCTAAGTCATTAGCTATGTCACAAATAGCTTTATCACAAGCCTGCAGTTCTTCTTCGTCAATATAAGTATCGTAAATTCTATCAATATAGTTGTCTCTAAGAACAGTATCGTCTTGAAATTGGGACCCTTGATAATGTTTAAAACCTAAGGCTTCAAAAAAATCCATATCAATTATAGAAGCACCAGTAGCAACAATAGCATCAATCATATTATTTTTAACAAGATCTGTATATAAATCCATACATCCACCTGCAGATGTTGATCCAGCTAATGTTAAGAAAATTGAACAATCTTTATCAGCTAACATTTCATTATAAATTCCAGCAGCTCTAGCTGTATCTCTAGACGTGAATGACATTTTTCCCATTCCATCAATGATTTTTCTAGCATCGAATGATTTAATATCAATATGCTCCACAGGATTATTAAGAAGAGATTTTTTATTATGTCCTATATTATTGGGATTATTTTTTTTTTCCATTAAGCAACCAAGTATTTATCTTTACCTGAAGCTGTATATAAGCTCACAATTGGTTGGTCCGCTAACTCAAAAATTTCATCTGAATAAAAGCCGTTAAATTTAGTTCTAAAAGTTAAACCATAAGCACCTAGTTGCCCCAGTTCTATGTAATCACCTTCTTTAATATTGTTTGGTAACAAGAAGGGGCCTTTCATGAAGTCCATGCTATCGCAAGTTGGTCCATAAAAATTAAAAGCTGTTAATTTTTTTGACTGAATTCTTCCGCTTGAAATCATCTTTGAAGGAAGTATAAAGTTTGGAACCCCCGCATCAAATAATGATCCATATGTTCCATCATTAATATAAAGTTTTTGTTTTTTTCGCAAATTAACTTTTACTATTGTTGAACCGCTTTCAGCTACTATAGCCCTACCAGGCTCGCAAATTAACTCTGGTATTGTCGGCAAATTAAGATTAGCGATAGATCTCTTGATTTCATCTAAATAATTTTCAAGCGGCTCAGGGTTTAAATCAGGATATATAGAAGGAAATCCACCACCAACATTTATGATGTCTGGAATAATTTTTGTTTTCTTAATTATACTTCCAACTTCACTTATTGCTTTGGTAAAAGATATTTTATGCATACATTGCGAGCCTACATGAAAGCTGATTCCAATTTTGTTAGCGTGTTCTTTACATAATCTTACAAGACCAAGTGACTCACTTGCATGAGCACCAAATTTTCTAGACAGGTCAATTTCCGCATGTTCATTCGAAATAGCTATTCTCACATAAAGGGTTAAATCTTTGGCGTGATTAGTTGCTTCAAGAATTTTTACCAACTCATCTTTAGTGTCGAGAGCAAAATCTCTAATACCTAATTTAAAGTAAGCTTTAGCAATATCATTTCTACTTTTTACTGTATGCATAAAATAAATATGTGCATCGGGTTTAATTTTTTTTATTAATAAAATTTCATTTAATGAAGCAGTATCAAAGTGTTCAATACCATTACTGATTATGTGCTTTAGAACTTCTTCATTAGGATTGGTTTTTACAGCATACAAAACTTTTCCAGGAAAATTATTTTTAAAGAATTTAATCGAAGTTTTAATGGAATCTGGACGTATACAATACACCGGATAATCCGGTTTTAACGTGTTAACTAATTTGTTAACGTCTTTAAATTTCTGCATCTCATGTGTCCCTCTTTAATCTTCACAAAAGGTTTTAAAAAATTTTATAAAAAAACCTTACAGTTTTGTTATTTAGTGTTTTTTCAAATAATGTAAAGTAAATAATTTTGTATAATCGGGTTGATAATTTTATCTTAGTGACCATATATATTTGAGAATGAAAAATATAAATCCAGACTTAAAAAGTTTAAAAATTTCAGATTTTGAAGATAAGAGCCTACTGATACTTGATGATGATGATCCATTTCGAAATAGACTAGCTAGAGCTATGGAAAAGAAAGGATTTCAGGTGAAAGAGGCCAAAAGCGTTGAAGAAGGCCTTAAAATTGCAAAAAGCACCCCAACTAATTTTGCCCTTGTTGATCTTAGACTTGAAGATGGTAGCGGATTGGAAGTGGTTAAGGAGCTTCATAAACTAAAAAAAGAGAGCCGAATTGTTATGCTCACTGGCTATGGAAATCTACCCACAGCTGTAGCGGCAGTTAAGGCAGGAGCCATAGACTATATCGCTAAACCTGTAGACGCAGATGATGTAGAGGCAGCTTTATTAGCTTTACCCGAATCAAAAGCCAAACCACCAGAAAACCCTATGTCAGCAGACAGGGTTAAGTGGGAACATATTCACCGTGTATTCGAGTTATGTAATAGAAATGTATCTGAGACCGCAAGAAGACTTAAGATGCACCGAAGAACACTACAACGTATTCTTTCTAAGAGATCACCTAGATAGTTATTTTAAATATTGATTTAGTTTTTTAATCTTAGACAAACTAAACAAAACTATTAGAACTTTAAAAAGTTCTGCTAATAAAAATGGTTGTACACCTACTTGAAATAAAGGGCTGGTGAAAAAAGGTTTTTCCCAACCGATTAGAGTTCCTAGCCATAAAATTCCAAAAATATAAATAAAACTTATTGCAATAGTTAATTTTAAAAAATTTTTAATAAAGTTGGTGACAACTGTATAATTTTTTAATAGAGAGCTCAGATCAATAGCATCATAATGAAATTTTCCTGCAAAATAAACCGTAAAAAGAAAGCCAACTAAATATCCCATTGTTGGTCCAGTAAAATAAACTATTCCAACGCCTTTTTCAGGTGAGCCTGAAAAAACGGGCAAACCAATTATTCCTTCAAATAAATAGAGCATTACAGTTACAACTCCTAACTTCCACCCAAGAGTTATTCCTAAAAATAAAACTACCAAAGTTTGCATTGTCATTGGTACAGGGTAAAAAGGAATCTTAATTTTTGATGAAATTGCTAAAAGGACAGTACCTATCAATGCAACAAATACATTTCTTATTACTTTAGACTGTTTTAGTTCTTTTATTAATTCCACAATTGTAACTTTACTTTTTTTTTTACTAAAATCTAGTGATTTGTTAGTTGCACAAAAACATCCTCTAAGTCGCCATCTTCAGTAGTTATATCTAGTATTTTAATATTATTTTTTTTTAAAACACGTGCTATGTCATCAAATTTATAAGCATTTTTCTCATATGTAACAGTTATAGAATCATTAGATTTCAAATTAAACACTACGCCTGATAAATTTAAGTCTCTGTTATCGTATCCTTCTAAAACTTTAAATGTAATTTTTTTAGTTTGAATTCTATCTAATAATTTCTGCGTAGTATCTAATGCAACTAAATTTCCTTTATCAATAATTGCTATCCTGTCACACATCTCTTGTGCCTCAAAAAGATAATGTGTTGTTAAAATAATTGTCACCCCTTCTTTATTTAAAGCTTTAACATTTTCCCAAAGATTTTTTCTTAACTCTACATCAACCCCAGCTGTAGGTTCATCTAAAACAAGTATAGGCGGTTGATGCACCATAGCTTTTGCAATTAATAATCTTCTTTTCATTCCACCAGATAAACTTCTTGCATAGGAGTCAGCTTGTTTTTCTAGCGCAACCATTTCTAATATAATATCTGTAATCCTATCTTTCTCAGGGACACCGTATAAACCTGCTTGTAATTCTAATAATTTTCTAGGGCTAAAAAATGCATCCAAATTTATTTCCTGAGGAACAATCCCTATCGACGCCCTAACTTGTCTTGGATTTTGATCTAAGTCAAATCCCCAAACATTAATTTTTCCCTCCGTTTTGGCAACCGTACCAGCTAGAATACTTAAAAAGGTGGTCTTTCCAGCTCCATTTGGACCAAGCAGACCAAACACCTCACCTTGCTTAACTTCAATATTTAAGTTGTTTAAAGCTTTATTTGAAATGTTTTCTTTTTTATTTTTTGAATATATCTTAGTTAAGTTTTCAACACTTAAAGCAATTTTGTTCATAGTTTATTTAATTATATCACGAAATAAATAAGGTATTATAATTATTAAATTTATGACTTCCTTAAAAAAAACAGATCATTTTTATTTGATTGATGGATCAGGGTATATTTTTAGAGCTTATTATGCCTTACCCCCACTTTCAAGAAAAAGTGATGGACTTCCCACAGGTGCTGTAAGCGGTTTCTGCTCAATGCTTTTTAAATTATTAGAAGATTCTCGATCTGATGACTCAAGTCAAAAACCAACCCACTTTGCGGTAATCTTTGACTCAGCTAAAAAAAATTTTAGGAATGATATTTATACTGAGTATAAGGCTAATCGTTCTGAAACTCCTGAGGATTTAGCCCCTCAATTTGAATATATTAGAAAAGCCGTAAAGGCCTTTAGCTTACCTTCAATAGAACTAATTAATTATGAAGCAGACGACCTTTTAGCAACCTACGCAAAACAGATTGTAGAAGCTGGAGCCAAAGTAACTGTAATTTCTTCAGACAAAGACTTAATGCAATTAGTTTCAGAAAAAATAAGACTATATGACCCAATGAAAAATAAGGTTTTAGGAGAAAAGGAAGTATTTGAAAAATTTGGTGTAAAACCCAATCAAGTAATTGATGTTCAATCTTTAGCAGGAGATTCATCAGACAACATACCTGGTGTTCCTGGGATAGGAGTAAAAACAGCTGCTGAACTTATTAATAAATATAAAACATTAGATGTTTTACTAGAAAATATTAATGAAATTCCACAAAACAAGAGAAGAGAATCGCTTTTGACAAATAAAGATAAAGCGATACTTAGTAAAAAATTAGTTACTTTAAAAGACGATGTCCCGGTAAAAGAAAAACCCGAAGATTTCATTATGAAAAATGTTGATAGAGAAAAACTTTTTAAATTTTTAAGAGAAATGGAATTTAATCGATTACTTAGTCAGGCCATTAGTTTTTATGGTGAAACCCAAGTATCAGATTCAAATGAATTTAGTCCAAAGAAAAAAAAAGAAAATAATATAAACACTAAAAGTTATGAGTGTATTTTAGATGAAAAAAATTTAAACAAATGGATAAAAATATTAGAAGAAAAAACTGTAATTGCAGTAGATACTGAAACATCTTCTTTAAACCCTTTGGAAACAAATCTAGTTGGAATTTCATTTAGCTACGCACCAAACAAAGCATGCTATATTCCTTTAGCTCACAAAGAAAAAGGCTTAAAAAAAGAAATAGTTTTAAAAAAAATTAAACCTCTTTTAGAAGACCCAAGTATCAAAAAAGTAGGGCAAAATATAAAATTTGATTTCATTGTTTTAAAGCAGAATGGAATAGAAATTAACTCTATCGAAGACACAATGTTAATTTCCTACACATTAGATGCAGGCACAAATCGTCATAACATGGATACTTTATCAGAAATTCATTTAGGGCATAAGACAATATCCTTTAAGGAATTAGTAGGCACAGGAAAAAATAAATTAAATTTTTCAGATATAAAACTTGATAAAGCAACAGAATATGCTGCAGAAGACGCAGATGTAACCTTACGGCTGTATGAGAATTTAAAAGAAAGACTAAATGAAGAAAAATTAAATAAAATTTATGAATACTTTGAGAAACCAATGGTAAAATTACTCTCAAAATTAGAATTCAATGGAATAAAAGTAGATGCAAGTCACCTTAAGAAACTATCAGCACGATTTGAAAAAAAATTAAAAAAAATAGAAAAGGACATATATGTA
>Ga0307986_10004028_pt1 | contig 10073 bp, 6 predicted proteins | sample EllFjometageno82_FD_203170 | JGI IMG/M metagenome (GOLD analysis project Ga0307986, IMG submission 203170) | Marine microbial communities from Ellis Fjord, Antarctic Ocean - #82 | ecosystem: Environmental > Aquatic > Marine > Unclassified | place: Southern Ocean | collected 2014-10-09
CCTCATGTGGATTTGAACCTGGAAAAACTGTTGAGTACAAACCATTAGTCGATGCAGCAATTAAAATGGCTTCTCATAAAATAGATAAAATGATTTTATTTCAAAGAATAGATCATACTGTAGAGCTAAATGCTCCAAAAGAAATTAGTTGGAGTGAGGCACTATCAAATGCAAAAGAAGTAGATTGTGTTGAAATGAATTCAAATGATTTAGCTTATATTTTATACACTTCAGGAACTACTGGTGTACCAAAAGGAATTGTAAGAGATATTGGAGGTCACATAGTTGCTCTTAAATGGACTATGAAAAATATTTATAATATTGATGCTGATGATGTGTGGTGGTCAGCAAGTGATATTGGTTGGATTGTTGGGCACTCATATATTGTTTATGCTCCTTTGTTCAAAGGTTGCACCACAGTATTATTTGAAGGAAAACCAGTTGGTACTCCTGACGCAGGTGCTTTTTGGAAAATAATTTCAGACTATAAAGTAAAATCTCTTTTTACTGCACCAACCGCTTTTAGAGCTATAAAGAAAGAGGATCCTGAGGGTAAGTTTTTCTCAAAATATGATTTAAGTAAATTCGAGTCATTATTTTTAGCAGGTGAAAGAGCTGATCCAGATACTATCAAGTGGGCAGAAAATTTATTAAAAGTTCCTGTAATTGATCATTGGTGGCAAACAGAAACTAGCTGGGCTATTAGCTCTAATTGCACGGGAATTGAAATGATGAAGACAAAATATGGTTCAGCCTGCAAAGCTGTGCCTGGTTATGACGTTAAAATAATGAAACCAGATCAAACATTAGCTAAACCAAATGAAATGGGAGATATTGTTGTAAAGCTACCTTTGCCCCCAGGAACTTTTCCAACACTATGGAATGCAGATAAAAGATATAAAGATAACTACATGACTAATTATGAGGGTTATTATGAAACATATGATGCAGGGCATATTGATGAAGATGGATACATTTGGATAATGTCTAGAACAGATGACATTATTAATGTTGCTGGTCACAGGCTTTCGACAGGCGCTATAGAAGAGGTTTTATCAGAACATCAATCAGTTGCTGAATGTGCTGTGTTAGGAGTTGCTGATAAATTAAAAGGACAATTGCCAATAGGTCTCGTAGTCCTTAAGACTGGTGTTAAAAAAGATAACGAAACTATCTCAAAAGAATGTATAAAAATGGTAAGAGATACCATTGGACCTGTTGCTGCGTTTAAAATTGTAATTGTTATTAAGAGATTACCAAAAACTAGATCTGGTAAAATATTAAGAGGAACTATTAGAAAAATTGCTGACAAAGAAGAGTATAAAATACCAGCAACAATTGATGATCCCGCAATTTTAACAGAGATAAAAGAAGACCTAATTAAGAATAATATTCTTAAGTAGTGATTAAAACATATATAATTTTAGCAATTGCAATTTTTTGTGAAGTAGGTGGAACAATGTTGTTACCAGTTTCACAAAATTTTACAAAGACTGTTCCAACAGCTAGTCTTGCAGTTTTATATTTATCGTCTTTTTATCTTATAACTTTTGTAGTTGATAAAATTCCAATCGCTATTGTTTATGCAACATGGAGTGGTCTTGGAGTATTTACAGTTGCAATATTGAGCTATATTTTTTTTAAACAATCATTATCTTGGCAAGCTGTAATGGGATTATTTTTGATTGTTGCTGGTGTTGTGCTCGTAAATAGTTTTACAACAAAAATTAATTAAATTTTAATTAATAAATTTATTTAAGTCCGGTTTATAATATTTAGGTCCCTTCATGACCTTTCCTTGTTCATTATAAATTGGTTTTCCATTCTCACCAAGCTTGCTCATATTTGAATTATGAACTTCTTCAAAGCAATCATCAAGATTAATACCAAAAGCATGACCAGCACCATAAACTACATATAATATATCGGTTAAAGCATCAGCTACTTCTAATAGGTCTTTTCTTTCTAACGCAATCTTAAGTTCCTCTATTTCTTCACTAATCAAATCATATCTAAGCTTATTAATCTTATCTGTACTAAAAGAAGGTTTGATTTTACTCTCTTGACCAAAAGTTTGCATGAAAGTTTTTACTTTTTTAAAGTTTGACATTTAGCTCCTGTAATTTTTTAAAATTTAATGTATAAATATATTAATTTAATTATTATATATTAATCAATGAAATTAAGAAAAGAATTTGACAGTATAGGGAGTATAAATGTACCAAATGAAAAATATTGGGGGGCGTCAACACAAAGATCTAATAAATTTTTCAATATTGGAAAAATTTTAGTTGATATTTCAATAATCAAATCTATCGCTATTATTAAAAGATCAGCCGCTGTAGTTCATTTAAAAGAAGCGCAGATCGAAAGAAAAATAACTAATTCTATAATTAAAGCTTCAGAGGAGGTAATTAATGGAAAACTCGATAAAAATTTTCCATTAAAGGTTTGGCAGACTGGTTCTGGCACTCAAACCAATATGAATGTAAATGAGGTAATCGCTAATAGAGCGATTGAGATGATGGGTGGTAAAAAAGGTTCAAAAAAACCAGTGCATCCCAATGATCATGTAAATAAATCTCAATCCACTAATGATGTTTTTCCAACGGCTATGCATATATCAGTAGCTCAAGAAACTATTGGTAAACTTTTACCAAGTTTATCAATTTTAGAAAAAGAATTAAATAAAAAATCTAAAGAATTTAAAGATATTATTAAAATTGGAAGAACACATTTACAAGATGCTACTCCTTTATCACTAGGTCAGGAGTTTTCAGGCTATCAAGTCCAACTAAAAAAGTGCATTGAGCGAATAAAATATGCCCTCAAAGAAATGTATTTTCTTGCACAAGGAGGAACTGCTGTTGGAACTGGGATTAATTCTAAAAAAGGTTTTGACAAAAAAATTGTTAAAGAAATAGCAAAATATACTAAAATTCCTTTTAAACCTGCCGTGAATAAATTTGCAGAACTAGCAGCACACGACTCAATTGTTAACTTTTCTGGCTCTTTAAACACTTGTGCTGTCGCGTTAATGAAAATTGCGAATGATATAAGGTTTTTAGGTTCAGGACCAAGAGCAGGATACGGTGAATTAATATTACCAGAAAATGAACCTGGCTCATCCATTATGCCAGGAAAAGTAAATCCAACTCAATGTGAAGCTGTAACTATGGTTTGTGTTAAAGTAATAGGAAATCATACTGGAATTACTTTAGCAGGATCTCATGGCCACTTTGAACTTAATGTATTTAAACCATTAATTGCACATAATGTACTTCAATCCATAGAGCTTATCGCAGATAGTACAAAAAATTTTTCTCTTTATTGTGTGAAGGGAATTAAAGCTAATAAAAAAAAAATTAAAGAACATTTAGATAATTCATTAATGTTAATTACAGCTTTAGCACCACGCATTGGATATGACAATGCTGCTAAAATAGCAAAAACAGCATTAAAAAATGGCACAACATTAAAGTATGAAACTCTTAAATCAGGGCTTATTAAAGAGAAAGAATATGAGTTTATAGTCGATCCCAAAAAAATGATTTATCCCGAATAAGCAGCGAATAATTCATTAAAAATTCTTCTACTTTTATTTAAATTGTAATCAACACTGTTATTAAATCTCTCTATTATATCGGTTATTCCATCATTACTTTCAGTGCCATCTATTTTTAGATTGTTTATAATTAATTGTTTTTCTAAAAAATTATAATCTAAGTTAATAAGCATTTTTTTTATTTTTTTTCTTGAATTTTTAGGTGTTAAAAAAAAAGAAAATAATTTTTTTGTATTTTCAATATTAATTTCAACATCTGTATTTAAAATTAATTTATTATTTTCCATAAATAAATTACTATTTTTTAATTCTAAAAAACCTATTTTTTTATTAATTAATTTTGTATTATCGAAATTAATTTTATTATTTATTATATTAAAATTGACTATAGATGATTTGAAAATTTCACTATTTTTATTAGAATCAATCTTAATTATAATATTTGCATTTACATTTTCATTGAACAATAGCCCTGACTGAATCAGTCCAAATATAATAGAGTTAACGTCAAATAGCTTAAATAAACTATATTCTTTTAAATTTATATTAGCATTTAAATCAAAGGGTTCGAGCGAGATCTCTCCCTTATAATAAAGATTTAAGTTTTCTGATTGCAAATCGTTAGAGCCAAAAATAATCAAATTTTTATCAATATTATATTTGGTTTTAATTTTTGAATTAAAAATCGATAAATCAAATAGACCGTTTACAAGATCATTTGCAATATTAGATTCATTAAAAATTTTTAATTTTAATTTTTTTATCTTCATGGTGATTAAAGATTTTTTTTCATTAAAAAATTCTTTATTTAGATTTAAAACAAAAGGTAAATTAAAAATTTCTCCTTTTAATTTTAGTAAATTTTTATTTTTTATTTTATCATAAAAAAAGAGACCTCTTTTTACTTTTATAATAGTTATTGTTTCATCATCAGTACTTTTAATAAAAATTTTGCTATTATTTATTAAAATATTTTTATTTGAAAATTTTTTATGACTTCTTTTTTTTAAAAATACTAAATCTTCTTCATAAAATGAAAAATTTGCATCATCAATTAATAATTTTTTAATAACAATATTATTTTTATTAAAAAAATTACTTTGATTAATAAATATTTTTAACATTTTAATTTCTGCTAGTTCGATCATTTTCTCATCATTATTTCTAAACATTTTAGAATTTTTTATTAAAAAATGGGGAGATGGTAAAATGCGATAGGAAATATCATAAGAAGTACTAAAATTTATTTTAAATTTTTCTAATAACTGATTCTCAATTTTATTTTGAAGCCATGCCTTATTATATAAAGTTGGAATAGATAGATAAAATAGATAGGTAAATGATAATGTGATAAAAACTATTACAATTACGTTAATATAGCTAATTTGAGATTTGAAAACAAAAATTTTAATTTTATTAATGATACTAATTTGAGATTTAACAACAAATACTTTAATTTTTTTAACTTTAAAATTTGTATTATCAAATACTAATTTAAAAAAATTGTTTATTTTGCTATTAAGTTTTAATAGTCTCTTTTTGAATAAAGAATCAAAAAAATTTGAAATCGTTCTTATGTGCTTTTGTTTCATATTTACCATTAAGATTTAATAAGCTTATAATGATAATTTTAAAATGATAAACTCAGAATACTTAAAAAACTTAAATAATGCTCAAAAAGAGGCTGTTTTGTATCTTGATGGCCCATTACTTATAGTGGCTGGAGCAGGATCTGGAAAAACTAAAGTATTGACCTCAAGAATTGCCCATATAATCAAAGAAAAGAAAGCATTTCCAAATCAGATACTATCTGTGACCTTTACAAATAAAGCTGCAAAAGAAATGCAAAACAGAGTGAGTTCAATACTTAATTCTGAAGCTATAGGTTTATCTTGGCTTGGAACTTTTCACTCTATTTGTGCAAAATTATTAAGAAAACACGCACCAGCTGCTGGATTAACTTCTAATTTTACAATCATTGATACCGATGACCAGGTAAGATTAATAAAAAATATTTGTAAATCTGAGAATATAGACATCAAACAATTAGCTCCAAAATATATCTTATCAATTATTGATAGGTGGAAAAATAAAGGTTTTTACCCTAACGAAGTTATTATTAATAAAAATGATATATATGAAAAAACTGTTCTCCCTCTTTATAAAATTTATCAACAAAAATTATTAGATTTAAATGCTTGTGACTTTGGTGATCTAATCTTGCATGTTGTTAAAATCCTAGAAAGAAATTTAGATATAAGGGAAATATATTCAAATAACTTTAAATATATCCTAGTTGATGAGTATCAAGACACAAACTATATTCAAAGTAGGTGGCTTTTTTTACTATCAGAAAAACATAAAAACCTTTGCTGTGTTGGTGATGATGATCAATCCATATATAGTTGGCGTGGAGCAGAAATTAAAAATTTTTTAGAATTTGATCAGGTTTATAAAAATTCAAAAGTAATAAGATTAGAAGAAAATTATCGCTCATCTCAAAATATTTTATCAGTTGCTTCTAATCTTATTGAAAATAATCAAAATAGAGTTGGTAAAACTTTAAAAACTACAATGGAGGAGGGTGACCTTGTAAATCTTAATTGTTTTAAAAATGGGAAAGATGAAGCAATCGGAGTTTCAGATGAGATCGAAAAAAAATTAAAAAAAAAATATTCATTTAATAATATTGCAATTTTAGTTAGGGCTATCTTTCAAACAAGGGAGTTTGAGGAAAGATTTTTAAAAATTGGGTTACCTTATAGAATTTTAGGTGGAACAAAATTCTATGAAAGAGCAGAAATTAAAGACTGCGTTGCATACTTAAGATTGATTCATCAGCCAAAAGACGATTTAGCTTTTGGCAGGATAGTAAATAATCCTAAAAGATCTATAGGAGAAAGTACTATAAAATTAATACATGAATTTTCTAAAGATAATTCTGCAAGTTTAGAAATTGCATCAAAAAAATTAATAGAAAAAAATTTAATCAAACCCAAGACAAAAATCGGCTTAAGTGCTTTTCTATTTTTGATAGATAAATGGCGAAATGATATTAATGTAAAAAAAATTAATCATATTAAACTTTTACAATTAGTTTTAGATGAGTCTGGCTATTCAGCTATGCTTAAAAATAAAAAAGATCTTGAGAATGAAAATAGATTAGAAAATATTAAAGAACTTTTAAGCGCTATGAAAGAATTTGATAGTCTAGAAACTTTTTTAGAACATGTGGCATTGGCAACTTCAATTGATCAGGATTGGGATGGAGAAAAGGTAAACATGATGACAATGCATGGCTCAAAAGGACTTGAATTTGACGTAGTTTTCTTACCAGGATGGGAAGAAGGTCTTTTTCCACATCAAAAATCTATTGAAGAAAAAGGTCAAAGCGGACTTGAGGAAGAAAGACGGTTGGCCTATGTCGGTATAACTAGGGCTAAAAAGAAAGCACTTATATCTTTTGCTATGAATAGATTTTATCAAGGTAATTGGATTGACAGCATGGCTTCTAGATTTATTGAGGAATTACCAGAAAAGTATTTGGAAAAGAATTCATTTTTTGATGAATCTAAAGATGATGAAAATGACTTTGATTTTAATCAAGACTTTGAAATCGATGAGGGTACAAGAAGCCCAGGATGGATAAGATATCAAAAAAGAATTAAATGATTAAAACTAAAATTAAACTTTTAAAGAAAAAATTCAAGAAACTTAAAATTGATGGCTATATTATTCCTAAAAATGATGAGTATTTTTCAGAATATGCAAAAAATGATAGATTGAGAAATATTAGTAATTTTTCAGGGTCAGCAGGTCTAGCAGTTGTTTTAACAAAAAATAATTATTTATTTGTTGATGGTAGGTATACTATTCAAGCACAACAAGAATCTGCTAAAAATTTTAAAGTTATTGAACTTCATAAGAAATTACCTCACTCAATTATTAGGGGTTATAATTTAGGTTATGATCCAAGGTTGTTTACTTCAAAAAACATAAAAAAATATTTTTTGAATAACAACCTTATCTCAATTAATGAAAACTTGATTGATCAATTATTTAAATTTAAAGAAAATAATTCTAAACCTTTTTTCTCTTTACCAAAAAAAATAATAGGTGAAACACATCAATCAAAAATTATAAAAGTTACAAATTTTCTTAAAAAAAATAATGCTGATTATTTGTTTACTAGTGCCCCTGAAAATATTGCATGGCTTTTAAATATAAGGGGATATGACAATCCAAATAGTCCAATACCTAATGCTAGATTAATTATTAATAAAAACAAAAAATTATTTTTAATTACCAAGAAAAATAATGTTAAAATTATTATTAAAGAAAAAAAGTTAAAAAAAAATCAAATTATTAATCCTGGGAACTTTGTAAGTTTAATTGATAAACTAAAAGGAAAAAATTTTGTAATAGATAATAAAACTTGTTCAATTTTCTTTGAAGACATAATTAAATCTAAATTTAATATTTTAGATAAAGATGACCCAATTTATAAATTGAAATCAATCAAAAATTCATATGAAATTAATCATATGATTGAAGCTCACAAGAAAGACGGCTTGGCTCTAACAAAATTTATTTATTGGATAAAAAATGTAAATAAAAAAAAGATTACTGAATTAGATGCTCAGAATAAATTAGAAAAATTCAGAAAACTTAACAATGACTATTTATTTCCAAGTTTTAATACTATTGCTGGTTCAGGCTCAAACGGTGCCATCGTTCATTACAGCGCAACAAAAAAATCTGCAAAAACTATCAACAAAAATGATGTCTTGCTTATAGATTCTGGTGGGCAATATCGTTACGGTACAACGGATGTTACTAGAACGATTTGTTTTTCTAAACAAAAACAATACATAAAAGATACATTCACTAATGTTTTAAAAGGTCATATTTCTGTAGCTCTTACTGACTTGAGCAAAGACAACAATGGAAGAAAAATTGACATAAGAGCAAGAAAATTTCTAAAAAAAGAAGGTTTAGATTATGCGCATGGCACGGGTCATGGAGTTGGATTCTTTTTAAATGTGCACGAAGGCCCTCAGTCAATATCAAAATACAATTCTATAAAAATAAAAAAAGGTATGATTTTAAGTAATGAACCTGGATATTATAAAAAAAATCATTTTGGAATTAGAATAGAAAACCTAGTTTATGTTAAGCAACTAAAAAATAAATTATTTTTTGAAAATCTTACTCTAGCACCAATTGAAAAGGATTTAATTAATTTTAAATTATTGAATAAAATAGAAAAAGATTATTTATTTAGATATCATTTGAATATTTATTCAAAATATTCAGGCGCACTTGATAAAAACGAGAGAAAATGGTTAGCTACTCTTATTTAGCATTTTCATCAGTTCTTTTTGATCAATAATTTTGATCTTTAATTCATTAGCTGCATTAATCTTTTTTATAGTTGATTTTTCACCGGCAATTAAATAATCAAGTTTTTTATTGACGTTACTTATTATCTTTCCAGAGTTCTGTTCAATTAAAGATTTTGCTTCTCCGCGGCTAATTCCATTTAATTTTCCTGTTAGCATGAAAGTCTTATTTTGCAATAAACCTTTATTATTTACTATTATAATATCTGATATGGTTAAATTTTTATCTAGTTCGGATAAAACCTTTAAGTTTGTTTTGCTTAAAAAAAATTTTGTAATTGAATTAACTTGTGTAACTCCTATTCCATCAATATTCGATAACATTTCTATATTATTTTTATCTGATAATTTAAAAAAATTTACAGCTGTTTTTAAATGTCTTGCGATGAGTTTGGCATTTTCCTGTCCTATATGTCTAATCCCCAATGAATAAATGAATCTTTCTAAAGAAATTATTTTTTTTTCTTGTATTGAGAATTTTAAATTTGTTACTGATAATTTTCCCCATCCTTCTAACTCTTCTATTTTACTATAATTGAGGTTAAAGATATCTTGTGGTAATCTAATTATCTTTAAATTCCAAAAATTTTCTATAATTTTTTTTCCTAATCCATCCATATTAAATGCCTCTTTTGATACAAAATGTTTAATTTTTTCTATGGCAATCTTCTCACATTCATATCCTTCACTAATGCACCTTCTAACCGCATCCCTTTTTTTAGTTATCTCATTATAATCTTTTATTGTCTTGCTGCCACATGACGGACAATTCAAGGGAAAAATAAATTTTTTTGAATTTTTTGGTCTATTTTTTAGATCTACTGAAACCACATGAGGTATTACATCTCCAGCTCTTTCAACTTTCACCGTGTCTCTAACTCTTATGTCTTTTCTAACAATTTCATCTTCGTTATGAAGTGTAGCATTTGAGACCATTACTCCCCCAATATTCACAGGCTTAATTTTTGCAACTGGTGTAAGCGCTCCTGTCCTGCCTATTTGAATTTCTATATTTATTATTTCTGAAATTGAACTGTTGGCAGAAAATTTATGTGCTATTGCCCATCTAGGTGCATTAGCTGCAAAACCCAGCCTTCTTTGCAAAT
>Ga0307986_10004029_pt1 | contig 10072 bp, 4 predicted proteins | sample EllFjometageno82_FD_203170 | JGI IMG/M metagenome (GOLD analysis project Ga0307986, IMG submission 203170) | Marine microbial communities from Ellis Fjord, Antarctic Ocean - #82 | ecosystem: Environmental > Aquatic > Marine > Unclassified | place: Southern Ocean | collected 2014-10-09
TAGCGTTTCTTTAACGTAAGCATTCATCTCGTCAGGTAAGATTTCGCCGGTGTATTTCTCAATCTCGTCTTGCGTCCGTTTGAGGTTAATAAACTTGTCTTGTAGGTTAAATCTCCACCATTCAAAGCTTGTTGCATCTGGCATCTCAAAGTGATTCTCGTCCAGAACGCTTAGTTCTGTTGGGCCATCTTTGTTAGTAACATTCTCGACTTCAAGCCCCAGCATTTTTATGCGTTGTTCTACCTGCTTAATGTTTTTAGCAGTAACTTCCAAAGGCTTACCATTGGGGAACATCTCTCCATTGGGCTTCCTTTCGATGACGATGTCCCATCCGCCAGCGCGTGGCTTTGCAGTAAGCAATCGTTTGCCGTCAGCATCTACACCATAAATCGTAACGTCTGGCTTACCGGTTCCTTTTTCGTTCTTAACCTTAACACTTGGCCGCTTAGATCCTTCAATCAACGGAGCGCCAGGGCGCATACCGCCACTTGGCGACGTAGCATTAGATCCTTGTAGAGATACATTGCTTGCCTTGCCTTGGCTAGTCTTGCCTTTAAGCACTACTTTTTGTGGGGGCTTAGAGTCACCTTTGCTTTTTAGCATCCCAGAAGTAGAAAGCCCATCAGAAGATGGGCTTTTTGTTTCATTGTTTTTATTGGTATAGTCTTGTCGCCTATTTGCTTGCCGCCCTTCTGCAAAGGCTTCACCCATATCGTAGACACGCTTGCGTAAGTCAGAAAAGCTAACCTCTTTGACAAATCCAATCTTGCGAAGCATATCGCGGATATAGGTAACTATCTTGTTCCAGTATTTGTCGGGCTTAGACATTGGTGCTTCAGCGACTTTAGCTAATAGCTCTTCAGCTTGAACGTCAATCGTTTCATCTTTATAGTCAAACTTAACGTCTTTCCATATCTTTTTAAGAGTCTTACTTTTGGGAGCATTCTCTTTGATTACGTCGATCAGCCCTTGGACATCTTTTGCTTCAAATAGTCCCAAGCCTTTATGTACCAAAAGTTCGTGCTGGATGGTGGAATCAATGTCTTGTACTGAGTTGATATTCTCGGCAATGAAGACGACGGCGTCTTGCTCTGTGTAGTATCCACCTTTGATTGGGCCATCTGTAGCTGTTGAGCCAGCGCCAAAGGCATTGTCTTGTGTATCACGAATCCACACTTGGACATTATCTGCTCCTTTGTATTTGGCCAAGAAGGCGTCCACTCGCGCTTGGATCTGCGCTTCAGTAACACCTTTAGGCTTAGCATTTGGGCTGAGTATAGCAGACTTGCTAAACAGCACATCACCCTGCGACATATCGCCATCTGTGCTATCTGATTTAGTCTCAGCGTTGGCTTCTACATAGGCATCAACTTTAGCGTCTTCTTCTAAGCTGACTGCCTCTGGTGGGTTATCGAACAGTCCCTCTTGGCCAAAGCCCATAGCGATGTCTGCTGGAGCATTGCTTCCAGTAAGCATGAACTCGCCTACCTCTTTGTCAGCTTTAACTTTATCGCTTGCAGTCTTCTCTTTAGCTGCCTGTTCAGTGGCGGCAGTAGCAGCCAGTTCTGTGTCGGCTGCTAAAGACTCTTCGGTCTGTGCTTCAAGATCGAAAGACTCTTCAGTCTGTGTTTCAGTAGTATTGACGCTACCTTTTGAGTCACGGAAGTTAGCCCAGTTATCCGGCATCCATTTGACTAAGAATTGAATTGTGTTGCTGGGAAGGTCTTTAACTTTGTTTTTATTAACATTTAGCTTTATTTGATTGTCAGTGTACTGACCCATCGAGCTACTCACAGAAACTTGGTTTATTAGCTCTGTTCGTTGCTCAATACTTGCATTCTCCCAGAAGGAGTCAATATCGCTTTTATTTTCATTAACGAATTTATTTACGGAAGCTCTTTTCTCTTTATCCGCAACCCGACGAGCTTCACCATCTATTTCAGCTTGAGCCACTTCATCATCATATATTTTCTGAGAGGCGGGGCTTCGCAGTGGTATTTCTAAATCATTATTAGCTGTTGCCCATGAGTAGATCGTACGCGCGTTGGAGTCATACTGTGGTAATCCGTTTATTGATCCACCGGTTTTCACTGCATTAGCGTATCGGTATACATCTTCTTGTGAGATTTGACCGGCTCTGACTGCTTCGGTAAATGCTTCTAGGGTGTCATAGGTAGCCATCAAATTGGCTCCCTCTACTGCGTCAACAATTCGATTAGCTTGGCGATTGGCGTCCCCAGTCTGCATTAACCCAGCTTGGCGTAGCAAATTCTTGCGCCATTTACCCGTATTATTAGAGAACTTTGTAATAACTCCTTTACGTTCTTTCTCGCCGGTTCTATCAACGCTAACTTTATTGCGTAATGACTTAGGTCTTAGTGATGAACTATCGGCGTCCACGGCCCCAGACAATCCAGCATTATTGATTCCTCCCCCGCTTCCCGCTTCGCTGTTTGCAATGGTGTTTCCAGATGCAACACTAGGGCTGAGTAATACTCCCATCTCATTTGTGACATTCTGCGATTCATTATTGCTCGATCCAGTTGCGACATCTGTACTTGATCCTGCAAGTCCTCGATCTCCTGCAACCTGTTGAACATCTCGTTCTGGTCGTATGTCTCCCACCCTGGCGGTTTGATTTGATCCACTGCTATCTCCTATTTCAACCCCTGCCATAGACATCTGGAGTTGCAATACAGCTTCAGATTCTTTGGGGTAGTTGGTTAGGATAGAGTCAATATCGCTTTGTGGCAAGCCACCATTACGAGCTTCGTCTATTGCAGAAGTAAGTGTTTGATCTAAAGCTGAAGCTGGGGCTTGAAGTGCAGGGGCTTCGGGTACAACACCGCCTTGGGCGACAAAGTCTTCAGTCCGTACAGCGTCTTGCTGTGCTGCGTAACTCTCATTCCTAGTGGATACAACAGTTTCACCGCGTACTGCTTTTTGTAGAAGGTCTACGAAGTCGTTAACTGTAGAGTTAGGATCTATGTAGCCTGACTGGGCTAGCGTTTCACGCGCTGCATCAAGCGATACGCCTTGATCTGGCTTCGCTCTAAATACAGGTTGAAGATTAGCCTTACGCATTCCAAAATCTGCTGGATCAAATCCTTCAGCACTAGCTTCACCGCGCCTAACACCGCCAATTTTAGCAATGGCCGTTAGTAGATCATCTTTGGTAGCGTCAACCAGTTTAGGGTCAACCTTTTTAGTTTGTGCTGCGTTCTCTGGCCTTTCAGACAGAGGCACTAGCTTCTTTTTAACGGGGGCAACAGGTGGTAACTCAGTCGGTGTCGTAGCTATGCTTGCATTAAAAGCAGCAATCTCTTGGTCGATCTCTAGTTGATTCTCAACATCGTCTAAGTCCATTTGTGCCATATCATCGGCAGTAATAGTGAGGGCGTCTGGCTCTAACTGAGGTGTATTATCGGCTATAGCTGCAAGGGGGTCTGCGTCTATCTGTGGTGCGACAGAGTCGCCAAAGGGAGCGGGAACTGTGGTGATGGGTTCAGCTTGTACAGCGGTTAACGCAGCGGCTAAGTCATCGTCTAACTCTGCGCGTTGCGCATTAATATCTACTTCTACTTGCGCGATGTCCGGCGCTTCACTGGTGGGCGCATCAGGGGTAGCTGTTTCCTCTCTGTAAACTACAGTCCCATCGCCAGTAATGGCGATTGCATTTGGGTCTTGGAACTCTGGGCTAAGCGTACCGCTGGCATTACCAGATCCGTCGTCATTAGTGCCTCCACCGTTGGCTAAATCTCTCGAGTTAGAATCAATAGATTGTGCTAGATTGTTCGCTTGTTTAATATCAGAAACGGTACTAGCAGCGGCTACTGGCCCACTCATGCCGGCTGAAATAAACGCTGTGTCAACAAGACGGTCAAAGACTTCTAGCGGATCGTACTCAGCACCTTCACTTGCCGCAGCACCTATAATGGCGCTTTCTTGCAGGATCTCCGTACCCATTTCGCTTCCAACTTTTCTGGAGAAAACCTTTGCAAACTCTTTAGCAGCCTCGTAAAACCCTTCACTTAAAAGCTGTTTTAGTATTTGATCGCCACTCATTTGGGCTAGTTGCCCCACGGGAAACGCTTTACCCGCACCAAACTTCTCCAAGACGCCAACGACTATTCCAACCCCAGCGACTTTTTTGTTGTTTACTTCAACGCCTTTGTCTTCCATTTCCAGTGCAGCTTCGCCAGTTCCCAAAACGCCAGCAACCCCGATTGTTGCCGCGCCAATAGATAGCGGAATCCAAACAGGGGCAGTCCACGCTACGGCTAACGCTGAAACTCCTGCCGCTCCAAGAGCAAAGCCAGAACTTACTGAGTTTTCTGCTATAGATTCACCCACATAACCAAGCGCCGCACCAAAACCATCTTCATTAAAAGTCTCACGAAGGCTACCCCTACCGTAAGAAGATTTATAGCCACCCTCTGCTATCTCCATGTCCTGATTGGCTACATATTCTTTAGCCCACTTAGCGATAGGTTCAGACTCAGACAGTTCAGCCCAAACTTGTGCGCCACGACCAAACATCTTTTGCGCTTGGTCAGCAGCAAACTCAAAGGAATTATCCGTTTTATTAGATGAACGCTCTTTAGCAAAGTCATTGGCTAAGTCCATGTTTATAAACGAAGGCCAAGTCATGCCATCTTTCTGACGCTCGATGGCTCGATTAACTGCGACTTCTTCGTGTTGCTCAGTAATGTTAAAGCTAAGAAGCCCGTCAAGGTCATCCTGCCCAGCGACTAAAGTAGGTATTACAGTAGGCATTCCGTCATTCAATTCGGGGTGATTAACTGTAATTGTTAATTCGGTGCTTACACTGCCATCTTCACTGTTCTTCCAACCGCCAAGCTCTCCCCATCCTTGCTTATCAGGAGTAACCTTAATAGGTTTGAATGCCTGTGTTTGGCTTTGGGCTTCTAGTTGAGGTGTTACCGCAGTTTCAACACTGGGCAGAGGATTAGAAAACATTCCAAAGTCTTTATCTTCATCACTGGCTACAGGGCCAGAAAACATTCCAAAGTCTTCATCTTCAACACTGGTCACAGGGCCGGAAAACATCCCAAAGTCTAAGTTGTCAGTCATACTGCTACCTTTAAATAATGGCCAGAAACGAAAAAGCCCGACACGGAGTCGGGCTTTGTTTGGTGAGGTTACTGTTTGGGTTTACTATTTAGCTGTAAGACCACTGGTATCTATTTTCAGATACTTTTTCTTCAGTGCATCAACGACTTGTTTAAGGGTTCTGTTACCGGCGTCAATCGCCCGTTGCCCGTCAGATAAGTCTTTTGCTTCATCGGTTGATCCACCAGTTGATCCACCAGTTGATCCACCAGTCGTTTTACCAGTCGTTTTACCAGTCGTTTTACCAGAAAAGACATCATCCATAACGCCGGCCAAATCTAATGACTTATTAGCTTTCCAAAGTTTAACAATGGTAGCCGTATCTTTTGATACTTTCGCTCTTTCTTTCGGCCCAATGTTTCCTATTGGTTCCCCGAATTTATCAAGACTGGTTCCCATCTGTAGCCAAGCTTGCTTGTTCGCAAACTTGGTTACTTTTTCAGCATCCCAAGAACTACTATCCTTAGTATCATCATCTACTGGCGTTCCAACGACTATAAATTCATCGCCTTTCATATACCCTGTCACTTTTTCTCCATCAATCACTACGTCCTCGAAAGTGTAAGATCCTTTGGAAGCAGCAGCAGTCTTAGCTTTAGTGCCAGCCTTTGGCTGCCAGTTACCATTACTATCATAAACGTACATTTGCTCTGTTCCAGTGGTCATGTTGTAGAACGCTTGAGTATTGCCAACTTTAGCAACTTTGATCTTCTCTATGGCTACTAAGTTATTCGCAGTAAGTTCTGCCATCCTCGTCTCGCCAAGCTTTGCTGCTGTCGTCGCTTGCGCTGCGGCCAATGCGTCTGCTACATTTTTATTTGTAGTAGTGTCATAAACAGCCATCTTCATTTGCGTTTCAGCCAGCTTCAAGGCTGTCTTGTCTGCCTGAGTGTTTGCCTTATCTACTACTGTTGCATCAGTTGTAACTTTTTGTGCTACCGCATCTGCATCAACTCCAGCTTTTACACTAGCTGCATTTTTTGCTATAGACTCTTCAAGTTTAGTCTGTGCCTGTTGTAGTTTCGCTTGGTTTGCATCTACACCTTGGGCAAGTATCGATTCAACTGTTGCAAGGTCTTGAGCTAATTCGCTACCTTTAACTAAATTAGTTATCTTATTTGCTTGGGCGACTACCGCAGCGGCAGCGTCTATGTCACCTCGCTGAGCCAGAAGTCCACTTTGGTTACCAAATTGATTGTCATCTATAGCTTGAGTTACTAATCCCTGCGCTTTTAGTTGATCCATTTTGGCATCGTCAGCCTGAGTTTGAAGAGCTACCGCGTTTACTTGTTCTTGATCTATTAAAGCCATATCTCGCTTCTGCTTAGCCTCTTCACGAAGACGATCACCCGCGCCTTTAGCAGCATTGCCCACTCCACCTAACAATCCTGCACCTAGTAGTTCTCCAATGTTCATACCATTTCCTCCGGCTGCTGTGGCTGCGCTTCTGCCTGTGGCTGCGCCATCCTGTCTTTTTCTGACTTCTGTTGCATGGATCTAAGCGCTTTCATCAAGGTTGCATAAGATGTTCTATCTTCATCGCTAAGTGCTTCTTTTTGAAGTTCGTCATCGGCTTTGGCAATGGCTGCGAAGAAAGACTCTTCAATCATTCGTGGGTCTTTATCCATTACGCCAGCTTTAATGGCAACTTCACCAAGAGCTTGAGATAGCTCAGCCATAGCCATAAGCATTACGCCAGGCTCTATGCGTTTACCAGACATTCTCAAGCTGTTAATCGACATTACCATGATCCTAGCAAGGATCACTGCCGACTCCTGTTGCCCACCTACGCGCATCGTCTCAAGGAATGATTCTTGTGAATCGTACAGAAGATTTAACATCTGCCCAGAGATGACTTTATAAGTTTCATCTGCGTTTGCGTCAGCCCCTTCGCCACCTTCAGTTTCTTGCTGAGCGTTTTGAATCAGCCCCTGTTGTGGCTGTTGGACGTTTTGGTTTGGAGCTTGTTGCTCTGGCTGTTGCATATTATCTACTGGCATAATTTGTTCCTAAAACTTATAGTTATTGAAAATAGCTAAATAGCTTTCTAAAGTCTGGTACTTAACATTGTCACTTTCTGCCAAGTCTGGGTTTTCAACGGAGCCATCTGGGGTATCGACTACCCCTTCAGAAGCGCCACCCTGACTGTCAGCGACAGATACTAATTTATCTTTATTTTTAGAAACTGTTTTTGCTGTATTGACTGCATAATCAAACTTCTCTTGCAGCGTCATATCATCGTTGTACATAAACTCTTCTAACAAACCAGCCCCTGGGATGAATAGACCGAATATACTTTGAAGCATTTTCGTACCGCTACTTGGGTTTTCTTTACTATTAAATATCACTTGCTCTTCTGGGGTCATCGAGTCCCAAAAAGCTTGGGCTTCAACAGCACTAGCAAAACCAAGATTATCTCTAAACTTTTCTAAACTAAGAGTAGTGGATTCTGCCGCATCAATATTCCCATCTAAGTTAGAATCAATAGTGGCAAACTCATCGCTATCACCAAACCTCTCAGCCTCAGTAAAGCCATCCACTGGCGATACCGCGTCACCGAATATAGCCTTCTTATCTTGGTCTTGTGAGAACTTTAATAAACCACCACCACCCGTGTATTCGCTACCATCTGCGCCATTGATTGCTTGATTGAATGCGCCCGTGAATGAAGAGTCTATTCCGTCTTCTTTAACTACTTGAGAAGACAAGTCGCCCATAGGGTCGGTGCTTCCTTCCGCTGCTAATCTCTGCATAGCAGTATTGTCTTGACTGTTTGCTACCCCGCCAATGGCATTGCCGTAGCTGTCCGTGATGTTAGAGATAGGGCGTTGTAGCTGCCCAGAAGCGTACATATTTTCTAGCGACTTGGCCCCAGCAGCCTTGTTCTTTTCTACCCATGCAGGATCGTAATTGCCTTCACCCTTTAATGATTCCTTTAGCCAATCGGGCATCCAAGAACTAACCAGACCAGTCTCTTCAACAGATTTATCTGTCTCTATTGTCGTTCCAATTCTGGTGTTAAGTTTATCAACGGAGGCTAAGTTGTCTCGTTCTATGCGAAGCGCTTCAGCTTTAGCAGCAGTTTCTTTAGCTAACTTTTCAGCCGCAGCTTTATCCGCAGCACTGGCAATTTTAGCGGCATTAACAGCAGCAGCAGCGGCAGCGGTGGCGGCATCTAATTCTGCTTGAAGCGCAGCTACCGCTGCTGTAACTGAACTATCAGTGCCAGTTCCGGTATCAGTACCGGTTCCAGTGTTAGTGTCAGTACCGGTTCCAGTGTCAGTTCCAGTGTCAGTTCCAGTGTCAGTTCCAGTGTCAGTTTGGGCTAGGGTAATAAGGCCAGTCCCGTCGTCTGCTCCTTTAGCACTGTTATCTTTTAAAAAATCAGTTTCAGCATCAGTTATTGTTTTAGTTATTGTACGTTTAGCTGCTGCTGCTGCTATATCGCTAGCATCAGAAGCTTTTTTATCTGCCGCAGCTTTAGCTGCTTTACCTTCTGCTTGAGTTATTGCACGTTTAGCTGCTGCGTCTGCCATAGCTTTAGCATCAGAAGTTTTTTTATCTGCCGCAGCTTTAGCTGCCAGACCTTTTGCCGTGACGACGTACATACCATCCTTGTCGTATTTGGCATTGCCGAGTTTAACTTGTGCGCCTTCAAGCTGTTGACGAACATCATCACTTTGAGTACCGCCGCGAGTAGACTTTCTGTTTCTTGTTGTTTGGGCGTTTCCGTAACCATCATCAATGCTTGGCATGATCTAACTCCTTTAGTTTCTAGTTAGCTTTTGAAAGCAAGCCGTTAGTAAGTAAACCACCGTTGTTAGTAAGATTACCTGTGTAGTTTTCAATCGGGGCGTAGTTGATTCTTTTGCGTTCTTCATCTCGTCTGGCCTGTTCTGCATCCGCTTCTCTTGTTCGTTGAGATGCCGCGTTGGTCAGCATCTGCAAAGCAGCGCCACTGACAAAGTCAGCAGCCGCTTCGTTTTTACTTAACCAGTCGAAAGCTGTTCCAACTTTATCAAAAACTGTATTCCAAAAGCTCATATTAAGATCCTGTTATGTTTTACTTTTAAATTCTTCGCTATTTTGTAAAATAGCCGTTAGCTCTGCGTCTGTCATACCGGTAGCCAAACGAGGGCCGTAGTAGTTCAGACCAGCTTCGCCTGCGGGTCTACCTAAAACTCTCTGATAAAGATTATCAATTCTAGTCTTGTTATCTAATACGCCAGCGGAGGGGAGTTTGGCCCAGTCTTTAGACCAAGTGGCTGAAGATGAATATAGTGTTTTCTGCGCTGCTAAATGACTGGTCAGCAGAGTCGCTTGGTCAGCCAACATCTTCGTCTTATCTTCTGCACTAATACCTTCTTTTACTTGAAGCTCTCCAACAGTTATTTGCGACTGACGAACAAGCTCACTGACTGACTGTAAATATGCACCCCTAGTGTTAGCGTAAACCTGTGCGTCTAGTTTTCCAACACCGAGGTCTGCATTCAACTTGGTTAGTTCAAGGCTGTTAGTTTGACCAAGTTTGCTTAGCGCAGTCTGCAACGAACCCTGCAACGTTATGTTCGCTGTTTCATACTCACTTAGGTTCTTTGCCTGTGCTACGGCATTGGTATGCTGATCTGCCAACATCGTGGTCTGCTGTGTTCTGTCTAACGCTTTTTCGCTAGTAGCAAAAGTCTGCTGATCGTCTTGCAACGATGTCTGTTGCGCTCGACCAAGAGCAGCTTGTCCAGAAGCAAACGTATTCTGCCCTGTCTGCATTGAAGTTTGCTGTGACCGGTCTAACGCGGATTCACCAGAGGCAAACGTATTCTGCCCTGTCTGCATCGAAGTTTGCTGTGACCGGTCTAATGCTTTTTCACCTGTAGCAAACGTATTCTGCGCTGTTTGCAGTTTTAGTTGGTTGGCTAGGTTTGCACCAAGAAGACCGCCA
>Ga0307986_10004030_pt1 | contig 10072 bp, 7 predicted proteins | sample EllFjometageno82_FD_203170 | JGI IMG/M metagenome (GOLD analysis project Ga0307986, IMG submission 203170) | Marine microbial communities from Ellis Fjord, Antarctic Ocean - #82 | ecosystem: Environmental > Aquatic > Marine > Unclassified | place: Southern Ocean | collected 2014-10-09
AACTTGCGAAGCGACATAAGCCTTAACTGATTGTTGTGAAGGAACTTTAGTAGCACTATCTGAAACCATATTGTCTTCATCTAGTAAATGTCCTGCGATACTTGTTACAGTACCAGCACTACCTGAAGCATTACCAGTTACATTACCCAATACATCACCAGTTACGTTACCAGTTACGTCACCAGTTACTCCACCAGTATGTGTTCCTTGAGAGTCGCCAGTTATATTACCAGTTATATTACCAGTTACATTACCAGTTAAAGCACCAGTTACATCACCAGTTAAAGCACCAGTAAAGCCACCAGATGCAGATACAGTTGTACCTGAAACTGCGCCATTATGTGTACCAGTAGAATCACCAGTTACATCACCAGTTAAGTTACCAATAAATGAGTTAGCATCAATGTTTTCACCCGCAAGTGACCATCTGTCGTCTGTTTCGTTCCATATTAATTGTTTATTTGAATCATCACCACGTTCTACTTCTATACCAGCGTTAACTGATGCAGAGCCCGTAGCATCTGAATTCAATACAATAATATTATCAGCAATGTTGATTTGGTCTGTATTTACTGTAGTTGTTGTACCAGAAACTGTTAAGTTACCACCTACTGTTACGTTACTTGAGAATGCACCAGTAGTACCAGAAACAGCATTAGAGCCGCCTGTTACTGCTGAAGACGCCGCTGAATCAACGTATGCCTTGTTTGCCGCATCAGTAGTAGAAACCGGAGTTGCTACTTCTTTAATCAAGTTAGAGTTCATGTCCATGTGGTCACCAATTTGTAGGTCACCGGATGTTGCGCCTAATTCACCAGTAACGTTAATACCATTACCTGAAATTAGTTTTAAAGTACCTGTACCAGTTGTAGTTAGTTTCAGGTCTTCATTTATATCTGTTGTAATGTTAATTGCACCAGAGTCATCTTCGATAACTTTTTTGCCGTTAACATATAATGAACCAGGACCAACGTAGATATCTTTCCACATCATTGTTGATGAACCTAGGTCATAAGTTACGTTTGCACTTGGTAAAATATCACCAGTCATAGTTAAATCGCCACCCATAGTAGATGTTGAAGTAACTGCTAGTGTACCACCGACTGTTACATTCGATGAGAATGTACCTGTTGTCGTGCTTGTTGCGGCACCGTCTAGTGCCAAGGCGAAACCGCCCGCTGTTGAGCCGTCGTGTACAACTATTGTTTTCTTAGTTGTATCAACTGTAACTTCACCCAGTAAACCGGTAAATGATGAATGTTCAGTTGTTGTACCACGTCGGAATTGAATTGCATATGCTGCCATTGTGATTTTCTCCCGTATATTTTATAAAATATTAAGAATGTCTCCATCCGTTATTGTGTTTATAAGAACGTTTCCATTCCCTCGACTAAGACAAAGATTTTAACACCTTTGCAAAGGTTAGTCTAGTAGAAGAGTTTTATCTACATAGTCGGTCACAGTTCTTAATGGCACGACAGGCGAATAAGGTATTCTTTAATAAAAATATCCATGATATTTTTTCTTCTACTTACGCAACAAGACCCTTTATCTCCTTGTTACAATAGTATTTATCGAAATGTGTAAAAAAGCAATACTTACAGTTAATAATTAAGTGCTTATAGAATAACTACTTCTATGACTTTTTTACCTTCTGATAAGTCCGTTTCTATTGATTTGGCAAAGACTGAATGACCTGCATCATTCTTGCCAATACTTTGGGCATAGCCCGGCTCGTTATCTGCGGTAACAATTAAATCACCTTTAGATACTGGTCCAATTAGCATACAAGGAACTCTTCCTTTCAATGCTACATAAGGATGTGTTTGTGAATTACCAGCATCTGCGTTTAACTTGAGTGCTGGATTTGTAGAAATTACACCTGCAACTGAGACATCTCCTGGCTCTATTGTTGTTGTTATCTCTGCTTCACCGCCAAATACTACGACTGTTCCAGCCTCGTAAGGCACGTCAGTTGCATATCTTTCTGCCAAGTCGGCATATGTTGCTGTTACTGTGTAACCATGTATGTTAGCATACTTTTTAGTAGTACTACCTAAGTCATATGTATTGTCTGTTGCTGGGATTATGCTTCCTGTTACATCTATACCAGTAGTTGTGGTTGCAAACTTAATTGCACCATCATAATAAAGACTTACTGCACCACCTGAATTAAACTTAGCAGATGCTATTGTACCAGCAACATTATTGAACTCTGTTTCATTAGAATGAATCTTTAGATTTCCAATTCCTGCATCTTTAATATAACTATCTGCGCCATCGTGGTATATAGATAAATCAGCACCAGTGCCGAAGTATGCTTTGACTCCATCTACGTGTTTAGTATTACCAGTAAGATCGCCACCTGATAGTGGCAACTTAGACGTATCATCAGCAGATATAACATTACCAACACTGATAGATACATTTGTACCTGCTGTATAAGTTGTGTTTCCTGTGTTAACATAGTTAGTAGGGTCAATAGTTCCAGCAGAGGCTGATGTCCAATCTATGTGTTCGTTTGCTACAAAACCTGATAGAGTATCGTGATTAAGTCCTGATATTGCTGAAGTGAGTTCAGTATCAGTTGCCATTGCATTTTGAATTTCTACTAATGTATCAAAGGCCGCTGATGCGCCACCAACTAAAGCATCAACTTTTAATTGTGCCCTTGCATCTGCTCTAGCATTTGTATAATAAAGATTTGTGCCTTCTGCTAAATTAGTTGTTGATTTAGTTCCTAGTCTTGTATCAAAATCTGTATTGAATGTTGTATAAATTGTATCTGTAGATGATATAACATTAGAACCATTTATAGTTACATTAGTTCCTCCTGTGTATGTTGTATTAGTATAATTACCTGCATGTATATTTGTTGCACCTTGGTCTGTTGTCCAATCAATGTGTTCGTTTGCTACAAAACCAGTTAAAAGGTCATGATTCCAATCTGTGTTTACATATGTTGTATCAATATCGTTAGCCCATGCTAAGTCGCCAGCACCATCAGTCTTCATTACTTGATTTGCTGTACCATCTGCCGCTGGAAATTTATAAATTAGACTTCCAGAATTATCAAGTAACCAAAGTCTCGCATCTGTGGCTGAACCAACTGCTATAGAAAGTTCATTTGTGCCAGAGGCATTACCAGTAAAAATAAGAGGAATATCAGTCGTAGTTGTTGCTGCCTGATATCCTGTTCCATCTATTGTAATTGTTGTTAATCCAGAAATTATAGAAGAACCAGTAGGACTGTCATATACCGCAGTTCCCACTACTTCACCTGTTATTAATCCTGTTGTAAACTCTAAATCACCCAATGCAAAAATATCATTCGTAGATGATGTTACCGAAAATCCCTCAGAAGTTAAGATGAATCCAGGTTCTGAAAATGATTCAGTGCCCCATTCAAAAATTGCTGTTTGGGCTGATGCCGCTATTACATCAATAACATCTCCCGCACTCACATCGTGTGTCCAGAAAACAATCTTATAACTTGAGCCTCCTAAACTAGCAACCGTAACGTGTTCTTTATCAATATAAAAACCGTTAGAATCTCTAAGTTGGATTGTAGAACCAGATAGTGTACTTGCTGATGATACTGTCATTTCTCCATAAGCATATTGCTTGAAGTAAATATCAGCATCATCTGAATTAAATGGTGTTTGGTCGCCTGTAGTTGTTGGTAATGATACATTCGTTGGCAATGTAAATGTATATTCGGCTGTTGGCGGAGCATAAACAACAACCATGTTGTTTTGTTCTGCTGAATCTCCTATATCTCTCCAGACGAAATTACTAGATCCTGCCGCGGCACCAAAATAAGTTAGTGATATATCGCCCTCAAATCCTAAAGTAGTTATATCAGCACTTGTAAGAGTTATGTAACTACTTACAGCATTTGCGACATCGGGATTATCTGTATTGACTGTGACTGTTGTATTAGATAAATTTGTATCTGATGACGAAACGACCGTTCCACTTGTTGTTGTTGGAGTTAATGTTGTTGTTAACTTAACTGTAGGATCTGTTGTACTAAGGTCGAATGTATTTAAATCTAAGTTTCCACCCAATTGAGGGGTTGTATCTTCTACGATGTTGTTTATCGAAACTGCTTGTGTCCGTGCGTCTGTGTGATATAAATTTGTTGTACCTTCTGATAAATCATCTGTATCTTTGGCAGTGAATGCTGTGTTGAAATCTGATTGACTAAAACTTTCTCCTGGAACAAAGTTAGTACCATTCCATATAATAGTTTGATTAGTTGTTGGTGCTACTGTCGTAGTGTCAACATCATTTAATGCGTCTATACTGTGATTGGCAAGACTGCTCGTAGTAGTAGGGGTGCCCGTAAAATTAGTATAATCTAAGTAGTATGAACCCGTTTGTCCATCTAATGTTTCTATAAAATTAGCATCTGCTTGTAGTTGGGCATATCGTGTGTCTACTCTAGCCTGTGTATAATAAAGGTTAGTGCCTTCTGATAAATCAGTTGTTGAGTGATTAGCAATATTAGAAACTGTGCCAGTTACTGTACCTGTTACTGCACCAGTTATAGTTGTAGCGGTTAGGGTTGTAAATGTACCAGCCGCTGGAGAACTAGAACCAATTACTGTGCCATCAATTGTTCCAGCATCAATATCAACTGTTGTAAATGAACCTGCCGCTGGCGTTGTTGCACCAACTGTACCATTATGTGCGCCTGTTATATTACCTTCAAATGTGCCTGCTACAAAACTTTCTGAGCCTACTGTCCATTTGTCAGATGTTTCATTCCATGTTAAAAATTTGTTATCAGAACTACCACGACCAATTTCTATACCAACATCTTCAGTTGGAGAACCCGTCAGGTCGCCGTTAAGTAAAATCTTTGGGTCAGCAAAACTTGTTTGAAGTGAGTTGACTGTAGTCGTATCACCAGTTACAATCAAATTACCTTCAATTTGAATTGTACCGTTTTTTGATCTGATTACTCCAGCACTTGCGCCGTTATCTAAAACTAATGTTTCACCTTGGAGTAATAGTTTGTCTCCAAATTTGATTTGTCTTGCCATTATATTATCCCAAAAAATACTAATAAATTATATATTAATAGTATTTATCTTTATCTTTACAATCAGGCAATAAAAAAGCCACCCGAAGGTGGCTTTCTATATTCAATTTATATAATAATATATTATACGAATGAAAGGTTTGACATTGCGATTTTTGAAACGTAATCAGCCGCATTACCAAGTGATGATGCAGTGTTATTAAGTTCAACATAACCATAACGAGTCATAAATGATACAACTGGCTCGAAAGTTGACGGATCAACTACTACGCCTGATGACATTAATGGAACGTATGGGCAATAGAACGCAGCCGCGTCAATTTCGCCTGAACCTTTATAGCCAAGAAGTACTGGTGTAGCATCGTTGGCATAAGTGTTTACGTAAATACGCATAGTACCGTTTAGAGTACCAACAAACTTAGTGTTTGTAGGTGCTTCAAAAGTACCTTCAGTAGTACGAGCAAATGCTGATGTAGTTGCTGACTGTAGCACAGTAAGTGCCGCAGGTGATACAACTGCCCAGTTTGCCGCGCCTCTACGAGTGCGTTGTGCAATTAGGTTTGCTTCTCTGTTCATCAAAGTTGCAAGTGCCGCATGTTCGTCACCAACAAAAGTTGGAGTACCTGTAACAGCGTTCTGGTCAAAAGACGCAGTACCTGTAGCAAGGTTACCTAATGATGTTAAGATTTCCTGGTCGATTTCAGCAGTGATTTCCATAGCAAGTGCTGCCATGATTTCTGCTTCAACGTCCAAACCGTGCATTGAATTAGCATCTTGTGCCGCTTCAAAAGTCCAACGAGCAGAAAGTTTACGAGTTTTCGCTTCAACAGTTTGCTTTAGAACTTGGATAGACATTTTGTTACCGCCGTCACCTTCCATTGATGCTGTTGCTGCCGGAGCCGCTGAACCATCGCCTGAATATGAGTTAGCAATATCAAAAGGTGAAAGTGCTTCAGAACCAGCAGTTGCACCGCCAGTAGTTTCCGCATATCTAACACGTAGTGAGTGAATTTGTCCAACTGGACCAGTCATTGGCTGTACGCCGATGATTTCGTTCGCAATTACTGTTGGCATTACACGTCTAATGATTGGTAAGATAACTTTGTTTAAAGTAGCCATATTACCAGCCGTTGTAGATCCTGCAGCCGAACTTTCTGTAAGTGCTTGTTTTGTATTTTCTAATACTGTAGACATTACGTCACGTTTGTTACCATCTAGACCATCTAGAAGTGTTTCACGTGTAGTGTCCCAGTTATTTCCTTCGAAAAGATTTTCCATCTTTTTCTCCTTTATCTGGTATTAATTATTTAAGTCCTGCTAATTTTCTTAACTGGATTATATTGGCATCGCTACTCTGTGACTTTGGTGCTGAAGTAATTACTTCTTCGCCTCTATCGCCAGTGTGTTCTGTTACTTTGCCTTCTGTTAACGTTTGCTTTGCCTCAGTTGAGACTTTCTCATTTAAAACTGCAGGTAAATATTTCTTAAATGCTGTCTTTAAATTAGTTGTTTTTACTGTTTCAAGTAAATCAACCATTACGCTACGCTTTTCTTTGCCTAGAGGTGATAAAAGACTTTCCATGACTTCTTTACGGTCCATTCTGTCTTCTAATACTTTCTGTGCAGTTTCGGCGCTTGTTATGGCTTCATCTTTTGCAGTAATTGTTTCTTCTAACTTCGCAATCTTAGTAGCAGATTCACCTAATTTCTTAGTAATCTTAGCAACTTCAGTACCTTCACTTAATTGTGAAGTCATGAATTCGCCTGCGAATGTTTCAAAAATCTTACGGCCAAACTCGTTTTCTTTAGCCGATTGGATATCTTCTTTAAGAACAGCCAATTCAGAACGTAAAGCATTATTGATAGTCTTTTCGACCAATTCTGCTGAACGTTTAATAAATGCGTTCTTAGTTTTGGTAAAGATTTCTTTACCGTCTGCTACCATGCGTACTTTAGTTTCCACTAAGTCACGCTTGTCATTGTGAAACTCTGAGAGTTCACGTGAAAGTTGTTTAACAACGAATTCTTTAGTTCGACCTAAATGTTCGTTAACTTTCGCACGATCCGCTCGAAGTTCTTTCACTTCTGACGCTAATTGAGAAGTAATGAATTTCTCAAGGAGAGATGCATGTGAAGAAATTGCTTTCTTATATGCAACACGTTCTGCGATTAGTTGTTCGCGGTCAGTTTTAAACTCTTCCATTTCAGTTTTAATCGCAGTATTAAGCATGTTATCCATTGCTTCTACAATTACTGATTTGTCGTGTTCAAACTTCTGTGCGAATTCTTCACGCAACTCGGCCGTTATCTCTTCTCTTGCTTCATTTATTTGTGCTTCCCAAGCCTCTGATATTTGAACTGAAACTTCTTCGCTCAAAACATCAGACTCAAGAAGACCAGCAAGGATTTCATTTGTTGCCATTGTTGGTTCTCCTTCTTCTATTAAAGTTTAAGTTCTCTAATGAACTTAACTATTTCTTTTGACAAGTACTTTTGTGCGGACTTGTCGTGTTGAACATTCTGTGCTAACTTCCATGTGTCGTAGCCGCCATTCATGTTCATTAATCCTTCGTATATTGCTTTTGGATATGCTTCCGGGGCACTTGGTTGTGCCACGATATCAACTGTAATAATCTCATAATTACTCACATTACCATTGTTATCAACTTCACCAGAACCACGAGATGAGACACCTAAAGTGGCGCCAGACTCGATTAGTGTTCTAATAATGTTGCCCATTGGTGTAGGAACAATTTTAAGTTTACCAAAGCCATTTGGACCATCCATCCACATGTTTTCAATTATATGTGACACTCGGTCAACGTTGACTGTCAATTCAGGTGGGTGATCGCACTCGCCTAACACTGGAAATCCATCCTTGATTCTTCCTTGGACGTTTTCTACTGCTTTAGCAATTTCTTTCACCGGGTATACTCGTTGGTTAGCATTTTTAACGTTACCTTGAACGAAAATGCCTTCCATAAACATACTCTTGTTACCCTCTTCGCCTTCAACGATTCGTGATGTTACATTTGCTTGATTATGTGTTAATCTCTCAATAAGAACGGTCATCAATTATCTCCAAATATAATATTTACTTAGGCTTTACTTGCCTTTAGGTTTAACTACTGCTGTTGCTGAACCGCCAGATGTATTACCATCTTTTTGTCCAACTGGTGCGGCTTTACTTTCGTCAGCGCCACCGTCTTTTGCTACTGGTGAATCTTTTTCACCGTCAGCGCCAGGCTTAGCAGAAACTGGAATAGTATATTCTTCCAATTTTTCTTCTTCTTCTTCGTCTAAATCTTCAGTTGAAGCCTCTTCTACTGTTTCTTCGTCAGTAGATTCAATAACTTCTTCTGCTTCTTCAAATTCTTCTACTGCTTCTTCCATTTCTGGCTCTTCAATATCTAAATCGATTTCGCTTTCCATGTCAGCCATTTCTTCGTCTTCGTCTGTAGCATCGTCTTCTTCACCAGACATAATTTTTTCAAATTCTGCTTCTAGGTCTGCTAATGCTGATTCTAAGTCTTCTACTCTGTCTTCAATTTCTTCTTCAGGTGCTTCTTCATCACTCATTTCTAAGTCATCAAGAGCCTCATCATCTGAAATATCTTCATCGTCAAAGATTTCTTCGTTTTCAATTTCATTTGAATCTTCTTCAATATCATCTGATAAAGTTTCTGATTCTTCAATTTCCTCAAGTTCTTCTTCTACAACTGTGTCGCTTTCGTTAAGAGAATCCTCGTGGATTTGTCGTGCTTGTTCAACTACAAAGTCATGTAAAAGCGATTCCGCTTTTGACGTTTCCTCATTGATTAACAATTCTAGCACTTGTTCTAGTGTACTTCTTGACATTATAAGTCTCCTTAATAAATCATTTTCATAGCCACTACAATTGCGGCGGGGTTATAGAAACGAACATACAAATGTCACATAATATGACATAAAGTGTGTTTCATACATAGTTATTTATAGGGATTATGCTCGTATATAGGGAATATACGATAAAATGAGCAATTTTTGAAGGTTTTGCTGGTAACCTAAGATATTTAGTAAATTTTCTTATTTGTAAAGACTATACTTAATCGTCAAATATTATAACTCTAATTCGCCACCACCACCCGATGATGCGTCAGCAGGACCATATTGTTGCTTAACTTGACCCGCTTCAGAGGATTTTTGATATTTTCTATATTCTCTTATCTTTCTTAATTTAGAAAGATGTGCAAGAGTCAAACGAGTTTTACGAGTATCGTCAAGGTCGATACTCATAAATGCATCCTCTTCTGGAGAATAGTTTTCGTTTATTTCTATATATTTCATATTAATACTTAACTATTTTCAAACAAATGTTTATGCTTCAGGATCATTACTACCAACAAAAGTGTCCATGCGTGTTGTTAATCCCCTTGGAACCAGTCTATCTTCAGTTACTACAGTCCATCCAGCCGCAACAAAGTCTGGAGTTCCAGTTTCTGCCTGAAAATCAACCCAACGTGCATCTGTCCAATTACGAGTAATAATTACTGTTGCACCATCTTCTGAAAGTTCGTGATCTTGTATTAGTAATCCCGCCTGTTCACTGGCTTCGAAAAAATCGACTTGGGTTGATGTGTCTACCTCTGAGCCCATTTGCGTTAATAGTGCTTCTACCGTATCGTGCGTAGTACCACTTGTGTCAGTGATAGTTATTGTTTGTACTTGTGCCATTTTACTTCTCCTTGAATGAATTTATTATGGGGATATTTAGTTCTCCCGTCTTAATGTATTTATGCATTTTCGTCAGAATCGGTGTCTGTAGTTTCATTTTCAGCACCAGATATGACAGAACCTTCTTCATCTGCAACATCTAAGTCATCAAAGTCTTCAGCACCTGCATCAAAATCTCCACCACTAGGTCCAGGAGATGCTCCTACGCCTTTAAGTTGGTCTTCGCTTTGTGCTAGAGGGTCATCAAGATTACGTTCTTCTTTCCATAGTGATGCGTTTTCTAAGACTTCTTCTTCAGATAGTCCTAAG
>Ga0307986_10004031_pt1 | contig 10068 bp, 6 predicted proteins | sample EllFjometageno82_FD_203170 | JGI IMG/M metagenome (GOLD analysis project Ga0307986, IMG submission 203170) | Marine microbial communities from Ellis Fjord, Antarctic Ocean - #82 | ecosystem: Environmental > Aquatic > Marine > Unclassified | place: Southern Ocean | collected 2014-10-09
TCTATCTGGAAGGATCAAATTACATGTATACCCTCATACAAAAGCTGCACAACCACAATTTCACAGTTCAGACCACTCCCTAGGTTTGGCAGGTTTAATTGGTCAACAAGTGAATGTAATTGGACGTTTAAAGGGAGCTAAAAATTACCTTAATAGCCAATCCTATGATTATGTCTGGTGGGCTGCTTTAGAGGGTCAAGTAGCATCTGGCTACGTAAAACAGTGGCTTGGTACTGGAGGTGAATGCGGTGGAATAGATAAGCCAAAGTTGGCGTTGGAAAAAATACGTCAAGAACTTTGGCAGGGCCTACAGAATTATTCTAAAACCCAACAAATGTCAGCAGTATCTGTGGCGCTTTGGGGAGCGCTTATACTAGGTCAAACCTCAGCATTGAACTCAGAGCAATGGCAGGTGTTAGCAGCGACTGGCACAACCCATTTGTTAGTGATTTCTGGACTACATGTGGGGTTAGTAGCGGTTTTAGCGATGCTTTTGGTGCGTTTGCTGACATTACCCTTTAGCATTGGCAGCAGTCTAGGCATAAGGCTTGGGGCCTGGGTAGGTTTAGTTGCAGCTTTGTGTTTTGCTTTACTTAGCGGTTTTGGTCTGCCAGCTCAGCGGGCTGTAATAATGCTAACAGGCTTGATGTGGGGGGCTATGTGGGGACTTCAGTTAAGCTTTTCTCAGCGATTATTTTTTGCGTTTTTTGTGACTCTTATAATGCAGCCTGTAAGCGCCTCAAGTTTAGGCTTTTGGTTGTCATATACTGCTGTATTCGCTCTGGGTCTAGTATGGTATCGGTCAGTCGATAGGCCATGGTGGTCTCGTGTAATACAGTTGTTTGCAGCTCAAGGCGCTTTATCTTTAATATTGCTGCCGGTCATCGCAATAGGTACGGGTCAACTTAGCGTGGTTGGCCCTTTGGTTAATATTCTTTTAGTGCCTCTATTTAGTGTATTTTTAATTCCTTTATTATTGCTTATCAGTATTGTGCTGATGTTCATTGGCCTCCCACAATTTGTCTTTACAGCTATAGATTTGACGTTAATTACTCTGTGGCAATGGTTAGAGAGTCTAGCAGGGTTAGCTTGGGTGCAGGTATTTGTGGGTTGGTTACCGTGGGAGGGCTTTGTTTCCTTGCTGATAGTGGGCTGCCTTTGTCTAATAATAAGACGTTGGCACTGGCCAATGTTTATTTTGTGGTTACCCTTGGGGCTTTTTTTAATACTTGAACAGCTTCCCAGTTTGAGTTCAAAGGATATCAATGGTGTTTCTGCCAAAAACAAAATCAGTAGTAAAAATCCAGTGGTTGTCACTGTATTAGATGTGGGTCAAGGTTTGAGTGTTTGGGTGCGCCAAGGTGAGCACAATATGCTTTATGATGTGGGCAACAGTTACCCAAGCGGTTTTAACTTAGTTGATGCGGTGATTTTGCCAGAAATGTTGTCCCAAAATGTCACTAATCTGGATATGTTGGTGATAAGTCATTGGGATACGGATCATAGTGGCGGACTAAAGGAGCTCATCAAACGACAAACAGTGAAGCGAATTATCTTACCGTCAGAAAGTAATCAAAAGGGTAATCAAGTCTGGGCTAACTATGATGTAACGGTCAGTCGGTGCTCCACGACTTCTTGGGAAAGTTTGTGGAAAAAACAGCCAACCAGTCTCATGTGGCGTCAAATAGCCTTGGCAGATTATGGGCTTGTTGGTAATAACGCTTCGTGTGTCATATTACTTAATATGTTTGGTCGACAAGTGTTGATCGCAGGCGACATTGAGGCTAAAGCAGAAGGGATTTTGTTAAAAAAATTGGATGAGCTAGGTGTTTCTAACTTGGCCAGTGATGTTCTTATTGCGCCTCATCATGGGAGTAAAACATCATCAACGAAAGCCTTTTTGGCCACTGTGATGCCTGCCTATGTGTTGATTTCTGCAGGTAAGAATCATTTCTATGGGCACCCTCATAACGTCATTACAGCTGCTTATTGGAAACAAGGTAGTCAATGGTATAACACAGGTAGACATGGTCAGATTAAAGTGGTGTTTAAAACTAATGGTGACTACCAAGTAATGCCTTATGTTCGTTAACGTTAAGGTCTATTTAACTTAAGCTACAAGGGGATCACATAAGGGCTTGATAGCACTCTGGTGTGGGTTATAATGGCCCATAATTGGTGGCTAAATGATATGTAGGATGTAGCTCAAGATGGAGCAAAGGTGACACGAAAAATACTAACTGTGTGGTTAAATGCATGGTACAAAGGCGCCTGGTGGTTAACTTTGTTGGTGCCGCTGGCTAGCATTTATGTTGGGCTTCGAAGTTGGCATCTGAGTAGGCTGCCTAAAGTGTCCAAAAACCCACTACCGCTAGTAATTATTGGTAATATTACTATTGGTGGAACCGGTAAGACCCCACTTGTAGTAGCTCTTGTAGAGGCATTAAAAAATAAAGGTTTACGCTGCGCTATTATTAGTAGAGGTTATGGTGGCACCGTAGGGGTAGGTCCCCATTGCGTGACAACCAAGGATGTCGCTCAAATGGTAGGAGATGAACCAATATTGTTGAGGCGCTTAACTGGCGTGCCTGTGGTTGTAGGATCATGTCGAAAATCCAGTATAGAGTGGCTAGCCAAGCAAGAAAAATTTGACTTAATAATTAGTGACGATGGTCTCCAACACAGTGCTATAAAGGGTGATGTGGAATGGTGCTTAGTGGATGGTACTAGAGGCCTTGGTAACGATATGTGCATACCAGCTGGGCCCCTAAGAGAACCGTCACAGAGATTGGCACAAGTAGATCAGGTGTTTACAACGGGACTGCCTAGTAGTGCCGTCACCAAACAACTACTGCATTATTTGAAAGACCAGGTTCCATGTTACCTTCAGCCCCAACTGGACCAATTAAAACGTGTATGTGATGACCAAGAGGTGACTTGGCCTAAAGATAAATCTAATGTTGTTGCTGTTGCCGCTATAGGTAATCCACAACGTTTTTTTGATAATTTGTCTAGTCGAGGTTATCAAGTTGATGGCCAAGGATATGCAGACCACTATCTATTTAAAGCACATGACTTACCTGTAAAACCACTCATAATGACAGCCAAAGATGCTGTTAAATGTAAGAGGCTAGCACAAGCTACAACCAGCCAGCCAGCTATGCCATGGCTATATGCCACGCAGTCATTAACAATACCCCCTGCGCAAATTGACGCGTTATTGCTAAAACTAGGCTTATAACTTATAGCCTAAAACACTGAATGAATATGGAGTCCTATGGATAAGAAATTGTTAGAAGTGCTAGCCTGTCCAGTAAGCCATGGCCAATTGTTTTACCACTCGCAAACAAACGAGCTTTTTTGTCCTGCAAGTGGTTTAGCTTATCCTATTGACGCAGGTATACCTGTGTTGTTAGAGGCCAAATCACGAGCGCTTACTGAACAAGAGAAACAAGTTTAATGGCGTTTTCTGTGGTGATCCCTGCACGGTTTCAATCCAGCCGTTTACCGGGTAAGCCCTTGATGGATCTTGGTGGTTTAAGCATGCTTGAAAGAGTCTACCAGCAAGCGTGTAAAAGTGGCGCATCGCAGGTATACATCGCCACAGATCATTTAGGAATTATGGATCATGCTAAGGATTTTTGTGACCATGTGATTATGACCCGTGAAGACCATTTGACCGGCACTGATCGCCTACAGGAAGTAGTCGAACATCTTGGCTTACCAGAAGATCATATTGTGGTGAACGTACAGGGTGATGAACCTTTAATTCCTCCGAAGCTGATAGACCAAGTAGCCAATAATTTACAGCTTTTTTCTAATGCTTCCATAGCCACCTTGGCAGAGCAGATCAATGACGTAGAACAGGTCTTTGACCCTAATGCTGTGAAGCTAGTGCGCAACGCTGCTAACATGGCCATGTACTTTTCCCGTGCACCATTACCGTGGGACCGCAGTTGGGGTAAACCTCAAAGTAATGTGCTGCAAAGGGATGTTTATCTGCGCCATATTGGTCTTTATGCATACCGGGTGGGGTTTCTTCATCGTTACATCACCTGGTCTCAGGCAGAATACGAATCATTAGAAAGCCTTGAGCAACTTAGAGCGCTACATCATGGGGAAGGTATACATGTTGATCTAGCGCCACAGGGCATGCCTGGTGGTGTTGATACACCTGAAGATCTAGCTCGAATGCGAGAATTTTTAGCTTCTGTGCCTTTGGTGCATGCATGACGCCAAAGATTAACGTTAGCCTTAAACCCTACAATACCCTTAACTTAGATGTTAATGCACACTATTTTGTAACCATCAGTAGCATTGAAGACCTATATCAAGCATGCGACTTCTGTAAAGCTAATCAATGCCCATGGTTACTCATAGGCGGAGGTAGTAATCTTGTCTTGACGCAGGATTTTGAAGGCTTAGTTATGGTTATGGCGATGAATCAAGTCATATGGCCATCCAGTGAGGTTCCAAAGAGTGCATCTGAAAGATTTATCGTGTGCGCGCAAGCTGGTTGTGAGTGGGACTGGTTGGTTCAAGAATCCATCATAAGAGGTGCCAGTGGCCTAGAAAACTTATCACTGATTCCTGGGCAAGTAGGTGCGGCACCGATTCAAAACATAGGCGCCTATGGAGTGGAACTTAAGCACTGTCTTGACAGCGTTCAAGTATTTGATTTTGATACGGGGAAGTTATTTCAACTCAACGCTAGCGATTGCGAACTTGGTTATAGAGATAGTGTATTTAAACGTCACCGCCACTGGATTGTAATTCAAGTTAATTTAAGCTTGAGTTATGAGTATGCACCGCAGCTTCACTACGGCATTATTGCAGATACGATCACATTACTTTTGGGGCAGCTTGTAGACAGTGTTTCACCTCAACAAGTACGCGATGCTGTTATGCATATTCGCCGCTCAAAGTTACCGGATCCAAATCTTATCCCCAATGTAGGCAGTTTTTTTAAGAACCCATTAGTGACTAGTGAGAAAAAATTAAACCTTGCCAAAACATGGCCAGGCCTTGTGGCTTATCCAGTAGCTCCAGGGCATCATAAATTAGCTGCAGGTTGGCTCATCGACCAGTTGGGTTGGAAAGGGTTTAGGCAAGGGGACGTGGGAGTTCATGAGCATCAAGCTCTAGTGCTGGTTTGTTCTGGCGATGCTAAGGGTTGGGATGTTTTAAACTTGGCTCAGCGTATAAAGGCTGATGTGGACGCTCAGTTTGGTGTTAGCTTAGAAATAGAGCCTCGGCTGTTTGACAGCCGAGGCGAGTTTGACCTATGAGGTTAAGCTAAACGCTTAACCTTCATTTGCGGCAGCTTGTTCAGCAGCCGCTTTTTCACGACGGCGCTTCTCTCGTGGGTCATTATGAGCACGTTGGCCAGAAGCCCGTGGAGCAGGAACCTCTTCTACAGGTGTTGGTATTGCATCTTCTATCGTAACAACAACTGCTGCTTCGACAGTTTTTTCGACAACTGCTTCTACCACGTTATCTACTACCACCTCAGCTGTTTTCTCAACGAAGGTCTCTACAACCGTTTCAACCTTAACAACTGCTGGGGTTTCAATAGGCGCTTCAGTGGCTACTTCTACCAACGGTTCAGCCACTTCCTCTAAAGAAACTTCAGTTTCAACTGTTTTTTCAGCAGCAACATTAGTTTCAGGCACAGCGACTGTTTCGTCAATGCTTTCAACAACAGCTTCAACAGCTTCAACAGCTTCAACAGCTTCAACAGCTTCAACAGCTTCAACAACAGGCTTCGCTTCTTTAGGCTTACGCTCCCGAGGTTTGCGCTGACGAGGCTTTTTGTCACTTGTTTCTTTCTTAGTTGCTGCCTGCGCATCTGAGGTTTCCACATCAGCAGTAATCACGGCATCAATGGGTGCAACGATGTCAGTGCTTAAAGTAGCTTCTTGGGTTACTAAAGCGGCGTCTGTAGTAACTTCTAAAGACGGCTCAGAATTTTGCTTAGGATTGCTCCGTTTGCCACTACGATCACGACGACGCTTTTGGTCGCGCGTGCGGTTGGCATTAGATTCGTAAGCTTCCTCGGCTACTATTGGGCTTTGCTCAACAGCTTCAACTACCTCTGGTGCCTTTGGTTCGCGACTTTTGTTGCGAGTGTCCTGGCGTCTGTTGTTACGCTTGTCATCTGCACTGCGGTCGTGTTTACGTTCTGAGTTGCGAGAATCTGTTGACGCTTCATTACGTGAGTTATTGCGAGAATCTGTTGACGCTTCATTACGTGAGCTACTGCGAGAATCATTGTTTGATTCATTGCGTTTGTCATCACGTGATTCAGTGCGTCGATTACCATTGCGGCTACGGCGGCGGTCATCGTTTTGATTACGGTTTTGAGTATTACGAGAACTGTTTCGAGACTCATTACGTGATTCATTGCGAGAAGGTGGCGCTTTAACAGAAACTTTGTCTTCCGCCTTAACTCTTGGCTTACCATTAAGTAAATTGCTCAAAGCTTGAGCAATACGTGCACCTAAGCCTTGAGACTTGGGAGGTTTAATAGGTGCAATGCTAGCCTTAACTGACGTAGGAGTTTCTATTTTTGGAGCTTGCTTAGCTGGTTGGATGCTTGAAACTGCAGGCTTTTCTGTAGCCAACGGTGTCTTTGCATCAAACTCTTTTGCATCAAAGTGATGTTGAACTAAATCGATTTCGTAGCTAGTTTCAGAAGCCTGAGCAGCTTCATGGTCATCACGTAAGCGACTCACTTCAAAGTGAGGAGTGTCCATTTGTGGGTTAGGTATAATTACAACACGAACACCTGCTGTCTTTTCAACTTCCAAAATTTCAGAACGCTTCTCATTCAATAGGTAAGTTGCCATGTTGACAGGCAACACTACGCGTATTTCAGCGGAGCGATCCTTACTGGCTTCTTCGTTGATTAAACGAATGATAGACAAGGCCAAAGATGCTACATCACGGATGCTACCTTGACCGCTACAACGTGGACATACGATACCAGAAGTTTCACCTAGTGATGGGCGTAAGCGCTGGCGAGACATTTCCATCAAACCAAAGCGTGAAATACGTCCAACCTGAACACGGGCACGGTCAAGTTTTAAGCTGTCGCGAAGCTTGTTCTCAACAGCACGTTGATTGCGCATTGGGCCCATATCTATAAAATCGATGACCACCAAACCACCCATGTCACGCAAACGCAGCTGGCGAGCAATTTCTTCTGCTGCTTCTAGGTTTGTGTTTAATGCCGTTTCTTCAATATCGCTGCCTTTGGTAGCACGAGCTGAGTTAATATCGATCGACACTAAAGCTTCAGTAGGGTCAATAACAATAGCACCACCAGAAGGCAGTGTTACTTCGCGCTGAAAAGCAGTTTCAATTTGTGATTCAATTTGGAACCGGTTGAACAATGGAATTTCTTGGTCATAGAACTTAATTTTGCTCTCATAACTAGGCATTACTTGTTGTACAAAAGTTAATACGTCCTGGTAGACCTTAGGCTCATCAATTAACACCTCGCCAATGTCTTGACGTAAGTAATCACGCATTGCGCGTATGATAACGTTGCTTTCTTGATAAATTAAGAACGGGGCGGCTTGTTTGTCAGACGCCGCGGTTATAGATTCCCACAATTGTTGTAAATAATCCAAATCCCACTGGATATCTTCTGCGCTGCGGCCAATGCCTGCTGTGCGAACAATAACACCAGACTCGGCAGGTACGTTAAGTTGATTCATCACTTCACGTAGTTGAGATCGTTCTTCACCTTCGATACGACGTGAAATGCCACCAGCCCTTGGGTTGTTAGGCATCAGTACTAGGTATCGACCAGCAAGGCTGATGAAAGTGGTTAAGGCTGCACCTTTATTGCCACGTTCTTCTTTGTCCACTTGAACAACAATTTCTTGACCTTCTTTAACGAGCTCTCGAATACTGGAACGACCACTTTGGGACGGATCCTTGAAGTATTCGCGAGAAATTTCTTTAAGAGGTAAAAAACCATGGCGTTCTGAACCATAGTCAACAAACGCAGCTTCTAAGCTAGGCTCTACACGGGTGATACGGCCACGGTAAATGTTGGCTTTTTTTTGTTCACGAGCGCCAGATTCGATATCTAGGTCGTACATACGCTGGCCATCGACCAGTGCAACACGCAACTCTTCAGAGTGGGTTGCATTAATTAGCATTCTTTTCATGGTATTCAATTTCTTGAAGCCCATTTACCCTACGGCAATTAATATGTTTACGGGTGTACTGGGGCCAAATAAAGCCCTTGCGGTATAGGAAACCGCTACCTTCTCGGATAAATATGACTTGCACTGTGCAGCTCATATTATGTTAATGGTCTGTTTTATTCAACAATATCAATCATATAGGTTAACCTTTATGTTAACTCACCAGCAGCAATTTTATAGTCAAAATGGCCCTGTTTATTCTATCGATTTGGCTATCATTTTCATGTGCTTGCTTCAGCACTGCAATCTTTTTTCAGACCGGTCCATGGGTAGGGTACATCTACACCTAAACACCAAGCATAAATTAATTCGCCGTAACTGGGTAAAACGGGTGGTTTTACTTTAAATAACTGGGAATACCCCGAGTTACAGCCTATTTCATTTGGATTTTGCGGTGCTCGGTATACATCGAGTGTAAACGGCAAAATCAACGGGCTAGGTTTGTCAAACCCCACCTAAAAATTTGTTTGCTGACTTGGGCTATTAAATTTGGGCCCAACAACTGATTTATTGTCAGTTCCAGCAGCCACTATGTTACCATTCACACCCTTAGCTCGCAATTAATAAAGCCATTAGTTTTTCATTTATGCAACAAAAGCCGACTCCTCCACCTGAATTAACCGCCACAGCTGTAAAATATATCTCTATCGACGATGATAGAGCCGGTCAGCGTATCGATAACTTTCTTATGACGCACCTTAAAGGCGCACCCAAAAGTCTAATCTACCGTATTGTTAGAAAGGGTGAAGTGCGTGTTAACAAAGGGAGAATTAAGCCTGATTACAAGCTAAAAGATGGTGACATTGTCCGAGTTCCCCCAGTTAAATTGCCTGAGCCCAATGCACCAGCAGCAGTGAGTAAGGGTCTGGAACAGCAGCTACGTGATGCCATTCTATATGAAAGTCCAGGTCTGCTAATAATCAATAAGCCCCATGGCTTGGCCGTTCATGGGGGTAGTGGAATTAATCTTGGTTTGATTGAAAGCCTTCGACAGTTATACCCTAACGAGCGTTCATTGGAGCTTGTACATCGCCTAGACAGAGATACTTCTGGCTGCATCATGGTTGCTAAAAAGCGCTCAACCTTGCGGGCGATCCATGCCCAACTTAGGGATGGGGGCATTGATAAAGTGTATCAGGCATTGGTGATTGGAGGATGGCCTAGATCCTGCCAAAAAGTAGATGCGCCACTGATGAAAAACGTGGTGCAATCTGGCGAACGGATGGTACGTGTGGAACAAGAGGGCAAACGCAGTATTACTCGCTACAAAGTGCTACAGGGTCTAGGTCAGTTCACTTTGATCGAGGCTAAGCCTATTACCGGAAGAACCCATCAAATTCGTGTTCATTGTCAGCACATGGGTCATCCTATTGTTGGCGATCCTAAGTACGGTGTCGACCAAATCAACCAAGCACAGCGTCAGTTGGGATTGAATCGCTTGTTTTTACATGCTGCTCAGCTACGTTTAACAGACCCAAGCACTGAAAAGAAAATAGACGTTCGTGCCCCATTAGATCTTCGTTTGCAGCAAGCTATTAAACGGTTGAGTTAATAATCGACTAGCGCGTACTTGCGCTGGTGCTAGTCCACTTGTTTAGTTATGCTGCAAACCGTTTTAAAAATACACCTAGGTATCGCTCATGTACAACACGGATCTGGATAAGAATCAGGCTAATTTTCAAAGTCTTTCTCCTTTATCATTGCTTAAGCGGGCCGCTGAGGTCTACCCATCTATAGACGCTCAAGTATATGGAGACATCCGGCGTACTTGGTTACAAACCTATCAACGCTCTTGTGCTATGGCTAACGCTCTAAATAACAGAGGGATTGGCTTGGGCGACACGGTATC
>Ga0307986_10004035_pt1 | contig 10059 bp, 19 predicted proteins | sample EllFjometageno82_FD_203170 | JGI IMG/M metagenome (GOLD analysis project Ga0307986, IMG submission 203170) | Marine microbial communities from Ellis Fjord, Antarctic Ocean - #82 | ecosystem: Environmental > Aquatic > Marine > Unclassified | place: Southern Ocean | collected 2014-10-09
TATGACATCGTGTGTATCCCCGCAACTTCTGCGCAGATTAGCACCGTCGAAAAGTTCTTCCACGATACCAAGGGTGACGGCTATGACTGGGCAGGTATGGTTCTCTCCAAGTTCACACCGTTCTTCATCAAGCGCACCGGTCGCTGGTATTGTTCGGAATGGATTGCCTACGCTCTCCGCCTCGCAGGTGTAGTAGATAATCTCTATCACTACAACGACCTAACCCCTCAACGACTCTATGAAATACTAAAAAAATATGCCGACTAGAGCAACAGAGTATTCCTTGTATACGCCGGGCCGGCTGGTCATGAACACCAAGGATATTTACAACTCTTCTCCGATTGATGGAGATGCTGGCAACGATTCGTTCGTAGCTTGTGGAACAGTGGGGATGATTATTCAAGGACCGACTGATGAAAGACGCAGGCAATATCTCATCCAATTTTTAAAAAATATTGTTTGGTGGGTTAACGCTACAGAGATTGAGCCGTATATTAGTTAAGAGGAGATGACAATGCAAGACCCTACTACATTTAGAGAGTATTACCCATACTACCTAAGCCTACATCAAAACAAGACCTGTCGGCGGCTACACGCTCTCGGGCAACTATCTACCCTGACTCTTTTGGGGTATGCTATAGTGACTCACACTTGGTTCCTGCTATTAGTAGTGCCGTTTGTGATCTATCCATTCGCTTGGAGTGGGCATGCCTTCTTCGAGAAGAATACCCCGGCTGCTTTTACAAACCCTTTGTGGGCTAAGATGAGCGACTGGTTAATGCTTAAAGATATGCTAACGGGTAAGATCCCCCTTTAAAAATTATTCGTAAGGAGAATAAAATGACTGAGAATACTTTTAACTACCAACACATCTACGAGGAAAGACTAACTGAGACCCTCAAGGAGACACTGGAAATGCCCCGAGGGTTCTTTGACCTGTCCGCCGATGAGCGGCTGCTAGTCGAGGAACTCGTAGATGAAGGCGCCCGCCTGGCTACTGAGTTGGTGCTTGATCCAGAGATACTGAAAGAGACTGCATCCTTGGCCGCAGAGATGGGCGAACAACTCTATCAGTTTGCTAATATGATTCAGGGTCACACTCATGACGTGGCTCCGTTGGATTTGGATGACGAAGTTTGAGCCTGGTGATTTAGTTCTAATCACGATAATCGAAAGCGGGTTTACTTTGTGTGCGATGAGTCGTGGTGAGTCCAGAGGACTTCGAGAGTATTCCCACTATAGGAAATACCCAGCAACTTTACGTAGCCTGGGGGGAACTATGGTGCTTGTTACTAAGGTTACTCACAACAAACTAGACCAGCCCTTGAGATACGAAATACTACAGGGTGACACAATGTATTCCTGCACAGCATTACTGGCAGATAAATACTTTATTAAGCTATCGTAGACCCCCCCAACTCTAGAAAGATTATACTATGAGCGATGAGGAAAATGAATTACCAGGTCCTGACCTCCAGAAGGGCATGCCTTTCTCCCTAGAGATATTCACCGTGCTCACCCGTGAAATCTTGGATGCGACTAGGCGTATTAACTCTACGGAGGAGAGGATGGAGGAGCTACGAAAGTTAGTCCTTACACTTGAGCTAGGGCTGAACACTGTGTATGACTTCGCTACGAAAGAGAAAGAACGTTCCGACGAGCTAGAGAAAAAGGTAAAGAAACTAGAGAAAAGGCTTGACAATAGCTAGAACTAGGGCATAATAGTATTACGATGAGAGAACTAAAGAGGAGATGATTCGATGGAACATGATTTGACGGAACATGATTTGACGGAACACACTATACTATTGGAACGGGCAGAGAGGGTCACAGCAACCTGGAAAGATTATCTGCCTCACACTTCGAAAGAGTATGACACACTCCTGCGAGAGGAAGACTTTTGGTCATCGTCCACCAATCATACGTACGCAGCATGCCAATACTGGCACGCTCTCGGAAACGCATAAAAAACTTGACAGATGTAAGATCCTTTGATATACTAAGTTATAGTCGGAATGAACCCGACAGAGAGAGAAGAAAATGAAGATGATAGGACCCATGATTGAAACTTTAATCGCTGAAGAGAAAGCTGCCATCGCCGCAGCGGTGATCTTTGGACAGGTTGACCCCACGAGCGATGCCGACCAGCTTGGCACATTGTTCCCGACTGTGCCGGGACAGAAGTATCGCCGTTTTATCAGGCACTTCGGGGAAGTCATGTTTGACAACATCAACGCCGGAAATGTGCGCAAGGAGGATTTTGACCAGAAGCACTGCGATACAGTGGTAAAACCCTGGCTTTCAAAAGATGGGCGAATCCTCTGTTCGATTTTCACTACTTTGCTCCCTGGTTCGACCAAGGAAGAATGTGAAAGCGGACATCACCGTGCTCACTCGTCAAATGAGCTTTGGCCGACCCGAGGAATCCCTCGTAACCTACTAGACGGCGATATTTATGAGTGTGACCAATTTGGCAATGTAACGAACCCGGTGCCCGTGAGCACTGGCATCCGCAACTACATTGCTATTGTCTCCAAGATGCAAAGTAACCCTACTAGTCGCCACAAACAATACAACATGGACGACCGAGCGCAGCAGATCCATTCTCTGATCAAAGAAGATCCCACGCTCCGAGGACTTGTTCCAGTTGGGGTCACCCTTAAAGATTGTCCAGCCCATCGTGAGCTTTGGACTAAGGTCATGGATGCATATGTCCCTGACCAGTTTCCTGGGACCACCAACCATACTAAAATGTTTAATAAGTTTTTGAAGGCTACTGACGATAAGATTAAAAAAGTTACGGACGATGATATCACAGCGATCTTGGTCAAACGAGGACTGGACACCGGTATCTCCACGACTACGAAGGGCCGCACCAAAAAGCGCAAGGCTTTCCTGAAACATTACGATGAGCCCACCAACTGCCTGATCGCTTCTTTTGATACCAACGGAAGAAATATTCAGCACAAGCTAGAGGCTTTGTTCCGAGAGTCTTACTGGCGTGGCGAGTTAGACCGCCATATGCCTGGGCTCTCGATAGGGGTGATGCTGAAAATTGATAACCCCTCAACTAGTTTGGTTGAGCTAGACAACGAAAGGGACGAAGCAACCGCTCTGCTTCAAGAAGTGAATCGGCGATTTATTCAATCAGGCATTAAGGTCGGCAACAAGCAGGTTCTTATCCGGTGGGTGGAATTCCCACCTCAACTCAAAAGTAATACCAATGATATGGGAAGATTTACGAAACTTCACAAGCCGGTTGATGTTTTGCTTGGAGAGACCGGGACCATCCCCTTGCGCTCGCCGAAGGGCAACTCCCAGGACTCACTCCCTCTTGAGCTAAAAGTAAACACGGTTCACTAAATGAAGCAGATAATCCACGTCAATCAGCACGTCATCAAGCGCAACACAAAGCACGGGACTGATGAGCCAGTTTTAACGGTAAAAACATATAAAGAAAATAACTATGGCCACGAGGCTATAATTAAAACAAGAGATGGTGTAGAATTAGCAAAGGTGATATACAGTCCTCATAATCCGCTAAGTTGCGGGGCAAGAGTCTGGATAGAATTAGATACTATGAACACAGATGTTGAATTAATAGTCAGACAAGGAGAAGCACATGACTAACGAAGTATTGAATAAATGGACCGACTTTAAACTGCTCATTGAGACGATGGAGGATGACATCCAAAAGAACGCAGCCGGCAACAAGGCAGCCGGAACCCGTGCTCGCAAGGGACTTCGTGCCCTGAAGACCAGCGCTTCTGAGCTTATCAAACTAACCCTCGGCAAGGAGTAGAAATGAAACTACGTCTACACTGGTCCGAAAAGTATGAAATGGTAAGGGAGTTCCCTTCCTTTGAACTTGACTCCCAAGAGTTTCCCGAGATAGAACTAGAGCTACTGCAAGTCTATAACGCCGGTAGCGCCCCTGAACGTGAGCAAGCGATGGGAGACCTTGAGCATAAGATGCGCATGACTCCGGCGCATCAGCGTGGGGAGACGATCTTTCAGATGATTGGACCTTCCAATTCCCTTGAGGGTGCTCACACCTACCAGGTCTCTCCTGAGTCCGGTGGATTTTATGTTACGGAGGGAAAATAATGGATAGCACCAAGAGTTATGTGAAGATTTATAATATCTCCCCTCAAGATGCTAAAGATTTTGAGTTTGATTATGACACGAGCAATAGTAACTTGCTTACAGAAATGGCACCTAGGCTTGATGAGTGGGATAACATAGGGTGGATGGAGTTGGACTACTATGAATACAACCCCCAAGATAACGTGATGAATCTTACGCTTTCCACAAAGTCGCACCCTCCTACCGAATGGCTTCGGCGATCTAGTATAAACGTTCCTTACCTGGATAACAAGCTTGTCTTAATGAGCACTATCCAGCATGATGAAACGTGTGTGACCGGTGTGGCACTAATGGACGGGCAGATCCTCCAGGATAAACCTATTTTTGAGATGGAATCTATGGAGGTTGGCAAATATTATAACGATGATGAGCCGGCCTATAACCTAGACGACCTTGATGATAAGATATGGGACTCAACTTCTAAGTTCGTAAAAATATGCGAACAATTTTACCTTGAAAGGGGAAATAACAATGAGTGATGATACAATTAAGTCCGGCGATAATATCTCTGTGCATTACCGAGGCACTTTAGAGGACGGGACAGAGTTTGATAGCTCTTATTCTCGTAATGAACCAATCACTTTCACCGTAGGCTCGGGACAGATGATCACTGGCTTTGATAGTGCAGTGGTAGGTATGACGGAAGGTCAAAGTAAGACTATTACTCTAGGTCCCGACGAAGCCTATGGTCCTTCCTACCCTGATCGGACCACGGAAATGCCTTTGTCAGCTTTCCCCTCGGACTTTGAGCTAGAAGAGGGTGCCTCTGTTCCTCTTCAAGGTCCCGGCGGACAGCATATTCTTGGAACGGTAACAGAAAAGGATTCAGAGAAAGTTAAGGTAGATCTTAACCACCCGATGGCTGGTAAAACCCTGACCTTTGAACTCAAGGTCGTTACGACAGGGGACTAAAGAATGAGACTTCTAGTGGCAAGACTGTTTTTCTTCCTGGCTAGAAGTTTTCTATGCAGGGGGATGCCAGTTGGACAATGGTTCCAAAGCAAAGGCATCCTCCTGCTCACAGGGGTAAAGACTCAACCTAAAGATGACAACGGTAAAAACGATGATTAGTTTACTTTTAGCGACGCTGATAGCGGCTCCTACAGGAGTTAACAGCCGTCCCTTGACCACCAAGAGGGTCAGAGCCAAAGCTCACCAAATCGTGCAACTATTGAGGAAGCAGGATCCTCGTGTTCTGCGCTCGGTGTTGTATTATATGAAATGGGTTCCGAAGGTGGAGTTCAGCCGGCAAAACTGTGGAGAGAAAAATAAAGATTCTCTTAAAGAAATTAATGGGTGGGAGCTAGATATGCTATTAGACTTATCAGGTATCCCAAGGAAGAAACGATGAAACGATTTAACACAATTGATGTGCTTGTCCTCCTCGGACTCCTAGCCATTGGAACACTATTGCTGGCAGCATCTGGCTGCGGACATACCCAGTCCATTGCGGACACTAGGAAGTGTTGCGCCAGAGTAGATGCCAGCAGCGCAGAGATGGACAGGTTCAACCGTTATTGCAAGGTTGCTCTGTTCTTATCGAAGAGCGAGAATATAAAGGCAGTAGGAAACAAAGTTAGAGAAGGTGCTCGCAATGCAGTTAAGATTTGTAAGTTTGTGTTTAGTGTAAACACAGATGAAGAACTGATCGCCGCCGGGGACCAACAGCATTACTATAAGGTTCGCTCCTATCTGGTTCCAAACCCCTCTGAGAATGGCGGCTGGAACCCTCCTGGTTGCGACCCTCAAGAACTTCACTGCGAAGAGTTCTAAAGCTATGCCCAAGTTTCTTTACAGATGCACCTCTGAAGGAGCAGTCAACAACAACTTGAAAGCTTCCTGTGACTTTGAAATGGTGTTCGAAGAGGGATCACATCACTGCCCTATCTGCGGGCAAGAGTTGCTCCGTGTTAGCGATGGTCTAACAGTCTCCGAAGTCTTACGGCTCGGACAACAACGAGCCAACCAACAAAAATCCCAACGCCAAGATATTCTTGGCTTGGAAATTAATAAGGGCACAACAAAGAATGAGTAATACAATGTGGGCAACAATAATACTTATCGTAGCAGGCTTTCTGTTCGGAAAGCTAATCCGTGAATTTATAGGTTACCTAGGGCGCTCTATTAAAGACTCAGAAGAGGAAAGAGAAGCCAGGGGGGAGAGAGACCAATGAAAATCGATTGGAAGGAATTCTTTATGGTTTTATCTATAGCTTGCGGTCTAGTATTGGCAACCTATGGTTTAAGGTTGGTCTAAATGAAAAATATGAGAATTGTTGTCTGGGCAACTGATGAATATCTAGCTTTGGTTCAGAAGGCCATGCTTCCAGGCTTACAAGAGTTTCAGGACCCTCCCGTAACCCTCTACTGGAACTCTGCTCCTGCTATCGTAGGAGATACTTCGAATAGCGTTTACACTCGGCGAATGGTAGGGAGAGTTAAACAATCCCTTGAACTGTTAGAGAGCTACCCTGGGGAGATGTTTCTTTTCTTAGACGCTGATATAAAAGTTATGGCCCCGTTCAGAGAAGACCTGGAGTCGCTCATGGAAGGTCACGACTACCGTTATCAAAACCAAGGAGCAACTCACGAGGAACCTTTTCACTGCGGAGGTATTCAAGCGGTCACATCTACCCCTGCTTCTCGGGCACTCTATAAAGATATATATCTTACCTGTATGAAGTTTCTAGAGGAGATGGCCGACGACCGAACTTTGAACATCGAGGGCGTATTCCGTATGTGCCTCGAAAAGAGCATCGCCGGACCGCTTGGTCTGGTGCAAGCCCCATTGCCTCATCGCTATGGATCCCTAATGCCGGGACAAGGAACTAAACTTTATCATGCTACTAATGCTGGAACAACTATATTTGAAAAGTCTGCCGCCCTTCAGTCTGCTTCATCAATCTCGGATTGCTACGACCAGTATAAAGCTTTCGGTTGGGATGTAGGACCAGGACCACTTCAAATTGTTATGCACGGCTGGGCTTGCATCAATACCCAGTCCCAAACGTTTTATCATGTTCCCCCCCACAGCAAGAAGCATCGTTGCGAGTGGAAATCTTTGGGCACCGCCGACCAACCTTCCGACGGCATAACTAATTCTTGGTTTCCGGACACACTGGAGGCTTTCATGACCGATCAGCACTCCTCACCCTTGGCAAAGCATATGCCGCTGCTACAATCCGCCATCAACGATTCTCCTGACGACATCTTAATGTATTTAGTGTGGGGAGCACTGCCGGTAGGAAACCACCCTCTAGAGGGATCACCCAGGGAACGTCCAAAGGTCGTCATAGCGTGTCCATCTACTGGAGTGTTCAAGGTAACGGATTATTATCTAGCTTCCCAGTGGATCCCGGACAAGACATGAAAAGATACCTGCCCTAATGCCGGCTGCTTATTTCGACAGCGACGGAAACCACATCAAGGAATGCACCAAATGTTATCTTGTGCAGCCAGTGGAAGAATACTACAAGCACAAAGTCGGCGTCACAAAAGATGGCCTCCAACCTCGCTGCCGAACTTGCACTCTATCTAAATACCGAGATGACAACCGAAGGCGCAACGAAAAAAGAAAGCAAAAATCACATAAGCTAACACCCCACCAAGTGCAATGGATTAAAGACCAACACTATAAGCTTAGTATAAGAGAGACAGCTAGAGAGTTCAGCAATAAGTTCTGGGCTATTAAGGTTAACCCATCAACAGTGCAAAGGATCTTCTCAGGTAAGATACATGCAGAGCCTAGTGTAGATATAGATACAGTTTCTATCTATGATTTGCTTGAAGGTGCCAGCAATTTAACCGGCTCTGTTGAGGATTATATAGACTCAGTAGATCACAAGAAGATTAAGTATTGATAGCCATTCTAGCCTGTTGCAGAGCAATGATGCAAAGTCTGCTCGTTTTACTGCAAATCTTGCGCAGTGTGTAAGGTATTGTTTTTAATGGTTTTAACTTGACTTAAATAGAGTTAATGCCAGCGTTATCAACGCTTTAAGCCCTGTTAGCCCCTGGTGGCTATTGCCAGCCATTGTCATTGATTGTCAGAAAAGTGTTAAATACGTAGTGTGTAACGTTTCGTCAAGCCGTAATAAAAAGCAGGCAAAAGGCAAACAAATAACTTGACACAAAGGGTATCCGTGCTATTATACAGTTGAGAGATGGAGAGAGTAACAATGAGTGTGGACTTCAAGACCTTCGTAACCCTTGCACCGGCTGTCAGCGCAGCCAAGCTTCCCGTTTTACTTCGAGGTCGCCACGGTATTGGGAAATCCCAAGTGGTGTATCAGTTGGCAGCTAATGCCGGCTTGCCAGTGATCGAGCGGCGTGCCAGCCAGATGACGGAGGGAGATCTTGTCGGTCTTCCCAGCATCGAAGGTAACCGGACGACGTTTAACCCGCCGGACTGGTTCAAGGTTGCTTGTGAAGAACCTGTCTGCTTGTTCCTTGATGAGGTCGATCGGGCTACGCTCGAAGTTCGGCAGGGAATCTTTGAACTGACGGATAGCCGGAAGCTTAACGGCAATCACCTTCACGAGGATACCATCATCTTCGCTGCCATCAACGGCGGTGAGCACGGTGAGAGCTATCAGGTCAACGAGATGGATCCTGCTGAACTTGACCGCTGGTCAGTGTGGGATCTTGAGCCTACCGTTGAGGACTGGCTCGCTTGGGGAAAAGAAAATGTTGACGGTCTCATCTGGGACTTCATCAATCAGAACCGGGCTCACCTTGAGCACGCTGGGGACATTGAGCCTAACAAGCGCTACCCGAGTCGTCGAAGCTGGGACCGGTTGGATAAGGTGCTTAAGGGTGCTGATGCCCAAGAGGCAGGACCTGCGATGTTTAACCTGGCTCAAAGCTTTGTCGGCTTCGAGGCTGCGGTCGCTCTCAATGACTATGCCCAGAACTACGACAGGGTTGTAACGGTCGAGCAGCTTCTTGAAGGCGAACGGGTGGAAGCCTTGGCTGCCTTCTCTCTCAACGAGCATTGCGCTATGATTGAGAAGATCGACGCAGAAGATGTCTGCAAGTGTGAGTTTTCTGACGGTCACGTCAATAACTTGGCGGCTTACTTCGTCACGCTTCCCAGCGAAGCGGCGATGAAGCTCTGGAGTGTCATCTCCACCGCTGGTGTCCAGGAAAACGTAGTTAAGTTCCACGGTGCTAATAAAGGTGAGGTTGGTTCACACCTCTCCAAGATCTTGGGAGCCTAGTCCCTCTCTCACTCTCTAGGGTCCTTTGAGATCGGCAAGAGCCTGGCGTCAACGCTGGGCTTTTGTTTGTCCGCTACTAAGGGAGAAGCAAACTAAAACATTGAAAACACGGCATAAACAAATAACTTGACTCATACCATATACGTGCTATTATACAGTTGAGAGAGAGATACATAATGAGCTTTGACCTGAAACTGCATGCCTTCCGACTCCTAATGAATGAGCCCTTCTTCGCTGCGCTCTCCCGCAAGGTAGAGAAGCGTGCTACGACGGCTATCCCTACCGCAGGTGTTCGGGTTTGCCCTGATACGGCTCAGTTCGAGATGCTCTATAACCCTGACTTCTTTGCCAGCCTGCCTGAGGAGCAGGTTCGTGGTGTGCTTAAGCATGAGTTCTACCACTTGATCTTCGAGCACGTCACGAGCCGGCGTCCCGAGGGTATCAATCCCAAGGTATGGAATATCTGCGCTGACCTGGCTATCAACAGCCACTTAGTTGGTGAACTGCCTGATAACTGCTGCATGCCTGGCGTCGGACCCTTCGCTGATCTGCCCAAGGGTGAGAGCGCCGAGTGGTATCTAGCCAACTTCCCAGAGCGTCCCGAGGACGAGGGTAAAGGTAAGGGCGAAGGTAGCGGCGAGGGTGAACCTGGTGACGGCGAAGGCGAGGGCTTTGACGACCACTCCGGTTGGTC
>Ga0307986_10004036_pt1 | contig 10057 bp, 9 predicted proteins | sample EllFjometageno82_FD_203170 | JGI IMG/M metagenome (GOLD analysis project Ga0307986, IMG submission 203170) | Marine microbial communities from Ellis Fjord, Antarctic Ocean - #82 | ecosystem: Environmental > Aquatic > Marine > Unclassified | place: Southern Ocean | collected 2014-10-09
AAAAACTAAAGTTGCTTTTAAAGAATTTAGAAATTTAAACGGTAATACAAATAATACCTTTGTAGTTGCTGGTGGAGTTGCGGCAAATAAAAGAATAAGAGACACGCTAAAAAAACTTTGCGTGGTAGAACATTTTAATGCTATTTTTCCTCCTATTAATTTATGTGGTGATAATGCAGCAATGATCGCAATGGTTGGATTAGAAAAATTCAAGTTAAGTCAGTTTAGCAAATTAGACCACCCTGCAAAACCTAGGTGGCCTTTGGATGAAAATGCAGCTTTTTTAAAAGGTGCTGGAGTAAAATTGTAATACACCATTGATTAACAAAACTAATATACGTGGTATTTCAATAAAACTCCACTAACCTCAACTAACTTTATCGCTATAATTAAAAAACTAGATTAAAGTTAATTCACGAAGAACCCATAATCTCTTGTTACGAAGAGGTTATTATTAACCTTGATAAGGTGGCTGTGGGTACATTAGTTTTAGACAGCGTCCCAATTAAAAATAAAAGTTCAAAAAATGATTAATTTCAATATTGTTAATGGTGTTTAAAAATTAAATCCTAAGTACTTAAAAAAAATCTAATTTTTTATTTTTCTACCAGATTCCAATTGGTTGCTGTGCCGCGTTTAATATCTTTTTTTACTACTTTACCAAGTAACCTTTTTTCAAACTTAGGTGCCAATCCAAAACCTGGTCTTATTCGTCTAATATGCTCTTGTTTAATAACCTCTCCAGCTCTTATATCTTTAACAAAATAAACTGAACGTCTAAACTTAATATTTGGTTCTTCTGCTGGCTTCCTTTCATAACCTGCTACTCCTAAAGAAGTCCATGCATCTTTAACTTCTATGCAAAGCGACTTTAACTCAGCAGGGTTAATAGAAAATTTAGAGTCAGGACCTTTATCATCTCGATCTAAAGTAAAATGCTTTTCTATAAGTGTTGCGCCTAAGCTCACTGCAACAATTGAAGCTGTATTTGTAACGGTATGATCAGATAAACCAATTTGAACCCCTAGTTTTTTTGATAAGTCTGGAATAGTTAATAAGTTAGATTGTTCAATTGGAGCAGGATAACTACTTAAACAATGAAGAACTAACAGATCTTTGCAGCCTGCTTCTCGTGCCGTTATAACCACCTCTTTTATTTCTTCTAGATTCGCCATTCCAGTTGATATAATTAAAGGCTTTTTAGTTGAGGCAATATATTTTATTAACGGTAAATCTGTCATTTCAAAAGAAGCTACTTTGTAAGCTGGAGCATTTAAATCTTCTAATAAATCTACAGCCGTCTCATCAAATGGGGTTGAAAAACATGTAATACCAATTTTTCTTGCATGGTCAAACATAGTTTTGTGCCATTCAAAAGGTGTTCCTGCTTCTTTATATAAATCATACAATGTATAGCCATCCCACAATCCTCCTTGAATATAAAAATCCTCATAATCTGAATCAATCGTCATGGTGTCTGCCGTGTAAGTTTGTAGTTTTATAGCATCTGCTCCACAAGTTTTTGCTTTACTTATAGTATCTAATGCTTTTTGTAATTTACCATTATGATTTGCAGATAGTTCAGCAATTACATAGGGTGGGTGAGTAGCACCAATTTTTCTTTCATTAATAGTAATCTCAGACATTATTTTCTCTTTTTATAAAGCTAACCTTCTTCATTGTAAATATTTTATTACTTTATCACCACGCAGTCCAGCCACCGTCCACAGCAAGATTCACACCTGTTACAAAACTTGAACTTGGAGAGGCTAAAAAAAGCACTGGACCAATTAATTCATTTGGCTGGCCAATTCTATGCATCGGGACTTTGTTAATAATTTTAGTAATTAAATGGCTATTTGATTTTTGTATTTCGGTAGATGGAAAGGGTCCAGGAGATATTGAGTTAAAACGAATTCCTTCTTTTGCAAATTCACATGCAGCATATTTGCTCCACTGAATTAAAGCAGCTTTAGCTGCGCCATAAAAAGGAGGATTTGAAACCTCTTTAGAATCATAAATACTTAAATCTGGACTTACCATGCCATACATAGATGCTATATTAATGACTGAAGCGTCTCCATTGATCTTAAAAGCATTTCTTAAATATGGAAGAGCACACTGGACTATATTATGGGCTGATAATTGAATTATCTCATAACTCAAAACATAATCTTCTGACTTTGCTGTTTCTATTGAGCCGGAAGAATTACTATAAGCATTATTTACAATGATATCTAAAGTTTTATGGTCAAAATTAGAAAAAAAACTTTTAATTTCATCTTGATTAGTGACATCAAAAACTGCAGCTTTGGCTTGCAGACCTTGCTGCTCTAACTCTAATATTAATTCATTAACTTTCTTCTTGTTTCGACCGTTTAAATATACCAAAGCTCCACTTTTTGCTAATCCCTTGGCCATAGATTTTCCTAGATGGCCTGTTGCACCAGTTATCAATGCAACCTTGTCTTTTATTGAAAAAAACTCATTCATTTTATACTCTCCAGTTTGTAGGATTAAGCGTCGATTCTGATAAAATCGGTCGACTCTTTTCTATGCTTAACAGCTCATCTTTGGTAAAACATTTTTTAGAAAAAAACTTTAAGTTTTCATCTAATAATTTTTCTGCTTCCATTCCAACAACAATACCGTCAACCCAATCATGTGACTTTACATAATTTAGAGCAAGACCAACAACTGATTTGCAATTATGCTGCTGGGTTATTTTATTTAACCATTCGATAACAGTTGTAGAATTTTCGACATTAGCAATTTTCCAAATAGCTTTTTCAGAAGAAGTTAATAGCCCTTGTAATAATGGACTACGAGTATGAATTATTAGCTTTCTTTTTTTTTTAAGTTTTTTTATTTCTTCAATATGGGAATCCCAGCGTGAGTCTAAGATGTTGAACGGCATTTGAATAAGCTCAATTTGATCAAGCTCAAGTACTAATGCTAATTCTTCTGGTGATTGGACGGATGCTCCCAATTTTTTTATTATACCATCTTTTTGAAGGCTCAACAATTGCCTCCAAACAATACCTTCCCAGTCATAAATGTGACTCACTTTATGAAGCATAAGGCAATATAAACTATTGGTTCTAATCTTTTGGCAGGATTCAAAGACGCTCGCTTTAACAAAATTAATTATACAATTATGGTTTGTGTTTTCATCGCATTCATTAAGCTGAGAAAGCTTCGTTATTATATCAACTCTCGTTTCCCAACCATTTTGTAAAATTTCTCCTAATAAATTTTCACTATCACCATACTCTCTAGCTGTATCAATATATTTTACTCCATTAGAGATGGCTTTCTTAACTAATCGATCAGCCATAAGTCTGCTGGGTTTTCCTACTTTATTATTGATCCCATAATTTAGACCTAGCTGTGCACCACCCAATACAAGCTTTTTAATGGGTGAATCCACCATGGTAACTTTGTCATTTTTTTTTAAAACTTCAAGCAACTTTTTCCAATGTACAGTAATCGGATTATCTATTTTTGAAAATATATTAGCTACTATTGCATAATCATCAAAGATATCAATTCCGCAGCTATATGCTCCCATTTTGAGAGTTTTATATTTTTCATAATAAGATTCTCCAAATTTTCTGCGTAAATATGGCGTCACATGCTCTAAGTCATATAAGTTTTGAGTTTTTGAAGAGGCTTCCCTTAATGCGCATACTCTCATTACTTCAGCGCTCAAGCCATGGGGAAGCCCTGACTTATGACCATTACAAATTAGATAATCCAATTTTTGAGATTTAAAATTCTCTTCTAGCTCATCCAACAAAGCCCCATCTGGAAATGAATTGTCAGCTGTTAACCTAAATACAATAGTTTTATCATCGTACTCTTCTAGTGCAGATACAAATCGATTTAGAACGTTATTAAGACTTCCTCTATAATATTTAATATCTTGTGTTTTTAGTTCTTGGCAAAGCGCATCATCACTGCTTTCTGTAGAGGTAACAACCAAGACTTCTATACCCGTGTTTGATGCCCTTTTAGCTGCAAGCACTACTAGCGGAATAGTTTGGATGGGTAATAAAACCTTAGCAGGCAATCTATTAGAACTTAGCCTAGCTTGAATTAATGCAATACTCTTCAACTTAACAACCTTTTTAAAATAGTCACAACCTCATCTTGAAGATCGAAGGTTAAACCCTGATATATTGGAATACTAATAGCTCGACCATAATAAGCTTCTGCTATGGGGAAATCACCTTTTTTAAAACCCATTTTTTGATAATAAGGCTGCATATGAATTGGAATATAATGAAGATTAACTCCTAATCCACTTTGTCGAAGTTCATTAAAAACTTGATCGTGTGGTTTAGATATCTGCTCTAATTTAAGCTGTATTGGATAAAGGTGCAATGCTGAGTAGCTGTCAGAGGACTGAACTGGTGTTATTAAAGGAAGGTCTTTTAATAATTCATGATAACGTTGCTTTAATGATTGGCGAATGCTAACAAACTTATCTAATCTTTCCATTTGAATCGCTCCCAGTGCAGCTTGTATTTCATTCATTCTATAATTATAACCTAATTCAATCTGTTGATAATACCATCCACCTTCTGTTTTTTTTGTCATCAAGTTAGGGTCACGGGTCACACCATGAGCTCGGAACATCTGCATTTTATCTGCAAGGTCTAACTGATTAGTCGTTGCAAGGCCGCCTTCAGCAGTAGTAATGATCTTAACTGGGTGAAAACTAAATACAGTAATGTCGGAATATTGACAACCTCCAATAGGCTTGTCAAGATACTTGCCTCCAATGGCATGACTAGCATCTTCTATAATCTTAAAGCCGAACTCTTTGCTAAGCTTATGAATGCGCTGCATGTCACAAGATTGCCCTGCAAAATGTACAGGAATAACAATTTTTGGAATTTTATTTTCTGCTTTAGCTCTGATGAGTTTTTGTTCTAACACGTCAGGACAAAGGTTATAAGTTTGAGGGTTGATATCTACAAAATCAATCTGTGCACCACAATAAAGCCCACAATTAGCAGAGGCAACAAAAGAATTTGGGCTAGTCCAAAGCCAATCACCCTTACTTAGGCCTAAAGCCATACAAGCAATATGCAATGCTGAAGTGGCACTATTAACGGCTACCCCATATTGCGCATCACAATAATTATGTACTTTCTTTTCAAACAATGGAACTTGTGGACCTTGGGTTAAAAAATCAGATTTAAGAACTGCTATTACAGCATCAATGTCAGATTGATTTATATCTTGTCTACTGTAAGGAATCATATCAAAATCAGTTATTGTCTAGGCCTTTAATCATTGTCAAAAATGCTTCATGTGTCAACCAGTCAGAATTGTCACCAGAGTTATATTCAAAACCTTGTTCTACATGCTCACCTTTCTCCCCTAGTTTATTCTTGGTGAAGTCTGACTTATGTGTAAATTGAATTGTTGGGCAAATTACATAATGGTCATCAAATACAAGAGTCAGGTGGCTATCATCAGTGGGGCACATAATTTCATGAATTTTTTCACCAGCTCTAATACCTATAATTTTATGAGGTAATTTAGGTGCCATTGCCTTCGCCAACTCAGTTACGAGCATAGAAGGTATTTTTGGAATAAAAATTTCTCCACCCTGCATACGCTCAAAATCTTTAAGTACAAACTCAACACCATGCTGCAAGGTAATCATGAAACGAGTCATATCTACATGCGTTATTGGTATTTCTGTTGCGCCTTCTGCAATCAATTTATTAAAAAAGGGGACAACAGAGCCTCTTGAACCAACAACATTACCGTAGCGAACAACAGAAAAACGAATGTCTTTAACTCCTACCATATTATTTGCTGCAACAAAAAGTTTGTCACTTGCTAGCTTAGTTGCTCCATAAAGATTAATAGGGTTGGCTGCTTTATCTGTAGAAAGTGCAATCACTTTTTTCACATTGTTTTTAATAGCTGCTTTAATAACATTTTGAGCACCATAAATATTGGTTTTGATACACTCCATTGGGTTATATTCAGCCATAGGAACTTGTTTCATGGCTGCTGCATGAATTACATAATCAACACCATCCATCGCCTCTGTCATTCGGTCAGCATCTCTAACATCTCCAATAAAGTAGCGCATACAAGGATCGTTAAATATTTGCCTCATTTCAAATTGCTTCAACTCATCTCTGGAAAAAATAATAATTTTCTTTGGTTTATAGCGCTCGAGAATTATCTGGGTATATTTTTTGCCAAAAGACCCTGTACCACCAGTAATTAAAATAGCTTTATTGTCGAACATTGTTTTTCCTTAAGATCATTATTAAACAATTATTATAAATAAATTTATATAGCATGAAAGATAATTTATCTATTTATAAGCGTAATATACATACCAAAATGTTAAAATATATTCTAAATAAAATTAACTATTTAATAAGCAATTAAATATAGTTAAAAATATATAAAATATCATACTACATAAGAATGAAGAGAGGTTTTCATATATTGCTTTTATAAAAGAAATATCCAATATATAAAATGGATATAATTAAAAGATGGATAAGCACCACTACCCCCAATTAGATGTTTTTCGTGCATTAGCTGCACTCAGTGTATGTGCTGTGCATTTTAATTTTGATTCATTCTTTCACAATCATTTTGCTAACGGTTTGTTTGTGCAGCTTTTTTTTGCTTTGAGTGGCTTTGTTATTTTTTTAAATTATTATGAAAAAATTAAAAACATTATTGACTTAAGAATCTTTATAATCAAAAGGTTTCGCAGACTTTACCCACTTCATTTATTTTTTTTAATAATTTTTGCTTTGATGGAAGTCTTAAAATATTTTTTTATATTAAAATATGGTCATCAATCTTTTACCGAATCATTTAGTCTAAATAATTTTAATAACTTTTTATTAAATTTATTTTTTTTACAACATTTTGCAGATTACAATACTTACAATACACCTTCTTGGTCAATTTCAGTTGAAATGATGCTATACATTACTGCTGGCGTTTTATTTTTATTTCCTAAAAAATATATTGCATTAATATTAGTTCTTTATTTATTGGCATTTTTATATTTTTTTAATAATATTTATGGGGCAACGATATCAATTAATGCTTACCTTTCCGGCTTATATTCTTTTTTAATTGGATGCCTTTTTAGTTATCTTTATATTAAAAAGAAAATTGTCTTTAAAAATTCTTATTTTGAACTTTTTTATTTTATTATATTATTTATATTTTTAATTGAAATTTTTTATTTTAAATTTATTGATAAACATTACCTTTATTCAATTATTTTTGCGTTTATTTTTTATCTTTCTTGTTATTTAGATAAAAACTCATACTTATTTAATTTTATTTTTAATAAGTTTTTTAATTATTTAGGAAAGATTAGTTATAGTATTTATCTTTCTCATCTTTTTATTTTTTATGCTCTTAAACAAATTTTTAGATTTGTATTTAATCATCCTACAGTTAATATTGATGGGGTGGTTGTTTTAGATTTAACATATTTTGAGGCAAATCTTTTTATAATCAGCACCTATATTATAACAATAATTTTTTCACACTTTTCATACAGACATATTGAAATGAGATTTTACAAGAAGTAATCAGACAAAACAGCTTTCAAGAGTTTATACCTCACTTAAAATTACTGTGACTACTCAACTCAAAGGCCTCTTGTAGTCTCAAAATTAATTTGCAAAGAGATTAAAAATTAAGCTTATAAGACACTTGTATGGGATTTAATTTGAGGCCATCAAGAATATTTTTTATATCCATGTTTTTTTCTGAAACATTAATATAAAAATAAGGAGGAACCTTCGATGATACTGCTTTTTGTGGCTCAAAATTTCTCTTTATAAAACCAAGAACTTCCTTCACAGTATCTGTTGCTGGGTTACAAAAATTCATACCAATTGAATTATCTGATTGTATATAAAATGTTCCAACTGGATGATCGAGCGATATTAAATACCAATGCATGTATGGATTTGATTCTACAAAAGACTTATGGGACTCGTAGCTTGGCGCTTTTGCATGACTAATGGAATACTTTCTCTTATTAAGAAGTCTAAACAAAGCGTCTACATCAGTATTAGCCACTCGTTTAATGTCTAACTTCCGCCTCTTCCTTCTAAACAATAATTCATTTACATTGGTCTCTGCCAACTCAAACCCTGCATAAAAAAATATTTTTTTACTTGCTATGTTATCAGTCTTTATTTTTGCTATTAAATCATAGTTAGTTTGATCCAAATACATCTCAATTGAGGACTGAAGAAGCACTCTACCAAGCCCCTTACCTCGAGCAGTTGGATTCATGTTAATTGATACTGTGGAGCACAATTCTCTTTCATTAAAGTCAAATCTACAAATACCAACTTTAAAGCCATCGCTTTCACCAATATACATCACTTTATTAAGGTCACTTGAGGATTTAAACCATATGTTATGCTCGTCCAGAGAAATAATACTTTTATTTAGAAATATTTTTCTACTGTTTTTATCATTCCTCCACGTCAATATTTCTTCAGAGTCAGAGTTACAAGCGTGACGTACTAACATTTTGTAATTTTACATTTAACCACCAACTCAGAGTCACTTAGTTCTGCATCTGAAAGTTCTAGTTTTATGTCACCGTATTTAATGTACGCACTCGGATAGCTAGGATGATCAAGCATCCGTACCCGATCATAGATTTGGTCAAGCTCGATACTAGCTGGTATTTTATTGTCCTCATCCTTCAAACGTTTAAACTTGTAAACTTTACCTATTTGTTCTTGCGGCTCAATAGATTTATTAACAATATCAAAAATTATTTCATTTATCGAAATACTAATTCTTGTAAATATTTGCTCTAAGGATCCATCAAGGCTAATTTCTTTCTTAGAATAAATTGGCCCAGCGTCCAACTCATCTATCATCTTAATTGCACAAACAGGAGTGGTCTTAAATCCTTTAAGAATTAAGTTTTGGATCGGACTACCCCCTCGTCCATATGGTAGTGGTGATGTATGGAAAACTATACATTTATAGTTCTGATGGATACTCTCTTCAACCATCCAATTCCAGTGAGCAAAGAAAACATAATCGGGTTTAAAGGTTTCAAGTAAATTACTTGTTAGATCATCTCGTTTGTTGATGAATTTAATGTCATGTTTTTTTGATAAGTTAGAGTTTAAATCAACCCATCCTTTTAAATCACAGACTATTAATTTCATGCTATGTGTCCAATTTTCGAATAACTTGGAATGCCTCCGCCATAATAAGACCCACTTGGTTACCTCTTAATTTTGCTAGGTTGTGTATTCCCTCAATAGATCGACTGTGAGGGTAATCACGCATTTCAGATTTATACGCATTAAGTGCTGCGGCTTTAGCTTCCCAAGTTTTACTTATATCTATAAATAAGTTAGGTACAAAGAAGCCAGTTAGTGATTGATTGCCATAGTCTGTCGCAGAAGCTACTTCAAAAAGACGAATTTCTTTACATCTCTCATCTGGCTGCGGTCTAAATGCAGTCAACACTGCATTTGCTACTATTCGATGATCAACATTTAGATCTGCACCACTGTGGGTGTATACAAGTGAAGGATTGTATTTTTTTTTAGCTTTCTCAACGCACTTAATAATATCAAGAAGGGAATGGCTATCCATTGCATTATCAGAAAAATTATAGTTTTCTGCCCACTCAAAACCTAAACACTCACTAGATTTCTTTGATGCTTGATTACGCTTTACAGCAGCATCATTAATTTTTTCCTCCCTTGCACCAACACCATCTGTCATTGATACAACATAAACACTATCACCTTTTTCGACGTGTTTTTTGATTGTTCCTCCCATTGAAATTGCCTCATCATCAGAGTGCGCAACTACTATTAAAACAATATCATTCATTTCTTCTTCCTGCCTTCAACCATCTGTTGTGAAATAACTTCCCTATCAAATTTTAATTCGTTGTAAAATTTTATTTTAGACATCATTTATTTAAGATCAATTTTAACTTATATATCACTTAGAAAACATAAGAAAAGTATTGATACTATTGAAAATGATATTA
>Ga0307986_10004037_pt1 | contig 10054 bp, 10 predicted proteins | sample EllFjometageno82_FD_203170 | JGI IMG/M metagenome (GOLD analysis project Ga0307986, IMG submission 203170) | Marine microbial communities from Ellis Fjord, Antarctic Ocean - #82 | ecosystem: Environmental > Aquatic > Marine > Unclassified | place: Southern Ocean | collected 2014-10-09
TTATTATCTTTAAAGTATATTGTGGATGGTTCTATGTTTTTTACAAAATTATTAAAAATCATATTTACATTATTGTTTTTCCACAAATCCAATGTTTTATTTATATTAGATTTATTAAACATTTGTAACGGACCTGATAATCCATCGATTGCAGTAATATTAAATTTTTTTTTATCTAATAAACATCCTATCAATTCACTTCCAGTTAAACCACATCCAATCACTGCAACTTTTGCATTAGGTTCTAAAAGTTCTAAATTTTTATAGATCAAATCTGCATCTTGTTTGGTCTTTAGAAATAAACAGTTTTCTTTAACTCCAGGAATATTAAATGTATTTATTTGTGCTCCATGTGCAAAAATTACATAGTCATATTTTATATTGTCTTTATCTGTAATTAAAATTTGTTTGTCAAAATTAACATCTTTTACAGTGTCTTTAATAAATTCTATTTTTGGAATGTTTGTCATATCTGTTTCCATATCTTTTACATCATTGGTTACGCTAACATTTGCTAATTGAGGAGTGTACATGAAATGATCTGATTTAGACACAATTTTAATATTATATTTATCTTTATCGATAGTGTTTATAAAACCTTTCGTAGCCCATCCCGAACCAACTAGTAAAATATTAGGATTTTCGTTTATCATCGAACAAATCATTATATATTATTAGAGATTACTAAATTTTCTAAACCATCCATAAAATCTATAGTAATATTCCATCCCAAATCTTTTAACTTTTGATTTGAAATATAATACCGCTGATCATTAAATGGTCTATCTTCAATATATTCGATCCATTCGTCATAGTTTTCCGTTTTTTTTATCATTTTTATTAAAATCTTAGCCACATCCATCACTGAATATTCCATTCCTTCATCACATCCAATATTATAAATCTCTCCGATTAAGCCTTTATTTAATATACATTCAAATGCCGTAGCCGTATCGTATGCATGTAAAAACGCTCTAACAGATGATCCTGATCCTTGAATAGTTACTTTTTTATTTTCCTTCAAAAGTTTAATAAATCTAGGAACAATTTTTTCAGGATATTGATTTGGACCAAACACGTTATTCCCACGTGTAATAATAATAGGCATATTAAACGAATGATTGTAAGATTGTGCTATTAATTCTGCACCAGCCTTCGTGGCAGCATATGGATTGGTGGGACATAATACACTGTGTTCTGTTTTGTGATTTTCATTCACATTATTCATCGATTCTCCATATACTTCATCTGTGGAAACATGAATAAATTTTTGTATTTTTCCATATTTTCGACAACATTCTAAAAGTATATGTGTTCCTAAAATATTGTCTTTAGTATATTGGAGTGCATCAGAAAATGAATTTTGAACGTGACTTTGTGCAGCAAAATGTATAACTTCATCAATATTATATGTTTCCAACACATGAGTTACTAAATCTTCTGAACACAGGTTACCTTTTATAAGTGTATAATTTTCTGATCCTCTAATTTCTACATTCACATTGCTTTCATTTGCACTATAATACATCGCATCAAAATTAATAATAGTGTATTTATTTTTCTTAAAAATATGATTTATAAAATTTGAACCAATAAAACCACATCCACCAGTAACCAATAAGTTTATTTTTTCATTCATATTTATTTTATATATAATAAATATGAAATTTTTGATTTTTGGACACAAAGGTTGGATTGGTTCGATGGTTATAAAACTTTTGGAAAAACAAAACATTGATTTTGTTTGTGCTAAATCACGCGCTGAAAATAAAAAGGCAGTTGAAGTAGAACTGCTTTTAGAAAAACCTACACATGTTATGAGTTTTATAGGTCGAACTCATGGAACTACCGAAGACGGAACCAAATATACAACAATAGATTATTTAGAACAAAAAGGTAAAATCAAAGAAAATGTTCGAGACAATCTTTTTTCTCCTATTGTTTTAGGTTTGCTTTGTAAAAAACACAACGTACACTTTACTTACTTAGGAACTGGTTGTATATTTAAATACGATGAATTGCATCCTTTTGGTGATGAAACCACTGGTTTTACAGAAAACTCTCTCCCTAACTTTTTTGATTCTTCTTATTCAACTGTAAAGGGATATACAGATGAACTAATGCATCTGCTAGATAATTGTTTAAATTTAAGAATAAGAATGCCAATTATAGATAAATTAGAACCTATAAACTTTATTACTAAAATTATTACATACGAATATATTTGCTCTATACCTAATTCTATGACCGTTTTGGATGATTTATTACCATGTGTTATTGAAATGGCCATGAAAAATATAACAGGGACGGTTAATCTTACCAATCCCGGAGTTGTTACACATAATGAAATATTAGATATGTATAAGGAAATTATTGATCCTACATTTACATGGAAAAACTTCTCAAAAGAAGATCAAGATAAGATTTTAGCAGGAGGTCGTTCGAATGATTGTTTAGATACCTGTAAATTGCGAAACATGTTTCCTAGTTTGGACCATATTAAGGTTTCGGTTAGAAAAACGTTGGAAAGAATGAAAAATAATATTCATTGATTATATATGAAAGTTTTAGTAACTGGTTCTTCCGGACTTGTCGGTTCTGCCATTAAAAATATCTCTCCAAACTATCCATATGATTTTATATTTGTATCCTCCCAAGATGCTGATCTAACCGATTACGTACAAACACACAACTTATTTAATAAATACAAACCCGATTATGTTATCCATTTAGCAGCATGCGTCGGTGGACTTTTCAAAAATATGAATTATAAAGTTGATATGTTTGAAAATAACGTTTTAATAAACTTTAACGTAGTCAAATACTCGCATAAATTTAAAGTAAAAAAATTAATTTGCTGTCTTTCCACATGTATTTTTCCAGATAAAACAACATATCCAATTAATGAAACAATGTTACACAGTGGACCTCCCCATTCATCCAACGATGCATATGCTTATGCAAAGAGAATGTTAGAAATTCATTGTAAAACCTATCAGGAACAATTTAATGATAACTTTATTTGTGTTATACCTACAAATATTTACGGACCTCATGATAATTATGGGTTAGAAGACGGTCATGTAATTCCTGCACTAACACAAAGATGTTATTTGGCAAAAAAAGCAGGGAAACCGTTTAGAGTTTTAGGAAGTGGTACCCCATTGCGACAATTTATTTTCTCTGAAGATCTGGCCAAACTTTTTATGTGGGTGCTTGAAAACTATAATGAAAAAGAAAGTTTGATTTTATCTGTTGGAGAGAAAAATGAAGTTGCAATAAAAGATGTTGCTCTTGAAATAGCAAAATCGTTTGAATATGAACATATGATGAAATTTGATACCAGGTACTCTGATGGACAATACAAAAAAACGGCTGATAATACAAAATTAATGAACCTTATTGGTGACTTCGAATTTACATCTATCGAAGAAGGGATAAAAAAAAATACGGATTGGTTTTTAGACAATTTTAATGATGCTAGAAAATAATGTATAAATTATTTTAAAAAAATAACTTACAATCTTCTAAAACCATTTCTTCTACTAATTCTTTAAAACTATATTGTGGTTTCCATCCCAACATAGTTCTAGCCTTTGTCGAATCTCCAAGTAATTCTTCTACTTCAGTAGGTCTAAAATAACGTTCGCTAATAAAAATCAACTCTTTATCTGTTTTCTCGTCATAACCTATTTCATCTAATCCTTCTCCCTTCCATTTAATTATAAACCCTTTCATAGCAAAAGACATTTCAATAAACTCTCTCACAGAGTGAAATTCATTGGTCGAAAGAACAAAATCATCAGGAGTATCAGCCTGTAAAATTCTCCACATACCTTCTACGTAATCCTTTGCATGACCCCAATCACGTTTTGCATCAATATTTCCCATCACCAACTTATCTCGTTCTCCTTTTAAAATCATATTAATACCTCTGGTAATTTTTCTAGTTACAAAAGTTGGTCCTCGTCGTGGCGATTCGTGATTAAAAAGAATACCGTTACATGCAAACATATTATATGCTTCGCGATAATTTTTTGTGATCCAATATCCATATAATTTGGCAACTCCGTAAGGAGATCTTGGGTAAAAAGGTGTGGTTTCACTTTGTGGAACTTCTTGCACTAATCCATATAATTCACTAGTAGATGCCTGGTAAAAACGACATTTCTCCATCATACCGCTACTTCTGATGGCTTCTAAAAGTCTTAATACACCTAACCCATCCACATTACCAGAATATTCAGGCATTTCGAAGGACACTTTAACATGGCTCATTGCACCTAAATTATAAACTTCTAATCTTTCAAGATTTGGATAAGTTGATTTAATTTCATACATAATGTGTAAAAGATTGGGACCATCTGATAAATCACCGTATTTTAAAATAAGTCGTTCATTATGATATAAATGATCAATCCTTCCTGTATTAATACTGCTCGAACGTCTAATGATACCCCAAACATCATAATCTTTTTCTAAAAGCAATTCTGCCAAATAAGAGCCATCCTGTCCTGTTATTCCTGTGATTAATGCTATCTTCATTTATATTTTATTTAAAAAAATAAGTTTTAACTTGTTTTTTTTTACAAATAATTATAATATATATAATAATTATGAAGTCACTGAGACAAAAAACAAACTTATTAAAGAATGCATCTGATGAAATACATGATCAAAAGTCAAGTCCCGCATGCTTGGATTATTCAGTTGCTACATCAATAAGGACATGCCATACTTGGATTAAAGATAAATTACCAAAGTGTATACCATCTATTCCTAGTGATTTAGAATATGATACGTTATTAAGTAAATGTGCAGAAAGAAACTCAGAGTTTAAAAATCGTTCTTTATATGATCAAGAAGAAGGTACGAAATTAACATTAAAAGAATATAAATTAGATATTTTTAAATCTAGTAAAAGAGAGGTAATAGATATTTTAAATAAAGAAATAGGCGCTTCTGTTATTGTTAGTTGGTATATGGGCCCTTATATATATATGATTTTTAGACTTTATTACACATATAGAAAAAAATTAGCAAATTTGTGTGAAAATTCTCCTTCTTTTTCTAAATTTGAAGTTGATTTAGTTACTCTTGAAAAAAAACATGATAATGTTATTGATAAAGAAAATAAAACGAAAGAAGAAGAAGAAGAATTTGCGTTTGTAGAGAAATTATATGAAGATGCTGATAAATTATTAAATATTAAAATCGGTTTTCGTGTTAATAGATGGATATTTAATAAAGGATGGATATTTAATGTAGATTTATCCCTTATATCATCGGATAAGATTATATTTGGACGTGACAAACATTCTTCACACTCTCTTAGTTTACAGGGATTTAATGATAAATCAAATATGCCCTATTGGAAATTTAAAAATTCATGGGGAAATGAAGGAATTGATGGTGGGTTTCTTAGATTTGAAATTGGCATTTTTGATAATATTTGGGACCTTGCGAAAAGATTATATAAAAATATAAATTCTGATCAATTATCCGCGCCCGAATTCAAATATTTTAAATTACCGTTGCAAGAACGCTTTTCAAACGCAATGAAAGGGTTACAATTTCATAATTTATTTGTAGACTACGGAAGGGATTTAGATGGTAACCAATATGACTTTCCTTGGAACGACAGGACTGAATGGATAGATTACAATAACCACCTCGACACCCGCAAGTCAATGTTTTTTAAAAGTCGAGGTACGTCCTGCTCCAGCCCGTCTTTGAATTTTAAGATTATCATACCAGAAAGAAAAATATTTGACTGCGCTGATGATGTATTTAAAAAAAAAGTTCAAGAAACTTTACAGAATATAGATATACAGAAAAAAATAAAAAAAAAAAAATTAATTAATATTTATAAAAAATATCTAAATTCAATAATTACATATCGTAAAAATAATTTTCAAACTTCTTATCCGTTTAAAAGTGTAGTTGCTCCTAGAGAGAGAGATATAAAAAACTTCCCACTCTCGATATATAATATACCGAAAAAAGCAGTATTTTACGATGGTATGACTCTTTTTATTGATGATATTTTATCAAAATATGGATGGGAAATCGAGTGGCGTCGCCTAAAAAAAATAAAAGTAGAAGCAACCAGTAAGTGGTGGAACGCGGAAGAAGGAGATGAGAAAGAGCAACTATTTTTAGTGGTGAACGCGACCACGGATGACTTAGATGAGCATGAGAGATCGGACAGATCGACGTTTAGTGCACCGGTTCTTGCCACAAGTGTCCCTCCCAAGGAGAGAAATAAATATTGGTGGTTCCCAGAAGAAGATTCTTTAATGAAATTAAAACAAGATGTTATTGAAATTGATTTACCATTATTTGAACTGGAAAAAATTCTTAGTGCTATAAACATATATTCTCCTTATTTTATGTATGGCGCGTATGATTTGTATAGACCAATAGATAGTAGCATTACGAAGGAATACGAAGTTTATCGCTGTTTAACTATTCGAACCTTTTTTGAAAACATTGTAAAAAGTGAAAAATTTAGAGAAATATATAATTTATATTATGTACAGATGGGACATGACGTATCGTATAAAACACTATCTACATCTGATATACACTCCCGGATTGATTTAAACCTAAATTATTTATCAAAATGGGGTATATATTTTCTAAGAAAGACAGAGCACATCGGAGATATACACGCACATGTATGGAACGACTTCGAACAGGGCAAGGTAGATGAAGAAGTCTGGTTCGCTTCAATGTTAGAAAATATTTTAAAGTTTGGTAGCATGCCAGAATGCAATGATGTCGGACAATATACGCCTGAATACATTGACAAAAAAAGAAATATTTTTAGTGAATTAAAACCATTGGTAAAAATCAACCCTTTGGCTGATGAAGATACAGATGAAGATACGTATGTGCACTATGATATGACAATGTTTTCACGGGGTGGGAAAAAAAGGCAAAAAACTCGCAGAAAAACTCACAGAAAAACTCGCAGAAAAACTCGCAGAAAAACTCGCAGAAAAACTCGCAGAAAAACTCGCAGAAAAAAAACTCGTCGGAGAAAAAAAAACAAAAGAAAATCCCGCAGAAAAACTCGCAGAAAAAAAGCAGGACAATTTTAATTATTTAGAAATTTTAGGCTTCAACGAAACAGATGATCACTTTGACTTCCAAATTTATTTTAACTTATTTTTACAAAATTATACCATATTATTTTTACAAAATCACTCAACAACTTCACCCTTCATTTTCAAATACTTAGAAGCACCTGCTGCATGTCTCAATGTATATTTACTTCTATACTTCCAATCAGCACCAACCGCTTTTTCGCTCATAAAGTAAAGAGAACCTCCTGGAACATCAACCGTTAAAGTTTTACCTACAACATTACTTTTATAAAACCAACCATATTTCATTGGCATACCTTCCCCTACCCTAAGACATGCAACTAACACTCGTTCGGTATCCCCATGAGGACCAATTCCATTTTTTTTAACATTTGTATACTTATTACCTTCTACAATTAAATCTTCATCTTGCATTAAACTTTCAACAACTTGTTTTAATCTTAAAACCAAAGGAGATTGTTCATAACCAATAATTGTTCCCTTTTTATTTTCATAATCAGGTGCTCTATAATTTGGACCATAACATACATTTGTTCTAGCAAGTTTATTTAATACTTTTTGTCTTCTAGTATCCCAATATTTTGAATCCCATTCATAACTTTCAAGTTCATTCAAATATTTTTCATGAACTTTTGGTGCTAAAAAGTTTTTTACCAACATAAAATATGCTTGTTCCGGTTGCAAATTTTCTTCTATTTCTACACCCTCCAAAAGATCATTTAAATTATAAATTTCAACTTCTAACTCAAACATATCTTCCAAAATCCCCTTTGCATGTTGCAATCTTTCCAAATTCCAACCCTCACCTTTCTTTCTCATTTTGCCAATAAATTCCATACCCGCATGATTTTCCCCACCATTACCCACTGTCAATGAATAAGTTGGTTTATATTCAACAGGTTTCTTCTCCTTACGTTTCTTCTTTGGTTTCTCCTTAGGTTTCTCCACCGGTTTCTTATCGTTTTGAGAACTTGAAAAGTTCATTTTATCAAATGCATTCATCATTGTAATCCTTATATTAATCCTCTTTTTTCTATAAATATTTATTTTCAATTTTCTTAAAATTGAAAATAATTTATATAATTGTTTTTCATTATATAACAATGAATACTCATATGAATACAATTAATATTCAGACATATGCCAATAAAAAAGAATATATTTTATATATTCCTCAATACTATTTTAAAAACGAAGAAATTAAACAAGAAGATATAGATAATATTTTATCAACTGCAAAAAATTTATTATTTGAATATACAGTAAAATGTAAAATAGTTTGTATAATAATAACAAATGAAATACAAGAACCAAGTTTCCCAGTAGTTCAATACAAGTCAAATATAGAAAATAATTTTAAATTTAAACCATTTAAGATAATAAATATTGAAACCTATTAGATATAGAAATTTGGTAAAGACAAATTAGTAGAAATCAAATTTCCATTTGTAATTGTATAGTTATAAAGATCCTTTTTTATTTTACAAGGATCTGATGCTATCTTATAGGTCATACAATTAAATTTATCATTCGTTCTTTGAATAATATACACCCATCCAGTATGATGAAACGATACTATTGAATAGTGTAAATCTTTCTTAATCATATTTTCAATTTGTGCCATCCAGTGTTGGTCACCAATTTGTCTAGTTGTTTGTGGAAGAGAATATTCGGACATTATTATATCATCATTATAATAATGATTTCATTATTTCAATTTTCTAAAAATGAAATAATGATATTTCATAAAAATTGAAAAACATTTTTTAGTTATTGTTAGTAATAACCATGTTGGTTACAATCGAGATTGTAACCATTATTATACCATTATTCACACTAGGAATACTTTCAATTATCAAATATTCTTTATATTTTAAAGAAAAGAAGGAAAATAATTATCAATCTTGTGGATGGGACCAATATGTTATACTAGATAAATAAAAGCATAGAAAATTGATTTTTATTATAATACTAATTATTGCAGTATAATAATAAAACATCATGTCTAGTCCACTCACTAAAGATAAAAAAACCGCCCAGAAAACTATCTTTCTCTTGGCTCTAAAAGAAATCTGTGAAATAATTCAACATAGTGCAGGTCTTTATCATAAAGAAGGTTTATACCAAGATATGGTAATTAAATATTTACGTAGATGGTATAATCGAGATTGTGAATATCTTCGGGAAACGGTTTTTCCCTGGAAATTTATGAATCCTGATGGAACCGATAAATTTATTATCGGTAATAATCAGGGTGCTCGCACCGATATTGAACTTCCACAACTTAACTGTATTATTGAGATGAAAGCAACAAATAACATCACAAAAGAAGAAGTGTTTTGGCAACTTAGAAATTATCTAGAACAAAGAGACGATAGAGATTGGGGGATTATTGTTAATTTTATTTCAAAAAGAATTGGAAAGGGTGTTAACGGACCGAGGGTCGAACTCTTTATGATGATTAAAACTAACCGATTTGTCACAACGCAACATTCATTAAGTGCTATGAATAACTATAATGAAATGGTAAAAACAACAAAAAGTAATATGAGAATTTATCAAACATATGGCCCTATTAAAACCCAATGCGTTCCATCACGAGAAGAACTATTTGAAAATATTGGGGGGGAAGAACACCATATACCAGATGACGAACATTCAGGGAATGAAGAGTAAACATTGAAAAATGAAAAAAAAGAGAAAATTGATTTAATAATGGTGCTAATACAATTTTTTTATTAAAGAAATAAATAATATGACATCACTTACACAATCAAACATCACAAATCATTTTGAAAAACAAGCAACATCTGCACAAGATTTTGCTACTTCAGGGTTATCCGAAGACAGTTCATTTCATTACCTAGTTGTAGCAGACACTCATGGAAAAAAACAATTCAAAAATACATATGATCACCAACTGAGAAATCTTTTTCAAAAAA
>Ga0307986_10004038_pt1 | contig 10052 bp, 9 predicted proteins | sample EllFjometageno82_FD_203170 | JGI IMG/M metagenome (GOLD analysis project Ga0307986, IMG submission 203170) | Marine microbial communities from Ellis Fjord, Antarctic Ocean - #82 | ecosystem: Environmental > Aquatic > Marine > Unclassified | place: Southern Ocean | collected 2014-10-09
ATCCTCATCTTTTATAATCTTATAAACAGTTACTACATATCCTTTCATTTACATCTCCTTCAAAATAATTTAGTTTTTTCCATGGCCAACAAACTTATTGTAGACTGGAAAGAATACAATCTAATAGTAGAAAAATTAGCAGTAAAAATTCATGAAAGTGGATTTAAACCAACAATGCTTATAGGAATAATGAGAGGGGGAGCCCCAATCATAGATGTATTAAGCAGAATATTTAAACTTAAATGTGCCTATCTCGCTGTGGAATCTTACTCTGGAACAGGCGTAGAGGACAAACAAGGAGAACTTGTTTTTTCGAGAGAAATGAGTTCAACTGTTCAAGTTATGAGAGGGAGATTGCTCTTGTGTGATGATCTTTCAGACACAGGTATTACGCTTAATAAAAGTATCGAGTGGTTGAAAAAATATCCTCCAATAAAAGATAACATTGAATCTATAAAAACAGCTGTGCTTTGGAAAAAGTTAGACTCTACTTTTGAACCTGACTATTGTGCAGAAAGGTTAAAAGATAATCCTTGGATTGTACAACCTTTTGAAAATTACGAAGAAGTAAAAATTGAAGACTTAGTAAAAAAACACAAAAAATAAATATTATCAAAATTTAAAAATAATTTTTTATGAAAGAATACGACTTGATTGTTATTGGTGCTGGGTCTGGAGGAGTCAGAGCCGCAAGAATAGCGGCTAATTACGGTGCTAAAGTTTTGATTGCAGAGGGTTTGAATTATGGTGGCACTTGCGTTAACAGGGGGTGTGTTCCAAAAAAATTATTTACCTACGCAGCTCAGTTTAAAAATGATTTTGATACCGCTAAGTTATATGGGTGGGAGATACCAGAAAGAATTTCTTTTAATTGGCAGACATTAATTAAAAACAAAGATCAAGAAATTGAACGATTAAATAATATTTATAAATCTATATTGGAAAAAAATAAAGTTGATCGAATAGATAGCTACGCTTCATTTAAAGATTCAGAGATAATTCTTATAAACAATGAAGAGTATAGAGGAAAAAAAATTTTAATAGCCTCAGGTGGAGTTTGCAATAAACCATCCTACACTGCAAAAAATAAAGTTCTTACATCAGATGACATTTTTCATATAAAAAAATTACCTAAGGATATTTGTATTTTAGGAGGTGGTTATATTGCCGTTGAGTTTGCCTGTATCATGAATGGGTTAGGAGTCAAAACAACCCTAATCTACCGAGGTGGAAGAGTTTTAAAAAGCTTCGATCAAGACTTAACTAATCTACTTCAAGAGGAAATGATCAAAAAAGGAATTGACATAAAATTTAATATAAATATTGAAGATATAACCGAAGCTAAGGAAGGTTTAGAAATTAAAGTACAGCAGGGGACAAGTATAAAAGCAGCTTGTGTTTTGTCGGCTTTAGGCAGATCACCTAATGTTCATAAATTAAATCTTCCTATAACTAATGTTGAACAGAAAAAAAATGGGGCAATTATTGTTGATGAGTTTTCAAAAACAAATATTGATCATATTTTTGCTATAGGAGATGTAACTGATAGAATTAATTTAACTCCTGTTGCGATAAGAGAAGGTCATGCGTTTGCTGATAGTGAATTTGGTAAAAACAAAAGATCAGCCTCGCATAAAAATGTGCCCTCAACTGTTTTCACAGATCCGCCCTTATCTGCTGTTGGCATGACCGCAGAGGAAGCTGAGAAATTGGGCTATAAAGTTAAAACATTTAAAACTCAATTTTCACCTATGAAATATACGTTTACTCATAAAAAGCCTAAAATTTTAATGAAACTATTGGTTGATGAAAAAACAGACAAAGTTTTAGGAATTCATATGTTAGGTCAAGACAGTCCTGAAATTATACAAAGTTTAGCTATTACCATAACAGCAGGAGCTACTAAGAAAGACTTTGATGACACAACAGCTATTCACCCAACCTCTGCAGAAGAGTTTGTTACTTTAAAATAAAATAGATAAAAAATTAAGGGCCAGTTCGCACCGGCCCCTGAGACTTAATTTTTACGCAACGTAAAAACTAGCAACACTTAACGCAGCAATAACCCATATTGCAGGTGAGGTAGAACTAAATTTTCCTGTAAAAATTTTAATTAATGCATATGCAATAAAAGATAATGCAATGCCATTACTGATACTATAAGTAAGTGGCATAGCTATCATTGCTAGTACTGCAGGCGCTGACTCAGATATATCATCCCATTTAATATCTGTAATATTTCTTACAAATAAAACTGAAACAAAAAGTAAAGCAGCACCATCAATCTCTTTAGGTAAGCTAGTTGCAAGAGGTGACAAGAATAAGCAAGCTAAGAACAAAACTCCAATAACAACCGAAGTCATTCCTGTTCTTCCACCTTCCTTTACCCCCGCAGCTGATTCAACATAACTTGTCACTGTTGTAGTACCCATTAATGCACCTGCAACTGTTCCAACACTATCAGCCATCATAGCTTTATGTATATCTTTTATTTTTCCATCTTTTCCAACTTTTCCAGCTACGTTAGCCACAGATGTTAACGTACCTGTCGTATCAAAAAAATCGATGAACAATAGAGTAAAAATCACCGTGGACATACCAGCCGTAAAAGCAGCGCCAAGATCAAAATCAAACAAGTAGGTCATCGATGGAGGCGTGCTCACTACACCGTTAAATTTAGCTAATCCAGTAGCCCAAGCTATAATACTAAAAACTAGTATTCCAATAATGATATTACCTTTAACTTTTAACACTTCTAAGACAACCATACTTACAAAAGCAAGACAGGCTAAAAGAACTAGAGGGTTTTTCATGTCACCTATTGTAACTAACGTTACAGGATGATCTGCTACAACACCCATAATTTCTAGCCCAATGATTGCTAGAAACAAACCAATACCTGCTCCAATACCTAGCTTTAAACTTCTAGGAATTGAGTTTATCAACCAAGCTCTAATTGGTGTTAAGGATATTATTAAAAATAATATACCAGCTACCAATACTCCACCTAAAGCCTCTTGAGGTGTGTAGCCCATTCCGCCAACAACTCCAAAAGCTACAAAGGCATTAATACCCATACCGGGTGCTAGACCAATTGGCCAAGTCTTACCGTAAAAACCCATAATGAAACAGGCCACAGCAGTTGCTACTATTGTTGCAGTAAACACTGCCCCAAAATCAAAAAATCCCTTTTCAGGTCCAGCGAATTCGCCAGAAAGTATAAAAGGGTTTAAAAACATTATGTAAGCCATTGTTAAGAAAGTAGTAACACCAGCTAACACTTCAGTTTTATAATTTGTCTTATTTTTTTTATAGTCGAAGTATTTTTCAAACATAAGAATCTCCTTGTTGACCATAAATACAGCACATTAACCAATAAATCTCAGGTAATAATTGAAAATTACAACCTAAAGGTAATGTATCTGTTTATAAGATTAAGTTATATTCTACAAAAGGTTGAAAATGAAAAGTTTTTATAAAATATTTTTTTTTACATTGTTTTTATCAAGCTTTCTTGGTTGTCAGACAATTAGTACAAAAGTTGACGAAGTTGCCAAAAAAGAAGAACAAGAACTTAGTAAATGGATTGAAAAAACTGAGTCTGAATTAGTTTCTTCTTTAGGTAAACCTGATCGTATTGATTTTGGCAACACAAGAAGCAGGCACTACGTATATGTGAGTCAAAAGTTAAAAATTAAGTGTGAAAGAAAATTTGAAATAAATCAAAACAATGTGGTATTAGGCTTTAGCAGTAAAAACTGTTTCTAAAGCATGTCAGTAATTCAATCCAAAAGCCAATTAATAGACTACTTCAATCTAGGAGCAAAAAAAGAAGAACAATTACTTATTGGCGTAGAGCATGAAAAATTTTTGTTTACTGGAAAAGAAAAAAAAAGAGCCAACTATAAACAAATTAAAAAAATTTTTAAAAATTTAGAAACTTTTGGCTGGAAACCAATTTACGAGAATGAAAATGTAATTGGACTCAAAAGAGGCAAGCAACAAATAACAACAGAACCGGGTCTGCAGTATGAATTATCGGGTGCTCCACTAAAAAATATTCATTCAGTATGCAGTGAAAGCTCAACTCACTTTAACGAAATTAAAGTAGCATCAAAATATTTAGATATTAGTACAGCTTCTATAGGCTTTGATCCGTTTAATAATTTAAATGAAGTCCCTCAAAATCCTAAAGAGAGATATCGAATAATGACTAAGGAAATGCCAAAAGATGGAAAGCTAAGCTTACAAATGATGTATCAAACGTCAGGTATTCAGATTAATTATGACTATACTTCAGAAAAAGATTTTGAAAAAAAATTTAAAGTAGGAAACTATTTAGTTCCGTTAACTATAGCTTTGTTTGCCAACTCACCTTTTGCTGATAAAAAATCTACCGGATATCTTTCTTATCGAAATAAAGTTTGGCAGAACACAGCACGAGGTGGAATTATGCCAATTACTTTTGAGGATTTAAATTTTGAAAAATATTTAGATCATGCAATAAACTATTCACTACTCTTTGTCGTGCACGAAGGAAAATATATTAAACCTAACGGACAAACATTTAAGGATTTCATGGAAGGAAATTTTTTACCTCTCAAGGGAATTAAAGCAACTATTAAAGATTTTGAAACTCATTTAGCAACTATTTTTACCGAAGTTAGACTCAAACAATTTATAGAAGTTAGATCCATAGACACATGTGATTGGGGTTGCATTTGCAATGGACCTGCTTTTTTTACGGGACTTCTTTACGGAGCATTAGATGAAACTTATGATGTAATCAAGTCATGGTCAAAAGAAGATGTGATGGAAGCATACTTAAAATCTCCCAAGTATGGACTAGAGACAGAATTAAAAGGAAAGAAACTGTATGAATGGGGAAAGATTTTTTTAGATTTAGCTAAAAAAGGACTAAATAAAAGAGGAGAAATGAATTCTAGCAATAAAGATGAGACGATATACTTAAAACATATCGAGGATATCATAGATAGAAAAACTAATAGAGCTCAGCTACTATTAGAACAATTTAGCAAACAAGGAAACTTAGATTTTTTTAATGATGCAAAAGAAGATTTTAGCTATTCAGGGCTCTAGTTTAAAAAAAGTAAATATAGAAACTGATACGACATTATTTTTAGCTTTAGAGGCCCAAAAGAGAGGTTATCAAATTTATTATTATGAACCACACAACTTAAGTTTCATAGATGGAAAAGTTACCGCAAAATGTTTTCAATTAATTTTTTTTGGAGACACTAAGAAGTTTTATAAAATTACTAAGAAATTAAATTTTGATTTATCTAAAGTAAAAGTCTTATTGATAAGAAATGAGCCGCCTTTTAGTCAACAGTATATTAACACCACTTTTATATTAGAACATATTGCTAAAAAGGTTAAAATTATAAATCATCCAAAATCTATTAGAGAGGTTCCAGAAAAGTTATTTTCAATTCGTTTAATAAAATATATGCCATCAACTTTAATTAGTGAAAATCTAAAAGAAATTAAAGATTTTTTCAAAAAAAATAAAAAAGTAATAGTTAAGCCTATAAATAGTTACAGTGGGAACGAAGTCTTACTTCTAAATAACTTTAATAGTCAAATTATTACAAGATACATTAAAAAGCATAATCATATTATTTTTCAAAAATTTCTACCTAAAATATCAAAAGGAGATAAAAGAGTATTTATAATCAACGGTAAAGTTAAGGGTTCAATTGCAAGAGTTCCCAAGAAAGGAAGTATCCTATCTAATATGAGCAAAGGTGCTGTGGCAGAAATTAGCAAATTAACAAAACAAGAAATGAAGATAAGCAAACAAGTAGCTATTTTGTTGAAACAAAAAAACATTTATTTTGCTGGAATCGATTTTATTCAAGGTCAATTAATTGGAGACATAAATGTCACAAGTCCAACTGGACTAGCTACACATTATAGTTTGACTAAAGTTAATTTAGCTAAGTATTTTTGGGACAATCTTTAAAAGAATACACACCTATCGAGTGCAAAAAACAATTGATTAAACTCTTTAATATTGAAATAAGGCCATTATAAAATGACTGGTTACGTAATATTTAACATAAACATTAAAAATCCTGAAGGCTACAAAGAATACGTTGCTAAAATAGGTGATGTCATAAAAAAATTTGGCGGTGAATATTTGGTTAGAGGTGGTGAATACCAAGTTATGGAAGGTGAGTGGAAGCATCCACGAACAGTAGTTATTAAATTTTCAACTTACGAAAAAGCATTAGAATGGTACAATTCTGAGGAATATAAACCTATTAAACCAATTCGATTAGCAAACTCAGAGGCTAATGGAATTATAATAAGAGGAATTTAATAATGGTAGAAAAATTTAATAATATTTTTTATTTAATAATTTATTTAGTTCATTTCGCTGGAATAGGGATGTACGCTTTCCAAACAATTATAAACACAAAACGGTTTATGAAAAAATTCGGAATTGATAAATCTGGAGCGATAGTACTTAGATTTGCAGGTGCTTTTCTACTTGCCGTATTTTTGATGTCAGTCTATGTGGGATTTGTGAGAGCTGAGGGATTGAATGCAACTTGGGCTTTTTTTAATATAGTTTTTATTAGTAATCTATGTATATTTTTATGTAATTATTATTCAATTAAAATTGATAAAACTGGAGTGAGTAAAAAAACTGGGATGGAGCCGATATATGGACCACTAGCCTTCACAATTATGAGCGCAATACTTTGTTATGGTTTGGCTGATAAAATTTACGTTTAAAATATAAAGAATTGACAAAATTTAAATCACTTGCGGAGACAAATTCTTCGCAAGTACTGTTTTAAATTCCCAAAGTCTTAGATATCTAATTTTTCTGTGATTTTCAGAGCAAACGCATAGTCAAATGCCACTTCTTCAATAGCAGCATCTCTTCCAGATTTACCACCGTGCCCAGCATCCATTTCACATTTAAAAAGTAATAAGTTATTATCTGTTTTTTCATCTCTAAGCTTAGCTGTAAATTTTGTAGGTTCATCAAACAAGACTCTGTTATCTGACAAGCTTGTCGTAATAAGTATGTGAGGATAATCCATTTTTTTAATATTATGATAAGGTGAATAAGATTTAATATATTTAAAATGTTCTATATTTTCTTTTGCATTACCAAATTCATTAAATTCCCCAGCTGTTAGTGGCAATGTATGGTCTAAGTTTGTTGTTAAACTATCCACAAAAGGTACGGCCATAATCATTCCTAAAAATAGTTCTGGAGCTTGATTAACAACGGCTCCCATTAATAAGCCTCCTGCACTTCCTCCATACCCAATAACGTTGCCTATACTAGTATACTTTTGGTCAATTAAAAATTTTGCACAAGAAATATAGTCTGTAAAAGTATTTTTTTTATTAAGCATTTTTCCTTCTTCCCAAAATTTCATACCTCTTTCCATGCCACCCCTTATGTGAGCAGTAGCCCAGATAATATTTCTATTTATTAAGCTTAGACGCGTAGTTGAAAAGCTTGGAGAAATAGTATGCCCATAGCTTCCATACCCATAAAGCAAAAGATTAGCAGACCCATCTAACTCTGTATTTTTATGATAAGTAATAGTAATAGGTATTTTTCTTCCATCGTGAGCCTCGCAGTTAACTCGTTTAACAATATATTCATCTCTATTATATCCAGATGGAATTTCTAATTCTTTAACAAGCTTTTTATTTTTTGTTGCAATATTATATTCATAAGTCCTATTAGGAGTTTTAGGAGACTCATAATTAATTCTTATTACATCTGTATTTCTATCTTTTTGTATTAGACTCATACCCGGACTTATAATTTCTTCATCTGAAATTTTTAATTCTTCTTCTTTGTTCGTTTTTAAATTTCTAATAAATAGTTTAGGCATAGCATCGACTCTTTCCGATCTAAGCATCCAATTGTTCAAGAAAATAAATCCACCAATTAAGACTTCTTCTTTAGCGGGAATATAATCTTCCCACTTATTAATGTCATCATGCTTGCATCTTGAAATTTTAAAATCTTTTGCATCTTGATTGGTGTGCATCCAAAAATATCCATCCCAGCTATCAAGTGAATACTCTACCCCTTCTTTTCTTTTTAAAATAATTTTAGGCTCAAATTTTGTTTCATTTTTATTAAAATAATAAACTTCAGAAGTCGTATGTTCAGATGTTGAAATAAAATAAAATTGTTCATCAGAACTAGTACCTATTCCACATGTAAAGCGATCATCATTTTCTTCGTAAACTAGCTTATCTTCTTTTATACCTGTGCCCAGTTTATGTATAAAAATTTGCCTTGGTCTGTGAAACTTATCTAGTTTAGAATAGAAGAAGTACTTATCATCATAAGACCAGGTTATGCCACCAGCTGTATCAGGAATAGTTTCTTCAATTATTTTGCTATCAGATATTCTTCTTACAAAAATTGTAAAATATTCACTACCTTTATCATCTACAGAATAAGCTAGTAACTCATCGTTATGAGAAACTGCCACATCACCAGCGCTAAAAAATTTTTTTCCTTTAGCTTCAATATCGCCATCCCAATATATTTCTATTTTGTCATCTCCAATTTTTCTTCTTAATTTTTTTGAATAGTTTCCTTCTTTAGTTATTTTAGTCCAATATTCATAATTTTTATCTTTGTAGGGTAAGCTCTCATCATCAAGTTTAATTCTTGCTTTGATTTCATCAAACAGTTTCTTCTGCATTGGCTTAGTTTCAGAGAGCTGCTTTTTAGTATATTCGTTCTCTTCTTCAAGATATTTTTTTACTTCCGGAAGAAGTTTAGAACCATCCTTTAAAACTTCCAGAATATTTTCCTGATGAACCCAAGAATAGTCATCTTCCCAGTCTATGTTGTGACAAGATTTTACAGTCGGTTCTTTACGTAATTTTGGTATATTCATTAGAGAGAAAATTATTATATGAATTTGTTTTTAGTTGGAACCATCATCTTTGTCCTAGTTTACCTAATACTAAATTGGTTTGTGAAAACTAGCAGTAAAGCAATTGCTCAGGGCACAAGAAAGATTATTCTATTCTTGTCCATAGCCTTAGCTATTTTGTTGGCTTACGGGGGTAAATTTTTACTATCTCTGCCGCTAACTTTAATATTTTTAAGTGCATTAAAGATAAAAGGTCTTTCGACTTTCCAAATATTTCAATTATGGAGATTAATTCAATATCTGAGAAATTCAGGCCGGTTTTCTTTTGGTTCTAATTCCGGAACAAGGACAAGCAGTATTACGATTGAAGAATCTTATAAAGTTTTAGGATTAAAAAAGGGGTGCAAAAAAGAGGAAGTGATGAAGGCAGCGACTAAATTACAAAAAAAAATTCACCCCGATATGAACAGAGATATGAACACTGAAAGACTTAGCCAATTAGTTAATGAAGCAAAGGATAGAATCTTAAAAGAAGATTTTAGTTAATTCAACAGCTCTAAAGATTTGTTTAAAACATTTTCAAAAACTATTTGCTCTTTACCCAAAGTGTCATGTGTTGTTGTTTTTTCTGTTTCTCCTTCAGGTACAACCAAGTAAATATTTTTAGAATATGTGCCATATGCCTGAACTGGACTATCCATAAATAAAGCCAAACATTTTTTATTTAAAGCTGAAGAGATGTGTAGCCAGCCAGTATCGTTGCCAATATAGATATTACAGTTTTTAATAATAGGGAGGGTTTCCTGAATTGTTAAATTTTCAAAAGAGATACATTTATTTGCTACTGATGAATTTGAAAATTTAGCAAATAACTCATGATCATCTTTGCCACCAGCAAGATAAAATTTACAAGGTGTTTTCTTGTTTATCTCCGCGGCAAGCCTAATATAATTTTCAACATGCCAACGTTTTGTAGGTCCACTTGCAGAAAAACCGATACAGATATGTTTAAAATTTTTGTTAAAATTGTATTTCTCCTTTGCTTCTTTGACAGCCTCTTCTTTTAAATAAATCCTTGGTTGAGTCGAAATAGTATTTTCAGTAAATTTTTCAGTAAAATTTTTTGCTGTTAAAACAATATTATTTTTTCTGGTA
>Ga0307986_10004039_pt1 | contig 10051 bp, 13 predicted proteins | sample EllFjometageno82_FD_203170 | JGI IMG/M metagenome (GOLD analysis project Ga0307986, IMG submission 203170) | Marine microbial communities from Ellis Fjord, Antarctic Ocean - #82 | ecosystem: Environmental > Aquatic > Marine > Unclassified | place: Southern Ocean | collected 2014-10-09
TCGTTGACAGAAATAATAATAGTTGGTTTATTAAATTTTTCTTTTACTCTAGCAGCTATAATTCCAATAATACCTTCGTGCCAATTTTCACCATAAAGAATAATTACAGGATCTGAGGTATTTTGGAAATCAGTGTTCAGAATTTTTTTTAATAGTTCTGCTTCTAAAATTTGTCTTTCTTTATTGTAATTATTTAAATCCATTGAAAGTTTGAAAGCATCTTTTGAGTTTTTATTTAACAATAAATTTGCTCCATGTGTAGACTTTCCAACTCTTCCTCCTGCGTTAATTCGAGGACCTAAAACATAGCCCAAATCATATGCTGTTAATTTTTTTTCGATACTACAAACTTCAATTAGAGTTTTTAAACCTAAGTTATTTTTTCTTTTTAGAATTTTAAGTCCTTGATGAACTATAGCACGATTTAAACCAACTAATGGAACTACGTCACAAACAGTGCCAAGTGAAACTAAATCTAAAATATTCATTAAATTTGGTTCATTTATTGAATTGTCTATAAACCAGTTTTGATCACGTAGTCTTTTGTTTAAAGCTACTAAAAACATAAAACAAACTCCCGCTGCACATAAATAATTTAATTCTGACCTATCATCAAATCTATTTGGATTAACAATTGAATGGGCGTCAGGTAATTTTATCTCCGATTGGTGGTGATCAAGAATAATAACATCTATTTTATTTTTTTTGGCAAAACTCATAGGTGCAAAAGAAAGAGTTCCACAATCAACTGTAAAAATTAAGTTTACACCCAAGTCAATAAATTTTGAAAAACCTTTTTCGTTAGGGCCAAATCCTTCATTTTTTCTATCTGGTATATAAATTTCAAATGATATATTTAATGATTCAAAATATTTGCCTAAAATTGCAGTAGATGTGGCACCATCAACATCATAATCTCCGAATATACCAACTTTTTCGTTATTAAGAATAGCATTTTCGGTTCTTGCAATTGCAGTATCCATGTCTTTTAAAATATATGGATTTGGTAAAATATTTTTGATCGATGGGTTTAAAAAAAAATTAATTTCTTCTTTCTTTATTTTTCTTATAGATAAAAGTTTTGCTACAATTTCATCTACAAAATAGTTAGTTTTAAAAAACTCAATTTCTTCAGAATTGAATTCTTTAGAAATCCAATTTTTACCGTTTACAGAGTGTAGATTCATTTCTTGTATATATTTGTAATTGTTTTATTGATCTTTTGACTTTTGTGTAAGGCTAAAGTAGTAACTTCAAATTTATCAACAAAATTTTTAATCCCTTTTGCTAGTTCACCTGATGTAACACCACTTGCACAAAAAATAACATCACCTTTTACCATTTCATCAATAGTATATTTTTTATTAAAATCTTTAATGCCAAGTTTTTGAGCTCTTATAATTTCATCTTGATTCAAAATTAATCGTCCTTGCATTTGGCCTCCAAGACACGAAAGCGCTGCTGCTACAATAACTCCTTCTGGCCCACCCCCAGTGCCTAGATAAATATCATTTTTAGGATTGTCACCTATAACTGTTAGACCACCCGCAATATCACCGTCGGTTATATAGTTTATCTTAACTTTCATGTTTTCAAGTGATTTAACAATATGATCATGTCTAGATCTTTTCATTATGCAAGCTCTTAATTCTGATTTTTTTTTATTTTTTGCCTGCGCTAACAAACTAATATTTTTTTCAACACTGTTGTCTAAATCTAATAAATTTTTTGGTAAATTTGAGCCAATTATAATTTTTTCCATATATGTGTCAGGGGCAGATAAAAGGTTCCCCTTTTCAGTAACAGCCAAAACAGAAAAAGCATTTGGCAAACCTTTGGCAGTAAAATTAGTACCTTCAAGCGGATCAACTGCTATGTCAAACTCTGGACCGCTTTTAGTTCCAACTTTTTCACCTATGTGCAGCATAGGTGCTTCATCCATTTCACCTTCACCAATTACTATGGTAGCATTCATTTCAACTTGATTTAATATAGCCCTCATATTGTCAACAGCTCCCTGATCGGCTGCAATTTTATCTCCTTTACCTATAAATGGAGACGCACCAAACGCAGCAAATTCTGTAGCTTTCATAAATTTGTCTAAAAAATTTTTGTCTATAGACATTAAACTTTTTCTATTCTAATTATTTTAGGTATATTCACAATATAGTTTTTCTTTTTTAAAGTAGATAGAACTTTTACAAAAGAAGAACTTTTTGCCTCATGAGTAATTATTACAATTGAAGCGTTCTTCTTGTTTATAGTGGGGTTTTGAATTAATCTTTTTATAGAAACTTTATTCGTTGCCATAACTTTTGTTATATCTGATAAAATACCATGTCTATCTTTTACATCTAGTCTAAGATAAACAGAAAATTTTTTATTATCTATATTTTCAAAATATCCAAATTTTCTTTTTTTATAAGGTAAAACAAAAGGAAATTTTACATTACCTCTTAAAACAGAACATAAATCTGATATTAAAGACGAGGTAGTTGGTCCAGGTCCAGCACCCTCACCTTGTAAAACAGTTTTTCCAACTGGGTTAGATTCTACGATCACAGCATTAAGAACACCTCCTACCTTTGCTATATATGATTTCTCTTTAATAAGTGCGGGATGAACTCTTTGAATAATTTTATTTTTTCTAGATTCAGCTACACCTAAAAGTTTTATTTTATAACCTAATTGATTAGCATTATTAATATCAATTTGATCTATGTTTTTAATACCTTCTACGGTTATAATTTTATTGTTGATGAAAGAATTAAAGGCTAAAGCAGTTAAAATTTTTAATTTTGAAGCCACATCTTCGCCGTTTATATCTGATGCAGGATTTGATTCCGCATAACCAAGTTTTTTTGCATTAGATAAAGAATCTTTGTATTCGAGCTTGTCATTATCCATTGAGGATAAAATGTAGTTAGAGGTACCATTTAAAATGCCTGAAATTTTATTAATATTGTTTGCAACAAGACCTTCTTTAATTGAACGTATGATTGGTACGCCACCACAAACAGCAGCTTCAAATTCAAAATTTACTTTATTTTTTTCTGCAATTTTTGATAATTGATCACCGTGTTTAGCAACCAAAGCTTTATTTGCAGTTATAATGTGTTTTTTATTCTTAAGAGCCTCAAAAACTAATTTCTTAGCAGTACCTTCAGCGCCTCCAATTAATTCTATTATAATGTCAACATTTTTATTCTTAGTTGCTAACAAACAATCTTTTAACCAAATTTTTTTAGATAAAGGAAAATTTCTTTTTTTAACAAAAGACCTTGAGGAGACAAATAAAATATTTGGTATTGTATTTGTTTTATTAAATATTATTTTTTTATTTTTTCTCAAGTAATTATAAAAATAAGAACCAATATTACCTAAACCTACAATTACAATGTTCATTTTTTTTTTCATATAAAGATTTACTTCAAGCTTAGGTCAGGAAATTCTTTTTTATTATTTTGTTCAGTCAATAAATCCGCAATTTTATTAATATCACAATCTTTTATTTTGTCACATAAACTTACTTGGTTTTGTGTTTTAATACTTTTAAATATTTCAGGTTTAATAATATTTTTTTTATTTATTTGTTTAGTTTCCTTAGTAGAAACACTGACAGTTTCTAAAGGCATTTTATCTTCACTGCCTAATATTGTTAAATTATTTTTTTTATTTTTTAATTTTTTTAATTTTTTTTGTTTTATTTTGCTTTTTTTTTCATTAATCTTTTTAATTTTTCTTTCATTTCTGAGGCTTAGTCTTTCGGCTTTAAGTCTGGCTTTTTCTTCTTTTTTATTTAATTTATCGACCTGTGTTTTACGCAAATAATTATCTTCATTCTTACTTATTATCTTGGAATTTAGTCTAACCAAATCAATATTATTTTGTTTATTAGAACGTTTAGATTTTATTTCAACGGTTAAATTTTCTGCAAAATATTCTTTAAATTCTTTTTTGTCGATACAAGAGCGTTCACCACAAATGTAAGTTTTTTTTCCCGTGCCACAAGAAACAAGAAAAATAAAAAATAAAAAAAATATATAATTCATTCTAAACCTAGGTTTTCTTTGAAGCCATAAAGTAAGTTCATATTTTGTATCGCTTGACCAGAAGCGCCTTTAACTAAGTTGTCAATTGCAGAGAATATTACAATTTTATTTTTGTATCTTGTTTTACAAATTGATATTTCACAATTATTTGTGTTTAAAACATTCCCACTGCCCATTGCAGTGTTAATTTTTAATAGCTTTATAAACACATTTTTGGAATGAAACTTTTTAAGTTCATTATAAACTTTTTTAATTCCAATATTTTTTTTAGTTTTTAAATACATTGTCGAAAGAATGCCTCTAAATGTTGGTAACAAATGTGGGTTGAAACTATATTCTAGTTTATTTTTTATAATTTTTTTAAACTGTTGATCAAGTTCTGACATATGTCTATGTTTTTCAATTCCATATGCGAATATTGAGTTCTCTATGTTTTTATGGTTAAACTTAATTCTATAACTTTTACCCGCTCCAGAATATCCTGATTTTGAGTCGATAATAATATCATCTGTTTCTATTAAAGATTTATTTATTAGAGGAACAAGTGCTAGTTGTATAGAAGTTGGGTAGCAACCTGGGTTAGCTATTATTCTGAATTTTTTTATTTTATTTTTTGTAAACTCTGGAATTGAGTAAATCGAATTTTTAATTAAATTTTTAGCATTGTGATTAATAGAATACCATTTTTTGTATTCAATTGGGTTTTCGATTCTAAAATCTGCAGACAGATCAATAAACTTCAAGTGACTATATTTATAAAGTTTTTTAATAATTTTCTGTGATTCTCCATTTGGTAGAGATAAATAAAGAATGTCAACTTTTTTCCAGTTTACATTATTTAAATTAGAAATCTGAGGAAGTATCTTTTTAATTCTTTTGTCGAATTGTTGAATATTTAGACCAATTTTTTTTTGAGCACACAAATAAGATATTTTAACATTCGGATGTTTGGATAAATAGAAAACTAAATCTAATCCTACGTAGCCTGTAGCACCTGCTATAGCAATATTAAGTTTATTTAGTGACATAAATTATTTATACCACTGATGGTAATAATAATAAATTTAAATGATCTATCTTTTAGAAAATTGGAAGCTTCTTCTTGCTTTCTTATGGCCGTATTTTTTTCTTTCAACAACTCTTGAGTCTCTAGTTGTTAATTTTTCTTTCTTTAGTGTAGGTTTTAAATTTTCATCATGAAGAACTAGTGCTCTTGAAAGGCCATGAATAATAGCACCTGCTTGACCCGATAGACCACCACCTTTTACAGAAGCTCTGACGTCATAAGAAGTGGCAACATTAGATATCTCCAGAGGGCGCATAACAATAATTTGATGAACAGGTCTTTTGAAGTAATCGTTCATTTTTTTACCATTTACATGAATATCACCTGAACCTTTTTTCACCCACACTTTAGCTATAGATCTTTTTCTTCTACCGGTAGCATATTTACTATCTTTAAAATCTAATTTAATTTTTTTTGGTGCAGTTTGAGTTTCCATTATTTACTAACAGTATTTTTTTTGTTTAAATCTTTAAAATTTACAATAGTAGGGTTTTGAACTTCGTGTGGATGTTTGTCACCTTTATAAATTTTAAGCTTTGATAGTTGTTTTTTTGCTAATGGTCCGCCAGGCAACATTCTTTTAACTGCTAGCTTTAATATTTCTTGCGTTTGATCTTTTTCGCTTAATCTTGCTGGAGTGTTTATTTTAATACCTCCTGGGTGGCCTGTGTGTCTGTAGTAAAGTTTATTGGAAAATTTTTTTCCTGTAAATTTTATCTTTTCAACATTAGTGATAACTATAAAATCTCCATTATCCATATGTGGATTAAAGGTAGCTTTATTTTTTCCTCTCAATACTTTTGAAATATAAGCGGCTAATCTTCCCACAACAGCGTTCTCTGCGTTGATAATATACCAATCATTTTTAATATCTTTTTTTTTTATAAATGGTGTCATGAATTATGGCGATAAATACTAACAAAGGTTAATAATGTCAATTGAATTTAGCTGTATAAGGTAGTTTTTTATAGATATTTCCCTGTATTAGGAACGAATTGAACGGTGATAAAGTTTCAAGATTGTGACTACTAAAAAAATACTTGAAATCTGATGCATTGAAGCAAAGTAAATATTAGCACCTGTTATCAAAACAGAAATACCTAGCGCTATTTGAATAACAATAAATAAAAGAAAAAACATATAGATTTTATATAACTTTGCTTCTTGCGTCTTGAAAACTTTATATCCAAAATAGATAGTTAAAAAAAAAATGCAATATGCAACATTTCTATGAAAAAACTGAACAACACTAGGTTGGCTAAAGTTTAAAAAATTACCTATAGTTACATCGTCAGGAAAATAACCACCGTTCATAAGTGGCCATGATTGATATATTCTTCCAGCGTCTAAGCCAGATACAAAAGCTCCAAGTATAATTTGAATGAATATAGATGCTAGCAAAACTTTTAAAACTATATGATCAAAATTTAGTTGAAAGAATTTTTTTTTATTATTATTTAAAGAGTTTAAAAGAATCCAAACTATTGAAGATAAAATTGAAAAGGCTATAAATAAATGTACAGACAGTCTATAGTGACTAACTGTTACATTTTCAGACAAACCACTTTTAACCATATACCATCCTATTGAACCCTGAATTAAAATTAAAATAAAAATTTTTGATAGATAAATAGTAGATTTTCTTTCTAACAAATTCATAAATATAAAAAATAAAAAAGGTATTAAAAAAAAAATTCCTATAAATCTTGCGAGTAATCTATGTGCATATTCCCATAAAAAAATATATTTAAATTCGCTCATGGTCATACTGCTGTTCAGTAACACATATTGAGGAATTTTTTTATATGACTCAAAATAACTATTCCAGTCATTGGAACTAATAGGTGGAAAAATTCCTTTAAATAATTCCCAATCAGTAATTGAAAGACCAGAGTCTGTTAATCTAGTTAAACCACCAACAATAATAATTAAACTAACTAAAACCGTAAGACTTATAAGCCAAATATGGAAAATATTATTATAATTTTTATTTTTTAACATAAAAAAATTAATATATATTTTATTAATTAATTAAACATAATATAAGTGTCGCTATGATTAGTCCTGAAATTGAAAAAATTAGAAAAAAGCTTGATAAAATAGACTTAGAGCTTTTGTTGATTATAAAAAAACGCACTAGCCTAGTGAATAAGGTAATTACATTTAAAAAAAATAAAAATGAAATAGTAGATAAAAAAAGAATTAATTTTATATTAAAAAAAATTAAAAAAAAATCTATTAAGCTTAGAATTGATCCAGAAATAACATTGTCTATTTGGAAAGAAATGATTAAGTCTTTTATAAAATATGAGTATAAAAAATTTAAAAAATAGTTTTTTATTTACTGTGCGGAGGTAGTTTTTTTTCTACGAAGATTTCATGTTTTCTTGTAACTGGATTATATTTACTAACTTTGAGTTTGTCTTTAACTTTTTCACCTTTAGTCGGTTTTTTAGCGTAATAAAAAAAAGCACTGTTGGGTTTCGCCTCAGGAACTAATCTTACTTTGATGTGGGTTTTTTTAGCCATTTAATTTTTTAATTCTGTACAAAATATCTTTTGATTTTTTTTTAATTTTTTCTTTGTAATATTCTGCTTTTATACTGGATGTTTTTGTGTCGTCAAGCTGTTTTAAATTTTCATTCATCGTTTTTTGGGCGCCATTTATCGTTAAACACTGTTTCTTTAAAAGAAAAATAATCATTTTTACAACTTCAATATCTTTAATTGAGTAGTATCTTCTTCCCCTTAATATAGTTGGCCTCAATTGTTTAAATTTTGTTTCCCAAAATCGAAGTGTGTGAGTTGACGGTTTTTTATTTTTTATACCTATTAAATCAAGTTTTAAAGCAACTTCACTTATATTTAATAATTTATTTACTTTTTTGAGCATTTTTATTAATTTTTAACGATAAACTCTTTGATGCCCTGAAGGTTGTAATTATTCGTTCGTTTATAAGGTATGTTTTTTTATTTTTAGGGTTTCTGCCTATTCTTTCATTCTTGGTATGTAATGTAAAAATTCCAAAATTTTTTACTTTTATTATTTTGTTGAAGCACAAGTTTAAAATTAAAATCTCAATTATATCATTAACAATTTTTTTAGAATAAATAGAGGATATACCTACGTTAGAAAAAATATTTTTAACTATATCTTCTTTTTTTAAATTATTGCGATTATTTACTGGCACTACCATGACTTAAATTATTTATAATTTTATTCATTAAATTACCCTTACTAATACGATAACACAGATCTATGGAATAATAGAACCCAGTAGCATCAGTGGACCCATGACTTTTTACAACAGGTCCTTTTAAACCAAGAAAAATGGCTCCATTAAATTTTCGGGGATCAAGTTTTGATTTAAATTTTTTTAATGCAAAATAAGAAAATATAATTGAAAATTTAGCCAACAATGTTTCTGTTAATGAATATTTTAAAGAATCGATTATAAATTTAGCTGTACCTTCCGCTGTTTTTAACGCAATATTACCTGTAAAACCATCTGTTACAATTACATTTGAGTCACCGTTTGTTATTTTATTTCCTTCTATAAAACCATCAAATTGAAAATCTCCATATTTACTTATTTCTTTTAATTTAGAGTATGCCTTTTTTAATTTTTCCGTACCTTTAATTTCTTCCGAGCCAATATTTAATAAAGCAACTCTAGCGATGTCATTGGGGAATAGTGCTTTGTATAGTGCTGCACCCATTTCAGAAAAATCTACTAAATTATTCTCGTCACAATCAACATTTGCTCCAAGATCTAGCACAACATTCATATTCTTTTTGTTTGGCCAAAGGCCTGCTAGAGCTGGTTTACTCACTGATTCTATTGTTTTAAGTAACATTCGCGATATAACAAAAAGAACTCCTGTGTTACCTGCTGATAAAGTTATATCAGAGTTAAGTTCTGTTTGCGAATTAATGGCATTCCACATACTGCTATCTTTTGAATTTTTGATTGCTGTAAGAGGCGTTTCCTCATCAGATACAGTGGTAGACGAGTGAAAAATTTTATAAAAATTATTGTGTATTTTAAATTTACTTAATTCTTTTTTTATTAAAGCCTCATCACCATATAGATTGAAAAAAAAATCATTTTTATCTTTATTTTTTTTTAGAAAAATAGCTAAACCTTCGATATTTTTTGCTGGTGCGTTTTCTCCTCCCATTGCATCGATTGCAATAATTGTTTTATTATTCATGATTTTGATTTTATCTTAAGACTAAATGTCTAAAATTTTCTTACCGTTATAATATCCAGTTTTCAAATCAACGTGGTGGGAAAGTCTATATTCGCCACTTTTTTTATCTTCAACGATATTTATCGATTTAACGCGATGATGTGATCTACGCATATTTCTTTTTGATGGAGTTGTTTTACGTTTTGGTACAGCCATTTTACTTTAATATTTAAAATTGATTTGTCCTTTTAGCATATTATTGTTATTCAATTCAAAACAATAATAGTAGAATTTCTCAAAATAAACACATAATTCTTCAACTAATTGGTCTGAAACCTTGCTTTGTGGTTCAAGATAGTTCGAAATAACTATTTTATTTATTAAGTTTTTTTTAGATTTTGTATCTCTTATTTTAAGAAGTATGTCGTAAAAAATCCGTAAAAGTGTTTTCATTTTTTTGTTAACAGCAACATCTCCATAGCCTAGCTCTCTTATGTGATATTCGATGTTTAAAAAAATATTGTCAAAAATTTCTTGTGAAAATTCTTTTTTTTTTTCTTTTTTAAAAACAACTAATATTAGACAAAAATGCACAAAAATCAGATTTATACGTGTTTCAAAATTATCTTTTAATCGAATATTTTTGTAAAAAAAAATATTACGTGATAATTCAACTAATTTGTTGTAAAGAGGATTCTTATGAGTTTTATATGTAGAAAACATTATAAGGTACTTTATA
>Ga0307986_10004040_pt1 | contig 10050 bp, 9 predicted proteins | sample EllFjometageno82_FD_203170 | JGI IMG/M metagenome (GOLD analysis project Ga0307986, IMG submission 203170) | Marine microbial communities from Ellis Fjord, Antarctic Ocean - #82 | ecosystem: Environmental > Aquatic > Marine > Unclassified | place: Southern Ocean | collected 2014-10-09
TGCTTTTAATATAGCTTCTGGTCGTTGGGCTCCTGATAAAAGAATTTTCTCATTAAATATATAGAATGGAACTCCTGTAATTCCCATTTTTCTTCCAATTGCATCCATCTTGCTTACTTTGTTTATGTTCTCTGAAAATTGTAACTCATTTTTTAAGATATCTTCATCAATACCATGCTTTGCTCCAACTTTTACCAAATTGTTCTCATCACCGATATCAATCCCTTTTTCAAAATAATCTGAAAAAATATCATAGACAACTTCTTTTTGAACTTTTTCCTTTCTAGCAAGATCAATCAATATATGGGAAGCTACCGTATTTGGGGTTTTGGTAATACTGCTTAGCTTGAACTGTAGATTTTCTTTTTGAGCTTCTAGGACCATATTGTCGTACATAGGTTTTGCATTTTCTAAACTTCCAAATTTTTTTTTCACATACTCTGTCCTATCCATTCCCTGCTTGGGCATATCTGGATTCAGTTGAAAAGGAACATAAATAATCTCAAAATCTTTATTTAATTCTTGAATAGATGAAATTAATCTTTGGCTGCCAATAAAACACCATCCACATACAGTATCTATAAAAATTTGAATTTTCATTAAAAAATTTATTTAAACTCTTTTAATAAATTCTCTGCGCTTCTAGCAATTAAGTTTGTGTCGCTGTTGATTGCCACATATGTGAATCCATCAGACACATACTTTTTGGCATAATCTTTTTTGGCTGTTAAAATACCGGCTGGTTTTTTACTTTTTTTGCAATACTCCAAACCTTCAGAAATGAGCGCCTGAACCTCGTCATCTTCGAATTGACCTATTTTTCCAATTGATGCAGAAAGATCACTTGGCCCAAGAAAGATTCCATCTATTCCTTCGACTTCTGCAATTTTAGAAATATTTTTAATTGCCTTTTTAGTTTCGCATTGAACTAAAACACAAATTTCCATATCTGCTTTCGCATAATAGTCTTTGACGGTTCCGTATCTATTCATCCTGGCTGCTGACATCACACCTCTTATTCCTTTCGGTGGATACTTCGTAGCTTGTACGGCAGCGATTGCTTCCTTCTCGTCTTCTATATATGGAAATAAAATAGTCTGCGCTCCCATGTCCAAAACTCTTTTTACCATAACTGGTTCATTCCAAGGTACACGTACAATTGGCTCAGATGAAAAACCTTGAATAATTTGAAGCTGAGTGAGTACTTCCTGAATATCATTGGGAGAATGTTCCATATCAACAACGATCCAATCAAAGCCTACTACTGATAAAATTTCAGCAACCGTATTACTTGATAAACAGCTCCATATTCCAATTTGTTTTTCAAACTGTAAAATTTTTTGCTTAAAGATATTTTTTCTAATTTCCATAAAATACAAATATTTTGATGCTTAATTTAATAACAAATATTCAAAATATTTTATAGAAAATAAGTAATTTATTTAATGAAAGCATGGGTTATATTAAAATAAAATGAAAACTTTAATAATCCAAACTCGTCCTGGCATAGGTGATTTGTGTGTGTTTTTACCAGCAATTCATGCAATTTGTTTAGATAATAGCACTTCACAGATAGATTTATTAACCAAAAAGAGAACTTGTGCCAAAGAAACATTGGAACATGACCCCTATTTAAAAAATATTTTTTTCTTAGAAAGTTTTCAAAAGTCCAATCTAAATATAATAAAATTTATTAAAGAAAATTTATATGAGAGTGTTTATATTTTTCATTACGGGATTAGGTATCCGCTCATTTGCAAAGTAGCTGGCGTTAAGAACATACACTTTTATGGATGGTTAAAAAAAAATGAAAACATTGTAGAAAAATCAAAAACATCTTGCCATAAATGGCTGAATAATCAAAATTTAGATTTTTCTTATAAAATATATAATAAAAGAAAAACGACTAATAATAATGACACTATTGTTCTTGGTATTGGAGGAAGCGGTCCTACCAAAAAATGGTCTACAGATTATTTTATAAAATTAATTAATCAAATATTAAAAATTAAAAAATATAATTTTATATTAGCTGGTGGTATGCATGAGCAACAAGTAGGTACTCAGTTAAAAGCATTATTTCCAGATACAACAATTATCTCACTTTGTGAAAAAACTATAAGCGAATCTATGAGTTTGATAAATGGAGCTAAAATTTATATAGGCAATGACACTGGATTTATGCATTTAAGTGCTGGACTAGGCATACCGTCCTATGGTCTTTTTGGTGATACGCCAATCAATTATAGTGATTATACTGATAGAATCACTCCTATTACACCAACTAATATAAAAAATGTAGGTCATGGAATGATGGGCATGAACAAAATATACCCCGAAGATGTTTTGGAAAAAATTAAAGAAATTATTTAAAGAATTTTTTTAGATTCTGAATTACTTTCTCCGAATCTCTTCCAAGAATAGATTTTAGCTTTTCACTTTTTAAAAATTTATTTATTTTTGTTTCGAACTGCTGCTTTATATTTCCCACAATAACTTCATTGTTAATCTTCGTCACAATATTAGTAGTAATTGAAGAAATCACATCTTTGAAGTGATTGGAATCCTTAGTATTACCAACATTAGTAAAGGTCATTTTATCCAAAGTAATATTTTTTTTAAATTGCAAATCTCTTGCTAATACAGAAATATTAACTTTAGAAATAACCAAACTATCAACTACAAAATCAATACTCTTTCGGTTTTGACTTGATTTGGCTGTGTCAGGCTGGCTAACTGTTTTTAATTTTTGACTAGTTGTTTTTTTATTAAAAGTTTTATTTGAAAAATCCTCGAGTAAATAAAAGTTGTCCAGAATTTTCCCATTTTGAACAATAACATCATAATTTAAATTTATAGTATAAAGGGATATTTTGCTAAAATTAACAATTCCTGAAGTAAGTCTGTCCAATTTTAATTTACCTTCTATTAATGGAATTATAGCCAGATTTTCTCTGGGAAATATTTTACTGTTTTTAATTTGTATATTTTTTATTTGAATAGAACCTTTTAAAAAATTAGTATTTATTTTTTCTACATAAACGTTCCTGCCCATATCCACAGATAATCTTTTTGAAATTATTGATTTTATTATTGGATCAAAAAAAAATTTAAAAAAAATAATTATTATTAATAATATTATTGATAGGGAAATAAGAGATTTTTTCATACCAGTTGGGTAAATGTATATATTAAAAAAATAATTAATATTAGAATAATAGTTCCGATTAGTTTATTTTTTATAAAAAAATAATTAAAAGTTTCTACAAAAAAATTCATACTAGGTGTGTTCTTTCAGTAAAATATCTCTTGCGTTATTTATTTTACTAGCCAAATAATCATTTCCACTTTTATCTGGATGTAAGCTTTGTATTAAGACTTTATGCGCTTTAACAATATCGTTTTTACTACATCCTGGCTTAACTCCCAGGACTTGAAAAGCCTCATCTTTAGTAATGCCAGAAGAATTTGAGCTTTGTGATTTTTGATAAAAAGTAGAGCCTTGTTTTCTTGCAGATGATAAAAATTTTAATACATAAAAAATATTAAAAATATTAAAAGCTTTTTTCTTAAATGCACTAAACAATAAGGCAAAGAATGGGAGCGATAATAAATATCTTCCCACAAAGAACAAAAGAATAATAGCTAAGATGGATATGACAATGGTAGAAAATCTAAAAAATGAAGAAAAGGTTTTAGACTCAACATTGGCCATCAGCCATAAAAAGCCATATACAGTTAAAAAAATAACAATACCTAAAAATAAAAAATTCATACATGAAGAATATCACACCCAAACTTCGCAAGGAAACAAAAGTCATTAAGGTACATACTGGTGAATTAACAGATGACTATGCTTGGATTAAACAGGATAATTGGCAAGAAGTCCTTCAAAAGCCAGCTATTTTAAAACCAGAGGTATTAAATTATTTACAAGAAGAAAATAAATTTACAGACCTGCAGCTAGAAGATCAAAAAAATCTAAAAGAAATTATTTTTAAAGAACTAAAAGGTAGAATTAAGGACAAGGACACATCCGTTCCCATCAAAGATGGTGATTTTTCTTACTTTGCAGAGTATGCAGAAGGATCTGAATACCCATGTTATAAAAGAACAAACCGTCAGAACAAAAATGAAGTTGTCTTTGATGCTCAAAAAAGATCTATCGGTGAAAAATTTTTCAATATAGCTTCTATTAATCATAGTCATGATCATCGGTATATTGCTTACAATATAGATAAAAATGGAAGTGAGAATTATTTGCTTTCTGTAGAAGACTTGGGTGAAGAAAAAATTATTACTAAAGACATACCAAATACTACTGGGGAAGTTATTTGGGACACTAATAATAAATATATTTATTATATTGGTTTAGATGGCAATCAAAGACCTAATAAGATTTTTCAACATAAAATTGGTGAAGATTACAAAAAAGATAATCTAATTTTTGAAGAAAAGGATCCTGCCTTTTTTTGTTCTGTATCCTTATCTCAAAGTAAAAAATATTTGTTAATTAGAACTGCAGATCATCAAACTAGCGAATATCATATCAAAAATTTGTCTGAAATAAACAATCCTATTAAATTATTTTCAAAAAGAGTTGAAAAAGAAGAATATGAAATAGATCACTGCAAAAATTATTTTTATATTTTAACAAATTACAGTGGGTGTAAAAATTTTAAAATTATGGCCTGTGAAGAAAAAAGCTTTTCTAAAGAAACTTGGAAAGATTTTATTTTATATAAAAAAAATATTCTGCTTTTGGATTTTTTAATCCTAAAAAAATGGATTATATACCTTCAGCGTTTAGATGGTTTAAATCAAATTATTATTCGAAATTTAGATAATGACGAACAACATACCATCCATTTTGATGAAAAAGCTTATGAGCTAAATCTTTCAGATCAATATGAGTTTGATACAGATTGGATAAGATTCTCTTTTTCATCACCTATTACCCCGAAATCTATTTTTGATTATAACTGCAAAACCAAAGAAAAAGTTTTAAAAAAAACTCAAGAAATACCATCAGGATTTGATTCTAATTTGTATACTTGTGACAGATTTTTCTGTGAATCTCATGATGGAGCTGAAGTTCCCATTACCGTTTTTTATAAAAAAGATTTAAAACTAGATGGGTCAAATCCTTTGCTGCTTTATGGATATGGAAGTTATGGAATTACGATTCCAGATTCTTTTTCTACTAGTAGATTTTCTTTACTTGATAGAGGCTTTATATATGCAATCGCGCATATAAGGGGCGGAAGAGAAAAAGGACAGGAGTGGTACGAAGAGGGAAAGCTTCTTAAAAAGAAAAACACTTTTTTAGATTTTATTGCATGTGCTGAAATGCTTTGTGAAAAAAAATACACTTCAAAGAAAAAAATTATTGGCCAGGGTGGTTCTGCAGGAGGTCTGCTAATGGGCTACATATCTAATGAAAGACCTGATCTTTTTTTAGGGATTATTGCCCAAGTGCCTTTTGTAGATATTTGCAACACCATGCTCGATGAAGATTTACCGCTAACTGTTACTGAAATTCCAGAGTGGGGGGACTTAAAAAAAAATAAAGAGGCTTTTGAATATATAAGAAGTTACTCTCCTTATGATAATGTGAAAAAACAAGAATATCCCCATATGTTAATTACTGGTGGTGTAACAGATCCAAGAGTAACTTATTGGGAAATGACCAAGTGGACTGCTAAAATTAGAGACTACAAAACAGATAATAATTTACTACTTCTAAAAATGAACATGGATGCGGGGCATAGTGGAGCTAGTGGTAGGTATGATTATTTAAACGAAATTGCTTTGGATTATATCTTTTGCTTAAAAATAACTTCTCAATAACAATTTAATTATTTTTTTTTATTTTTTTTTCTAGCTTATTCCAAAATATTTCTTCGATCTTGATATTATTAAGCTGATTAATCTCTTGGATTCCAGTAGGTGATGTTACATTAATTTCAGTTAAATAATTTCCAATTGTATCAATGCCAACAAAAAATAAACCTGTCTTTTTCAAAAAAGGCTTTAATAGACTGCATATCTTTTTATCACGAAATACTAGATTGGTTTTTTTGGCCAAACCACCGGCATGAAAATTTGCTTTGATACTATTCTTGGCCGGTATACGAGCAACTGATCCGACATATTCTCCATCAATCAAAACAATCCTCCTATCTCCCAAACTTATTTCTTTAATAAATTTTTGAACAATGATTGGTAACTTGTATTTTTTAAGCAAACTACTTACTAATTTTTTATTTCTAACCGTGTTGGAATCAATCTTTTCAATACCCTCTCCTCCATTTCCATAAAGTGGTTTTATTATTGAAATTTTATTTTTTGTATTAAAGTTCAAAATTTCCTGAAGATCACCTGAAACTAAAGTGGGGGGTATAATCTTATCAAAGTCAAACATAGATAACTTTTCGGGAAAATCACGAATATGTTTTGGATTATTAACAACCAACACTTTATCGGATAGCTTTTCTAATAAATAAGTTGCTGTAATATAGTTCATATTAAATGGTGGATCCTGCCTAACTAGAATAACATCCATTGAATTTAAGTTTATTTTTTTTATTTTTTTTAAACTAAAAAATTTAGTTTTATTAGGATTTAGAGTGAAAAAACTACCTTGGGCACTTACTTTGCTATTTTCTAAAGAAAGATTATTGGGAGAATAGCAAAATAGTTTGTGCCCTCTTTTTTGAGCCTCTACTGCTAAGCTATAAGTGCTGTCACCTTTGGGATTAATTGTGCTCCAAGGATCCATTTGGATAGCAATATTAAAAAGCTTCTTCATCAAATAAAATATTTATATTTTCTTTCCAGCTTGAGTTATATTTCTCTGTTAGCATGGTGGCAGGCGTTTTTCTTGTCTTAATCATTTCCTGTATTTCATTTAAAAAAATAGATTCATCTTTGTTGGATCTATTTTTAATGCCTCTTCTAACCAAACCCTGCTTAGATATTTCAATAAATTTATTAGCATGCTCAAAAATGGGTTCGTTTCGCATATTGGTATTTAGGCCGTTTTTAGCTGCCTCTAAATAAGCATTATTTACCTCTTCAAACTTCCAATCTCTGGTTAAATCATGAACGTGATTTAGTGACTCTTCGTCATAGAGAAGCCCTGTCCAAAAAGCCGGTATAGAACAAAGTCCTGACCAAGAACACGAATCTGCAGACCTAATTTCCATATATGTTTTTATACGAATTTCATGAAAAATAGTGGATATATGAGACTCCCAATCTTTGAGGTCTGGCTTAATGTTTGGTATTTTCTTTAGATCGCCTGTTAAAAAATTTCTAAAGCTTTCTCCGCTTGCATCTAATGTTTTATTATTTCTTGTGACAAAATACATAGGAACATCCAAGGCAAAATCTACGTACTTTTCAAAACAATTTTCATCACTCATAAAAAAGTCTATTAATCCTGATCTGTCCGGATCTGTATTTTGCCAAATAAAAGAGCGATAAGATAAATAGTTATTTAGCTTTGATTCCTTGAAGGGAGAATTGGAAAAAACAGAAAGTGCAATAGGAATTAGACAGGTGGCAACTCTTGTTTTTATTTTGTAGTCCTCTTCGTTTTTATAATCTAAATTAATTTGAGTTCCGCAGGTTCGGTGCATCATATCAAGACCATGCGTACCTTTTGTTGGCATATAATTACGCATAATGTCGTAGCGCTTTTTTGGTAATTTAGATATTTCACCGAAAGTAGCATTAGGATTAAAACCATTCCCTACCAAACCAATATTAAGTTTCTTACAAACCTCTACCATTTCATCTAAATATTCATTCACCTCTGCGCAGGTCTCGTGAACACTATTAAGCGGTTCTCCAGAAAGTTCTATTTGCAGTCCTGGCTCTAGCGTTATACTTTTATTATTTTTTTTTAAACCGATAACACATTTCTCATCATGGATAGGAATCCAGCCATTTTGTTCTAATAATTCAAATATTTTTTCTATACTTTGTGGTCCTTGATAGCTAATCGGTTTTTTGGTTTTTATATTAAATAAAAACTTTTCATGCTCAGTTCCTATTTTCAAATCGGAAGTTTTAGAACCCTCTTTAAAAAAATTGATTAACTTCTCTTTGTCAATAATGGAAGAATTTGTGCTTATTTTCATAATTTATTATACTGTATTTTTTGATTGTTAATGGATATTAATAATTCTACAAGAGTGTTCGCTAAACAAAATGATTGTGAGTAATATGAGAAAAGAAGAAGGTGCAATTCCCAATTCACTAAATGAGCATTGGATGCCATTTTCTGCAAATAAAGAGTTCAAGGAAAATCCAAGGTTAATTGTTGGTGCTCAAGGTGTTTATTTAAAAGATCACTTAGGCAAGTCACAAATAGATGCAAGCTCTGGTCTGTATTGCAACCCACTTGGTCATGGAAGAAAAGAGATCATATCTGCTGTTACAAAACAACTTGAGAAGTTAGATTATTGTCAACCATTTCACCAAGGTTTTGGTGGCTCATTTGAGCTTGCAACCAAAATTGCCAACCAGACACCTGGTGACTTAAATAAAATTTTTTATACGATTTGCGGCTCTACTGCCGTGGAGAGCGCTATTAAAATTGCTTTTACTTATCATAGACTAAATGGAAACGAAAAACGTTTTCGTTTTGTTGGTAGGGAGAAAGGTTATCATGGAATGAATATTGGAGCGATGTCAGTAGGGGGTATGCCTAATAATATTAAAGGCTATGATAATATTATGATGCCTGGAGTTTTGCGTATGAGACATACTCAATTACCCGACCATAAATATATAGAGGGTCAACCGAAAACTGGGGTGGAATTAGCAAATGATCTTGAAAAATTTGTACAAGAACACGGAGAAGACAGTATTGCAGCGTGTATAGTAGAGCCTATTTCTGGATCAGTTGGTATTATAGTTCCTCCAAAAGGATATTTAAAAAGACTAAGAGAAATTTGTGATCAATATAAAATAATTTTAATTTTTGATGAGGTTGTAACTGGTTGGGCTAGAACAGGCTCTATGTTTGCATCTGAAGAATTTGAAGTCATTCCTGACATAATGACTTTGGCTAAGGCAACTACTAATGGGATCATGCCCATGGGAGTGGTGGTGGTTAAAGACGAAATTTACAATTCAATTGTTGAAAAGGCACCCAAAGATACCATAGAACTTTTTCATGGATATACCTACTCAGGAATACCTGCTGCTGTTGCTGCTGGCTTGGCCGTGCAAGATATTCTGGAAAAAGAAAATATATTAAAAAGAGTTCAAGATTTAATTCCTTATTTTTTAAAAAGTTTATTTTCTCTTAAAGGTTTGGAGGGAGTAGAAAATATTCGAGGTTATGGATTGTTAGGTGCTATTGATTTAAAAAACAAAGGATATGTTGCCGGAGCTGGCTTTGAGTGTTTTAAAATTTGTTATGAAAACGGAATTAATTTAAAATCAACTGGAGACACATTAATTTTAGCCCCTCCATTTATTTGCGAAAAAAAACATATCGACGAAATAATGGATAAGCTTAAAAAAGCCATCTCTATTTATAATCAAAAATAGTATTAAGAGCTGGTTGGTGCGACCCTAACAATAGGTCTTTCATCAATTGGCAAATGTACTAAACCAGCAAAAATTGACAGTAGTATTGATAAATACCAAGCATAGTCATAGCTTCCAAATTGGTCGTAAAAATAACCACCTAAATAAGCTCCCAAAAAAGATCCCATCTGATGACTAAAAAAAACAATTCCAAACAAAGTAGTTAAGTATTTAGTTCCAAAAATTTGAGCTACAATCCCGTTAGTTGGTGGAATAGTCGCTAGCCATAAAAGCCCAAAAATAACTCCAAATCCCAATGCAACATAAATATTGGATGGAAATAATAAAAAAAGAATAAGCACAATTGCTCTTAAAAAATAAAGCCAACTTAAAAGAATTTTTTTACTATATTTAGAAGAAAGGTAGCCCATGGTTAGTGTGCCAAAGATATTAAATAATCCTATCAAGGAAAGAATTGCAGCAGCAGTCCAATCTGGTAAACCA
>Ga0307986_10004041_pt1 | contig 10044 bp, 10 predicted proteins | sample EllFjometageno82_FD_203170 | JGI IMG/M metagenome (GOLD analysis project Ga0307986, IMG submission 203170) | Marine microbial communities from Ellis Fjord, Antarctic Ocean - #82 | ecosystem: Environmental > Aquatic > Marine > Unclassified | place: Southern Ocean | collected 2014-10-09
AGACGAATTTTCCTTATCTACTGGAAAATCTATAAATATTAATCTAATAAAAAAAGCATTAAACGAATGAATAAATATAGATCCCATAATTGCTCAGAGCTGAAAGAAACCGACTCTGGTAAACAGGTATACTTATCAGGTTGGCTTCACAGAAAAAGAGATCATGGTAATTTACTTTTTATAGATTTACGAGACCATTTTGGCCTTACTCAATGTGTAATAGAAAATAAGAATAAATGCTTTAAGGTTTTAGAAAACCTTAGATCAGAATCTGTAATAAAAATTTTTGGCAAAGTTGAAAAAAGAGAACCAGGAACAGAAAATAAAGATCTTAAAACAGGAACAATCGAAATTCACATAGAGGACATAGAAATTTTATCAGAAGCAAAGGATCTTCCAATGCCTGTGTTTGGTGAACAGGAATATCCAGAAGATATTAGACTAAAATATAGATTTTTAGATTTAAGAAGAAGTGAAATGCATAAGAATATTATTTTAAGGTCAAAAGTAATTTCATTTATAAGAAGCGAAATGTCAAAACTTGGATTTCTAGAATTTCAAACTCCAATTTTAACATCTTCTAGCCCAGAAGGAGCAAGAGATTTTTTAGTCCCGAGCAGATTAAATCCCGGAAAATTTTATGCTTTGCCCCAAGCACCACAGCAATTTAAACAATTAATAATGGTCTCCGGATTTGATAAATATTTTCAAATAGCTCCGTGTTTTAGAGATGAAGATGCACGAGCCGACAGAAGCCCGGGTGAATTTTATCAACTAGATATAGAAATGTCTTTTATTGAACAAGAAGATGTATTTGAAGTTGTGGAAAAATTAATGATTAATTTATTTAAAAATTTCTCTTCAAAAGAATTAATGCACAAAAAATTTCCTAGAATTTCTTATGAAGATGCAATGCTTAAGTATGGTTCAGATAAACCAGACTTAAGAAATCCTCTAATAATAAAAGATTTGACAAATATTTTTACCAGAGACGATGTTACTTTTGAAATTTTTAAAAAATTAGTTAACTCTGGATCTAAAGTTAGATGTATAGTTACAAAAAATACAAAAGATAAACCTAGAAGTTTTTTTGATAACATTGATAAGTGGGCTAAAGAACAGGGCGCATCAGGTCTTGCTTACTTTACTATAGAGAAAGATAAAGAAATTTCAGCAAAAGGTCCTGTAGGTAAATTTTTTAGACAAGAGTCTTTAAAAGAAATAATGAAAATAACCTCTGCAGAAGTGGGCGATAGTATATTTTTTGCTTGTGGAAAAATAAATGATGTAGAAAAAATCTCTTCTTTAGCACGAGAAAAAATAGCTAAAGATTTAGACCTTATTGACGAAAATAAATTTGCTTTTTGTTGGATTATTGATTATCCAATGTTTGAATTAGATGAAACAAGTAAAAAGATCCAGTTTAGTCACAATCCATTTTCTATGCCTCAAGGTGACATCAACAAAATAAATTATGATAAACCTTTAGAGATTAAAGCTTACCAGTATGACATTGTTTGTAATGGCATTGAATTGTCGTCTGGCGCTATCAGAAACCATATACCAGAACTTATGTATAAGTTATTTGCAATGGTAGGTTATGATAAAAAACAAGTAGATGTAAAATTTAGCGGAATGATAAATGCTTTAAGTTATGGCGCTCCTCCACATGGTGGAATAGCACCAGGAATCGACAGAATTGTAATGTTATTAGCAGGTGAAAAAAATATTAGGGAAGTTACTCTTTTTCCGCTAAATCAAAACGCTCAAGATCTTTTAATGAATGCACCGTCAGAAGTAGAGGAGAAACAGCTGAAAGAGTTAAATATTAAACTGGATAAAAAAATTAATTCTTAGACTTTAGATTAATTCTAACATCACTTAGGTCAACTAGTTTTTCTTCGTAATTACTTCTAACAAAACCTTTGGATGTGATGTTTTTTACTATTTGTAAAAATTTATCATCTGTATTACCATCGCTAATATCTGCAGTACTAGCAATGGAAGGTGTGTGAGCTAATTCCTCTTTGCCTAGATATGAAATAGCAAGTTCTCTGAATACATAATCAAGTATTGAAGTGGCACTTAAAATTCTATCATTACCCTCGACGTTACCTGATGGTTCAAACTTAGTGTCAATAAATGCATCAACGTATTCCTCTAACGGCACGCCGTATTGTAGGCCCAATGATATCGCTATTGCAAAGTTATTCATCATAGCTTTAACAAGCTCACCTTCTTTGTTAGTATCTATGAAAATTTCTCCAATTTTTCCGTCATTATATTCTCCAGTGTGTAGATACACTTTGTGATTACCAATCTGGGCTTTTTGAATATATCCTTTTCTTCTATCAGGCATTTTAAACCTTTTTTCAACTTGTCCTTTAACTTTATTATTTAAACTAGCATTATTTACGTTAGCATCTTTTGAATTTATTATTTTACTCGTTATCAATTCTGACATTTCATCAGATTTTTCTTTATTTTTTTGATCTAAGGTACTTTTATCACCTATTTTTTTAGTTTTTCTATTATTAAGCCTAACATCAATAACCTCAACGTCTCCATCTTTCCTATTGTCAATTTTTGATAATTCAACTTCGTTTAATTCATCAAGTGTATGAACCGTTTTAAACGTACAAGTGTAATATGTTTCAACTATAAATTTTTTCATTTTAATTTTTTGGAATCGATATTTATGATATATAACAAATATAGTAAGTGTCTAGAACTTAATATACACTCTTAAATTGTGTGGATGTTATTATGATAAACCCAAAACAAATTTTTACTTGGTGGCACAAGCAAACTTTTGGAACTTTTTTAAAAACATTATTTTTTGGTAAGTTTGTGGGAGAAGATACGCATGGAAATAAATATTACAAGAGCAAAAATGATCAAAGATGGATTGTTTATAAAGATAATATCGAAGCTTCAAAAATAACTTCTGAATGGTATCTTTGGATCCATCATACTGTTAATGAAATACCAAATCCAAAAAAAAAAAAACACCTTTGGCAAAAAGAGCATTTAGAAAACCAAACAGGAACATTAAATGCCTACAAGCCAAATAAAATATCAAAATCAAATAATTTAAAAAGAAAATATGAGACTTGGAAAAATTAGTTTTTTTTTATTAATTTTTATTAATTTTTATGCTTTATTGTTTGCAGAAGACAAAATTACCACTGTTCCATTAATAAATATTGATAATCTAGAAGCGAGCTTTGAGAGTGAGGATTTTGAAGAGCAAAATACCCCAGATAATAAAAATTTAATTTTAAAAGAAAAAAAAATTCAAAAAACAGAGGGCAAATCTATCAGAGTCAATATAGTCGCTTTAGATAAAATAACTGCCAAAACCTCAGATATTAATTTACTTTTAGGCGAAACAAAAAAATTTGGTTTACTCGAGATAAAAGCATTAAAATGTGGAAATGTTAGATCTCAATCAGAGAAAGGACAAGCGGCTTATATTCAAGTCAAAGACCTATCAGATAATTTAAGCAATCAAGTATTTGTTTTTAATGGTTGGACTTTTTCTTCCAGTACCACTTTAAATCCAATAGACCATCCTATTTATGACTTATGGCTCGTTAATTGTGATAATGTCTAAATAAGTTTTTCTTTTGCAAGCCAATTTGTATCAAAGTCAGAATTAATAAATTTTTTGTGTGAAATAATCTTTTTGTGCAAGGGCACTGTTGTTTCAATTCCTTCTAAAACAAATTCACCCAAAGATCTTTGCATTCTTTGAATGGCTTCTTCTCTGTTTCTTCCTTGACATATTACTTTAGCAATTAAGCTGTCATAATAAGGAGTTACTTTACAACCTTGGAATATTGCACCGTCTATTCTAGTTCGAAATCCCGATGGTTGATGACAAACTGAAATTATACCTGGACTAGGCTGAAAGTTTTTAGAAGGATCTTCAGCATTAATTCTACACTCGATAGCATGTCCTAATGGAACTATATCACTTTGTTCCAAGGCTGTATCCCCAGTAAATGCTATCCATATTTGTTCTTTAACAATATCTATTCCTGTCACAACTTCTGTAACGGGATGTTCGACTTGAATTCTAGTATTCATTTCTAAGAAATAAAATTTACCTTCTTCGTATATGTACTCGATAGTTCCTGCTCCTTCATATCCAAGTTTTTCAACCATAGTAACAGTACTTTTTAATAATTTGTTTCTTACTTCTTCGGTCAAAACTGGACTAGGGGTTTCCTCGATTAATTTTTGATGTCTTCTTTGTACCGAACAATCTCTTTCATGTAAATGAACGGTTCTATTTTTTCCTGATAAAATCTGAACCTCTATATGCCTTGGATGTTTAAAATATTTTTCTATATACAATTCATCGTTACCAAAATATTTTTTAGCTTCTGTCTTTGCTATTAAAAAATTATTTTCTAATTCAGAATCTTTTTCAACAACCTTCATACCTTTTCCACCACCTCCACCCGCTGCTTTGATTAAAACTGGATAACCTATTGAAGAACATATTTTTTTGGCCTCTTCTAAGGATTTTACCCCTCCTTCAGAACCTTCAATAACTGGTAATCCATATTTTTTTGCAATTTTTTTTGCTTCAATTTTATCACCCATTTTTTTTATTAGCTCTGCACTTGGTCCTATAAATTTTATTCCATGCTTAGTGACTATTTCTGCAAATTTTGCATTTTCAGATAAAAATCCATAACCTGGATGTATGGCTTCAGCTCCAGTAAGATCAACTGCTGACATAATCGCAGCAATATTTAGGTAGCTATTTTGTGGCTGGTGCGAACCAATACAAACACTCTCGTCAGCTAATCTGACGTGCATAGCATCCGAGTCAACATCAGAGTGAACTGCTACAGTAGCAATTCCCCACTCTTTACAAGCCCTGATAACTCTGACGGCAATTTCTCCTCTGTTAGCAATCAAAACTTTTTTAAACATTAAATTTATTTTAAGAGAATTAAAGTTTGCCCAAATTCTACAGGCTGTCCATCTTTAACTAATATATCTTTTACTTCACCGTCACCAGTTGAGGGAATATGATTCATGGTTTTCATTGCCTCAACAATCATTATTGTTTGGCCTTTTTTCACTTTATCTCCAATTTTTATAAACTGATTTGCACTTGGTTCTGGAGCTAAATAAGCCGTTCCTATTATCGGTGACTTTATACGAATCCCATCTTCAGTTTCACTTAGAACAGCCTTATTATTTGAAACTACTGTATCAGATAATTTATTTACACTTACCGCTTTTGCTGCCTTAGATACTTTAATTTTAGTGTCACCATGTTGATATTCAAGTTCAGTTAACTTAAATTCCTCTAAATTATCTACTAGTTCTTTGATTAATTTTTTATCTATTTTCATTTTTGATAATTTCTTTTAGCCCATCTATCGCAAGAACATATCCTTTAGCGCCGAATCCACAAATAATACTTTTAGCTGCTTTACTTATTAATGATTTATGCCTGAATTTTTCTCTATTGTAAATATTTGTGATGTGCAATTCTACAATTGGTATATTTAGTATCATTAGAGCGTCTCTAATTGCCACAGACGTATGGGTGTACCCCGCAGCATTAATTATCAAACCGGCATATTTTTTTCTAGAATCTTGAATAAAATCTACAATTTTCCCTTCAATATTCGATTGCTTGAATGTTATCTGAATACCCTTTTTATTTGCAAATTTTTTACAGTCTTTTTCAATTTGTTTTAATGTAATGTTTCCATATTTTTCTTTCTCTCTTTCACCTAAAAGATTAAGATTTGGCCCATTAATAATAATAATTTTGTACTTCATTTTTTAAAAAGTAAGTATATTAAATATCTTAATTATGGCAAAAATACAATTAAATGGGCGTAAATTAGAATTAAACAAAAAGCACTCTATAGCCGAAATATTAAAAAAATATAAACTTGATAGAAAAAAAATAGCGGTTGAACTAAACGGGAAGATAGTAAATCGAAATAAATATAAAATAATTTATATAAAAAATAAGGATAAAATTGAAATAGTGCATTTTATTGGAGGTGGATAGTATGATAAAAAAAAATTTTTTTAAGATAGGTGATCAAATTTTAAAATCAAGATTAATTATTGGGACAGGGAAATATAAAAATTTTAAAGAAACAGCTGCCGCAGTTAAAGCATCTGGTGCAAGTATGGTTACTGTAGCAGTTAGAAGAGTTAATATTCTAGATAAAAAAAAACCTTTGTTAACTGATTATTTGAGTCCGAAATTAATTAAATACCTTCCTAATACAGCAGGTTGCTTTAATGCAGAAGACTCTCTTAGAACATTAAGGCTTGCGAGGGAAATGGGTGGGTGGAAAATGGTTAAACTTGAAGTTTTAGGGGATAAGAAAAATTTATATCCAAATATGATAGAAACTTTAAAAGCAACTAAGGTTTTGGTAAAAGAGGGATTTAAGGTTTTAGTTTATTGTTCAGATGATCCTTTATTAGCAAAAGAGTTAGAGCACTTAGGCGCATCTGCTGTAATGCCATTAGCATCACCAATAGGCTCAGGTCAAGGAATACAGAATAAAATTAATTTATCTATTATAATAAAAAACTCTAAAGTGCCTATCATAGTTGATGCCGGTATTGGCACAGCTTCTGACGCCACCATTGCGATGGAACTAGGGTGTGATGGAGTTTTAGTTAATAGCGCTATTGCAAAAGCACAGAACCCAGTTTTAATGGCAGAGTCATTTAAAAGCGCTGTAATATCTGGACGTAAATCTTTTATCGCAGGTAGAATGCAAAAACTATCTTACGCAGATGCTAGCAGTCCTTTGAAAGGACTGATCTAAGCCGCTTTTTTTTTTCTTCTTGTCCAAAGAGTTCGTGGAGTTTTTTTTTTATTTTTTTTTTCGGTATCTTTTTTTTCAGTATTTTTTTTTTCAGTATCTTTTTTTTTCTTTTCTGAAAAAGTCTTTTTATTAATTTTATTTTTCTTTGAACTTTTTGGTTTTTCTATTTTTTCTTGATATTCTTCTTTTAAACCATAGGTTTGATTAATATTTTCAACTCTATCAATCATTTTTTTATTTTTATCAAATAATTTTATACTATACTCTGGAATAATAAGTTGAGGATCTGCAAGAAAAGTAATTTTTGTTTTAAATTTATTCTCAAAATAATTAATTTCTTCTTTCAATATTTTTTCTATGTGTATTTTAACTTTTTCAGGAGCTTGAACACTTACACTTTTAACTTTTTCCGTAAAAAATAGCATTTCAGATTTTTTTACCAGTTTTAAAGCAAAAGACTCCAAAGACAAATTTGTCTCCCATTTAATCGAACCCTCCCTCAGTCTTTGCCTTGTCATTTCTAGCAGCCCAAAGGTGCTAATCTTACCAACTTGAATTCTTGCTCTATCTTTTCTTATGACCTCCCTCATTTTTTTTTCTACCAATCTTCTATTGAAAAAATTCATCATATCAATAAAGTCTATGACAATTAGACCGGATAAATCTCTAACTTTAATTTGTTTAGCTATTTCTTCAGCCGCTTCTAAATTAGTATTCAAAGCAGTTTTTTCAATATTTGAAGCTTTAATTGATTGTCCAGAATTAATATCAATTGCCACTAAGGCTTCAGTTGGATTGATTACCAAGTAACCTCCAGACTTTAATTTTACTACTGGGTCAAAAATATTATTGAGCTCTTTCTCTATTCCCACCTCATGAAATAAAGGAATTTTACCTTTATGTTTTTTTAAAAATTTTGCACTTTTTGGAATTAATTCTTTTATAAATATTTTGGCTTTTTGATATCCTTCATTCCCATCAACATAAATATTAGAAGTGTCATTGTCATAAATATCTCTTAAAGCTCTTTTTATAATGTCTCCTTCTTCATAGATTAATGATGGAGCATTAGAATCTAGAGCTTTATTCTGAATCTGATCCCACGTTTTCAAAGTATTTTGAAAGTCTTTTTCAATTTCATTTTTAGTTTTATTTGCTCCTGCGGTTCTTACAATAACTCCCATGCTTTTAGGTATCTCAATTTCATTTAGGATGGTTTTTATTTTTGATCTATCAGCAGAATTAAAAATCTTTCTAGATATACCTCCGCCTTTAGCAGTGTTAGGCATCAAGACTATATATTTACCTGCCAGAGATATAAAAGTTGTTAAAGCCGCACCTTTGTTTCCTCTTTCGTCTTTTATAACTTGGATTAAAACAACCTGGCCAGGTTTTATTACTTCTTGAATTCTATATCTTTTGACTCCATATGAATTTTTTAGTTTTTCTCTTACATTAGAGTTTCTTTTTTCAATTTCCGTTCCATTATTTGTTTCATTTTTTTCAATTACTGACTCAGAACTTTCATCTTTTTCAATTTCAGAATTTTCTTCATTATTATCAGAGAGCTTATCATTGCCGTTTACAGAATTATTTCTAGATCCATTTTCATTGTTCAATTCATCTAAGTTTTTATTTTTTAGATCTTCTCTTATTTTTTCTTCTACCTCTTGAAGTTTTTCTTTATCTTCAGTTGGAATTTGATAATAATCGGACTGGATATCATTAAAGGCAAGAAACCCATGTTTTACTCTTCCAAAGTTAATGAACGCAGCTTGCAAGGAGGGCTCAACTCTACTTACTGTACCTAAATAGATATTATTTTTAAAATTTAGCTTATTTTTATCTTCGTACTCGTATTCTTCAATTCCATTTTCTGATTTGAGAACAATTCTAGTTTCATCTGGATGCGAGGCATCAATGTATAAATTTTTTTCCATTTTGAAAGAATTCCTTTTGTGATTAATTTTTGTGAATTTTGTTTTAAATTTTGCATTGAAATACTATACAAAATTTTTTGATTTTAATCATCAATTAAGAGGTCTATAAATACGCCTTAAGATAGCCAAAATTTAAGCTTTACCTCATATGAATCATGTTTAGTCATTTTAACACCTTAATTAAAACAGTTATTGTAATATTTCTTTTCATATTTTTTTTACTGTTTTCAGCTCTTTGGTATTTTTCCTCAGGACTACCCGATTACAAGAAACTAGAAACTTATGAACCTCCTGTTTCTAGTAGAGTATATGCCAACAACGGAGACTTGATCGCGGAATACGCTGTAGAAAAAAGGTTATTTGTTCCCTATGAATCAATTCCTAAACGTATAATAAATGCTTTTCTTTCAGCCGAAGATAAAAACTTTTTTGATCATCCTGGAATTGATCCGCAAGGTATTATTAGAGCTGTCATTAATAATTTTAAAAATATCATTAACGACAAAAGACTTGAAGGTGCATCGACAATAACCCAACAAGTCGCAAAAAATTTTCTTTTAACAAATGAGGTTTCCTTAAAAAGAAAAATAAAAGAAGCTATCTTAGCATTTAGAATTGAAAAGGCTTACAGCAAAGAAAGAATATTAGAGCTTTATTTAAATCAAATATATTTAGGCAGTGGCACCTACGGTATAGCTGCAGCAAGTTTAGAATATTTTGATAAATCTGTTAAAGATTTAAGTTATTCAGAAGCAGCCTTACTAGCGGCTTTACCAAAAGCCCCAAGTAGATATAACCCATTTAGATATTACGAAGTGGCTAAGTTAAGAAGAAATTTAGTTTTACAAAACTTAAATGAAAATAACTTTATTAACAACAATGAGTTAAAAAAATTTAAATCAGAAGAAATTAATCTAAAAAAAAGAAAAATTAAACTCCTTCAAGAAGCTAATTATTATACAGAAGAAATTAGAAGAATTATCAAAGATAATTATGGGTTTGATAAACTTTATGCAGAAGGTTTATCCGTAAAATCTGCAATAGATGTTAATTATCAACTCTATGCCTTAAGTGCTTTAAGATTAGGAATAGAGTCTTATGATAAAAGACATGGTTGGAGAGGTCCAATTTTAAATATAAAAACAAAAAAAAATTGGAAAGAATTTTTGAGGGAAAAAAAAATAGACTCTAGTTTAAACTGGAGTTTCGCTAAGATAATAAATATTAAAGACTCAGGAATAGATTTTCAAATTTTAGATAAAAAAATACAAGGA
>Ga0307986_10004043_pt1 | contig 10044 bp, 19 predicted proteins | sample EllFjometageno82_FD_203170 | JGI IMG/M metagenome (GOLD analysis project Ga0307986, IMG submission 203170) | Marine microbial communities from Ellis Fjord, Antarctic Ocean - #82 | ecosystem: Environmental > Aquatic > Marine > Unclassified | place: Southern Ocean | collected 2014-10-09
TTTTTAGTGTTTAATCTAACAAGATTGTTTAATTTCATTATTTTTTCTCCCTATTTAAAACAATATCTGAAATTTTTTTCCCTCTCACTGCAGCTATATATTTTGGAGAACTTTGAGAAACTAAACCATTAAGACATGCTTTCAATACATTGTGGGGATTAGCAGAGCCTAATGATTTAGCTACAACGTCTTGAATGCCTAGAACTTCACAAACAGCTCTAACTGCACCGCCTGCAATTATACCTGTACCGGCCGGGGCGGATCTCATAAATATTTTACCCGAGCCATTTCTTCCTTTAACATCATGATGCAAAGTTCTTCCATCTTTTAAAGGAATTTGAATTTGATTTCTCTTTGCTACTTCTGTTGCTTTTTTAATAGCGTCAGGAACTTGTTTGGATTTACCCTGACCAATACCTACGGTTCCTTTTTGATTACCAACAACAACTAAAGCGGCGAATCCGAATCTTCTACCGCCTTTTACAACTTTTGTTATTCTATTTATAGATACTAGTTTTTCCTTAAATTCACTATCTGTTTTTTTATAATCAGCCATTAAAACTCCAGTCCATTTTTTCTAAGAGAATCTGCAAAAATTTTTATTCTTCCATGATATTTGTTCGAACCACGATCAAAATAGACTTTATCTATTTTTTTTTCTTTCGCTCTTTTTGCTAAGATCTCACCGAGTATTATTGATGTATCCTTTTTGTTTTTTTTGTCTTTTTTAATCTCTTTTTCTATAGAAGAAACTGAAACTAAAGTTTTTTTGCTTTTATCGTCAATTATTTGAGCTGTAATATTTTTAAGCGACTTGAATACAGATATTCTAAATCTATTTACGTTGACATTTTTGAGTTTTTTCCTGTTGCTCATTTGTCTTTTAATTTTACTGCTAATTTTTTTCATAAGTTATTTCTTTTTACCCTCTTTTCTTAGCACGAATTCGCCTCTTTCCTTCACGCCCTTGCCTTTATATGGCTCAACAGGTTTTAAATTTTTTATGTCAGCAGCTACTTTAGATACTAATTCTTTATCAATGCCAACTATCCTAATTACTGTTTGCTTTTCTACAGTTAGTTTTACGTCTTTTGGTATTTTAAAATTAATATCGTGACTGAAGCCAAGTTGTAAATTTAATAGCTCCCCTTTTAAGTTGGCTCTAAAACCCACGCCTGTAATTTCTAAAATTTTTTCATGTCCAGTAGAAACACCTTTTACGGCATTATTTATTAAGCTTCTATAAGTTCCCCACATAATGAGGGTTCTTTTGTCTGTTTTTTTTTCTAGTGGCTGTATTTGAAACTCATTATTTTCATTTACTTTAGACGAAAATATTTTTTCATTAATCGTGAGTTGTTTTGAGCCCTTTGGTCCAGATATAGTTAGATTACTACCGTCAACAGTGATTGAAGATTCTTTCGGAACAGTTATATTTTTTTTACCAATTTTTGACATTAAAATACCCTACAAATTATTTCGCCACCGATATTATTTTTTCTAGCCTCATTATCAGACATCACTCCTCTTGGTGTAGATAAAATTGCTAGTCCAAGACCGTTCATAACCTTAGGTATACTCGTTGCTCTTGAGTACACTCTTCTTCCGGGCTTAGATACTCTTGTTATTTCTTTAATTACTGGCACACCTTCGTAATACTTTAGCTCGACCTTTAGATTTTTTTTATTATTTTCCATTTTTTCTACATAGTAGTTGTTTATAAAACCTTCATTTTTTAAAATGTCTAAAATATTTTGTCTAAAATTTGACGCCGGCACGTTAATATTTGGAAGTGATCTCATTTGACCATTTCTAATTCTTGTAAACATATCTCCTATCGGATCATTTAAAGTCATTTATTCTCCTACCAACTAGATTTTGTCATACCGGGAATTTTACCAGAAGACGCCATGTCTCTTAGTGCTATTCTTGATATTTTTAATTTTCTGTAAACGCCATGTGGCCGTCCTGTTATCTCACATCTATTTCTTATTCTTATTTTTGATGAGTTTTTAGGTAATTTGTTAAGCTTTAATTGTGCGCTAAATCTTTCCGCTAGGGGTAGTTTTTTGTCATTTATTATTGTTTTTAATTTTAGTCTTTTATTAGCATACTTCTTGGTAAGTCTTATTCTTTTTAAATTTTTTTGTATTGCACTTGTTTTAGCCATAAATCCTTAATTAGTTGTTTCGTTTATTATTAATGGAAAGTTGAACTCTTTTAATAGTTCAATTGTAGCTTTTTTTGAACCACTATTAGTGACAATAGTTATATCCATACCTCTTATCTTATCAACTTTGTCAAAGTTAACCTCTGGAAAAATTATATGTTCTTTTATCCCAAAACTGTAATTGCCAGAATTGTCTACACTTTTTATACTGAGTCCTCTAAAGTCTTTTATCCTTGGAAGGGCAATATTAATTAGCCTGTCTAAAAACTCATACATTTTACTAGATCTTAAAGTTACTTTAATGCCCGCACTTGTTCCTTTACGTGTTTTAAAATTAGCAATTGATTTTCTAAATTTTGTAATTATAGGTTTTTGCCCAGCAAGTAATGACATGTCTTCCAGACAAGATTTAACTTTTTTGCCGTCCGCAGCATCATCGCCAAGACCCATATTTAAAACAATTTTATCAAGCTTAGGCACTTCATGTTTGTTTTTAAAATTTAACTTCGACATTAAACTCGAAACTATTTTTTTTTCATATATATCTTTTAATCTAGTAATCATTATTTTTTATCACTTTTAATTTCTTTTTTTTTATCTACATTCTTAACATTGGATTGGTGTATAAAAGCTTCCTTGCTAATTATACCTCCTTTGTTTTCTTTTGTTGGCTTAAGATGTTTCTTTATCATATTAATTGACTTAACTTTTATTAAACACGCTTTTCTGTTAATTTCTAATATTTCACCAGTTTTACCCTTGTCTTTCCCAGTTATAATTTTAACTTGTACTCCTTTTTTTAAATTCATCATCTATATTACCTCGGGTGCTAAAGAAATTATTTTAGTATGTCCTTTTGATCTTAATTCTCTTGTTACGGGACCAAAAATTCTTGTTCCGATAGGTTCTCCTTTTTCGTCAGTCAAAACAACGGCGTTATTATCAAATTGTACTTTTGAGCCGTCATCACGAAAAATTTCTTTTCTTGTCCTAACAACGACAGCTTTATGTACTGCACCTTTTTTAACTTTACCTTTTGGTATGGCGTCTTTTACACTAATAACAATTAAGTCCCCAACGCCAGCGTATCTTCTTTTTGATCCACCTAATACCTTGATACACTCAACTCTTTTAGCGCCAGTATTATCAGCTACTGTTAATTCTGTTTGTACTTGTATCATCTATCTATCACTTCCCAGGTTTTCTTTTTTGATATTGGTCTGCACTCAATTATTTCTACGTTGTCACCCTCTTTGTATTTGTTGTTCTCGTCATGAGCATGATATTTTTTAGATCTTTTAATAACTTTAGCATAAAAAGGGTGTTTAAATTTTCTTGTAACCTCAACAACAACTGTTTTATTGTTTTTTGAACTTGTTACTTTGCCTTTTAATGTTTTTTTACTCATTATTTGCCACCCTTGAGATTTGTGTACAATCTAGCTATATCTTTTTTGATTAAGTTATATTGAGCTGGATTTTCCACCTGTCCATTTATTTTTTTGAACCTAATATTAAATAAGTCTTTTTTTAATAGCATAATTTTTTTTTCGGCCTGATCTTTAGTTAGTTTATTTAGTTCTTTTCTTTTTTTCATTTTATCTTTTTATAAATTTTGTTTTGATGGGAAGCTTAGCAGAAGCTTTGTATAGAGCCTCTTTAGCGACTTCTTCCGTCACGCCGTCAATTTCAAATATTATTCTCCCCGGCTTAACTCTGCACGCGTAATATTCTGGAGCTCCTTTACCTTTTCCCATTCTCACTTCAGTAGGTTTCTTTGAAACAGGAATATTAGGAAAAATCCTAGTCCATACTTTGCCAGTACGTTTCATATATCTTGTCAAAGCGACACGGGCAGCTTCAATTTGTTTCCCTATAATACGCTCTGGCTCCATTGCTTTTAGACCGAACTGACCGTAGTTTAGTATAGCACCTCTAGTAGCCGTACCATGTATTCTGCCTTTAAAAGCTTTTCTAAATTTAGTTCTTGTTGGCTGTAACATTTTTTACTCTTTCCATTTTTTCTTTATCAATATCTTTTAAAAACAATTCACCTTTATATATCCAAACTTTAATGCCGATAATACCGTATGTTGTTAAAGCTTCAGAAGTTCCGTAGTCTATATTCGCTCTAAGTGTGTGAGCAGGAATACTTCCTTCTCTCAACCACTCAGTACGAGCAATTTCATTTCCTGCAAGTCTTCCACTTACCATAACTTTGATTCCTTTTGCATTTAATCTCATGGCTGATTGCATGCACCTTTTCATAGCTCTTCTGTATGCTATTCTTTTAACTAACTGTTGAGCTATATTTTCTGCAGCTAAATTAGCATTTAGTTCTGGTTTTTTAATTTCTTTAATATTAACAGTTACTTCACTATCTGTAATTTTTGATATATTTTTTTTAATCTTCTCTATGTCTGAACCTTTTTTTCCTATTACAAAACCTGGTCTAGAAGTGTGAATTGACACTGTTATCTTTTTAGCAGATCTTTCTATAATTATTTCAGATACGCCAGAGTTAGTAATGTTTTTTTTAATATACGCTCTAATTTTAAAATCTTCTATGAGATATTTACCAAAATCTTTTTTTTTAGCAAACCAGTTTGAATCCCACCCTCTATTTATGCCGAGCCTAAACCCGATTGGATTAATTTTTTGGCCCATTTTTTACCTCTTTTTTTTCTTCAAGAACAATAGTTATTCTGCTGAAGGGTTTTTTAATAGGACTAGCTCTTCCTTTAGCTCTTGGTCTGAATCTTTTCATGACTAAAGATTTGCCAACATAGGCCTCTTTAATAAACAAATTATCAATATCAAATTGAAAATTATTTTCTGCATTAGCAATAGCTGATTTAACAGTTTTACTTACGTCTATAGCAATTTTTTTTCTTGTAAAATCCAAGTCTCTTAAAGCTACGTCTGCTTTTTTTCCTCTTATGTGGTCTAATACAATTGATACTTTTCTTGGACTTGACCTAACATTTTTATTAACTGCTTTTATTGAGATACTATTTTTTTCCACTGTCTCCTCCTGCTGGTTTAGCTGACGGTGCGGCCACTTTTTTATCTGCTGGTGTGTGACCTCTAAAAGTTCTTGTTGGTGAAAATTCACCAAGTTTGTGACCAACCATTTCTTCAGAAATAGTAATTGGTATAAATGATTTTCCATTATGTATCATAAAACTCACTCCCACAAAGTCAGGTATAATAGTTGAGTTTCTTGACCAGGTTTTAATTGGTTTTTTATGTCCTGTTTGATCTTTAAGTCTATCAACTTTTTTTAATAAACTTGGATGAACAAAAGGACCTTTCCATACTGATCTAGCCATAACTATTTTCTTCTTTTCTTTCTTCTTGTTATTATTAATTTATCACTTCTTTTTGGTCTTCTAGTTTTTAAACCTTTAGCGGATTGACCCCATGGAGACACAGGACTTCTACCACCAGAGGTTTTGCCCTCTCCACCACCATGTGGGTGATCTACAGGGTTCATTGCAACTCCTCTTGTTTGTGGTCTTCTACCTTTCCATCTTTGTCTGCCGGCTTTTCCAATTTTAATATTTTTTTGATCCGGATTAGAAACAATTCCAATCGTTGCAACGCAGTCACTTCTTACTTTTCTCGTTTCTCCGGAAGCTAATTTGATAATGGCATAGTCATCATCGAAACCTGATAGAGTTACAGATGAACCAGCTGATCTTGACATTTTGGCTCCATTACCAGGTAACAACTCAACATTATGAACGGAGGTACCGGGCGGTATATCTTTTAACTCTAAACAGTTTCCAATTTTAATTTCTATATTTTTTCCAGACTCAACTTTATCACCAACTTTCAAACTTTGAGGGCATATAATGTAATTCATTTCATTATCATCATATTTAATTAATGCAATGTAAGCTGTTCTATTCGGGTCATACTCTATACGTTCTACTATTGCTGAAACATTTCTCTTTTTTCTAAAAAAATCAACTATTCTATACTTGTGTTTTTGACCTCCACCCTGGTGTCTAGAAGTAATTCTACCATAGTTATTTCTTCCACCTGTAACGGATTGGCCTCTTGTCAGCGGTTTGTAAGAAGAGCCTTTCCACAATCCACTCTTGTCAACAATTACTGTTCCTCTTGTCGATTTAGTGTAGGGTTTAAATGTTTTTAATGCCATTTTATATTCCTGTAGTTAGGTCAATACTTTGACCTTTTTTTAATGTTATAATTGCTTTTTTGTATCCACTCTTGGTGGACATCTTACCTTGTTTTAATTTCTTTTTAGTTTTAGTGTTTATTATGTTTACTTTTAATACCGTCACTTTAAATAATTTTTCGATATTTTTTTTAATAGTTTTTTTGTTGGCTTTATTGTGAACTTTAAATACAGTTTTATTTTGTTCTGAAAGTATAGTTGCTTTTTCAGTTATTATTGGCTGTCTTATAGAATCTATATAATTAATCTTTTTCATTTAAAATTCTTTTTTCTATATTCCTTATTGAACTTGAAGTTAAAATCACATTTTTATATTTAAATAAATCATAAATATTGGCACCTATGTCACTAACAATTTTAACGTTTTTAATGTTTCGTGCAGATTTGTTAATATTTTTTTCAGAAACTTTATCAGAAACGATTAATGAATTAGATAATTTATTGTCTAATAAAAACCTGTTAAATATTTTTGTTTTTTTTATTTCATCTTTAACATCATTTAAAATATATAAATTTTTATCTATATTTTTTTTAGAAAGTGATTGAGCTAACGCCAGTTTCCTTGCTTTTTTATTAATTTTTTTTACTTTATAAACAGCACCTTTTGGGCCGTGTGCTACTCCACCACCAACAAACAACGGTGCTTTCTTACTGGCGTGTCTCGCGCCGCCTGAACCTTTTTGAGCTACAATTTTTTTAGTAGAGCCTCTTATTTCATTTCTTTGTTTTGTTTTAGCTGTTCTTGGCTTTGTATGATTTAGGTGCCAGTCTATTACTTGCTTAATTAGTTTATAATTCACTTTAAGATTTATAATTTTATCAGAAACTTCAATAGAATCTGACTTATTTCCAGCTATATCTAATAATTTAAATTTCATTTATTTCTTTTTACCTTTAGCAAGTTCTGCTTGTTTAACTTTTTCTTGATATTTTTCTACCATTGTTTTTCTTTTAACATCTTTAACAGACTCTTTTAGTAATACAGTTGAATTTTTAGACCCAGGTATAGAGCCTTTTAAATATATTAAGCTATTTTCTTCATCTGATTTTATAATCTCTAAATTCAACATCGTTCTAAATTTATCACCCATATGTCCTGCCATCTTCTTACCCTTAAAAACTTTACCAGGATCTTGTCTTTGACCTGTAGAACCATGTGACCTATGAGAAACAGAAACTCCATGAGAAGCTCTTAATCCACCAAAGTTCCATCTTTTCATTACTCCTGCAAAACCTTTTCCAATAGTTTTCGATCTAACATCGACAAACTTTTTATCTTTTAGTATCTCTAAACCAAATTCATTTCCTTCTTTAAACTCATCTTCGATATTTACCCTAAACTCTTTGAGTACTTTTTTTGGCTCAGCATTTTTTTTTGCAAAATAACCCTTCATTTGTTTCTTTAGTTTTGAATTTTTTATTTTAAAAAAACCAACTTTAATCGCAGAGTACCCTCTTTTTTCTTTAGTTATGACGTCTAAGACTCTTCCTTTTTCAATTCGTATAACGGTTACAGGCACGGATTGACCGCTTGCCATGAATTCTCTCGTCATACCTAATTTTTTTCCTATCAGTCCTATTGTCATATTTAAATTTTAATTTCTATATCTACGCCAGAAGCTAAATCTAGCTTCATTAATGCCTCAACTGTTTGTGGCGTTGGTTCTATAATGTCTATTAATCGTTTGTGGGTTCTTGACTCAAATTGTTCTCTACTTTTTTTATCTATATGAGGCGATCGTAAAACGGTGTATTTTTCTATTCTTGTAGGTAAAGGTATTGGGCCTTTAACCTGCGCACCAGTTCTTTTTGCTGTGTTTACGATTTCCTCTGTAGATAAATCCAAGATTTTATTATCGTAAGCCTTTAAATGTATTCTTATGTTTTGTTTTTCCATAAATTAAGCTAATTTTTTTGTTACCTCGTCTTGTACATTTTGTGGAACTTTATCATAGTGACTAAATTGCATAGTATATTGAGCTCTGCCTTGAGTAGAGGAACGAAGGTTGTTTATATAACCAAACATGTTAGCTAAAGGCACTGTTGCATTAATTGCTGTAGCGTTTCCTCTAGCTTCTGTCGATGCTACTTGCCCTCTTCTACTATTTAAATCGCCAATAACATCGCCCATAAAATCTTCTGGTGTAACAACTTCAACCTTCATCATCGGTTCTAACAATTTTAGTGTTGCTTTCTGACATAGCTCTCTAAAACAATATCTCGCAGCAATTTCAAAAGCCAAAACACTTGAGTCAACATCATGGTGAAGACCGTCTAAAATTGTAACTTTAAAATCAATAACAGGAAAGCCTGCTAATATTCCACTTTCTGCTACACTCTTGACACCTTTTTCAACACCGGGAATAAATTCTTTTGGTATGGATCCACCTTTAATTTTATTTTCAACTTCCGTACCTTTGCCAGGCTCCAATGGCTCAACACTCAGCGTAACTTTAGCAAATTGTCCGGAACCACCACTTTGTTTCTTATGGATGTATGTAACTTCAGCTGAATTTAGTATTGTTTCTCTGTAAGCTACTTGTGGAGCACCAACATTTGCTTCCACTTTAAATTCTCTTTTCATTCTATCAACAATTATATCTAGGTGTAATTCACCCATACCTTTGATTATAGTTTGTCCGGATTCTTCGTCTGATGTAACTCTAAAAGACGGATCTTCCTTAGCAAGTCTTCCTAAAGCTTCTCCCATTTTTTCCTGGTCAGCTTTAGTTTTAGGTTCAACAGCAATCTCAATCACTGGGTCTGGAAACTCCATAGGTTCTAATAAAATAGGCTTTTCTTCCTCACAAAGAGTATGGCCTGTAATAGTAAATTTAAGACCTGCCAATGCAACAATATCTCCTGTTGTTGCCTCTTTAGTATCCTCACGACTGTTAGCATGCATTAGTAACATTCTACCAACTCGTTCTGTTTTTTCTCTTGAAGAATTGTAAACACTTGTTCCGGTTTTGATAGTACCTGAATAAATTCTTATAAAAGTTAGTGAGCCAACAAAAGGATCGTTAGCTACTTTAAAGGCTAATGCAGAAAATGGTTCGCTGTCACCAAATTTCATTTCTACTTTATCCTCCGTACCTAATATCGTGCCATCTATTGCTCCAATATCCATTGGACTTGGCAAATAATCTACAACAGCATCTAAAAGTGGCTGAACCCCTTTGTTTTTAAAAGCTGAACCAGTAGTTATTGGAACAAAATTAAAACCTAGAGTACCTTTTCTTATACATTTTTTAAGATCTGTTTCTGATGGTTCTTTACCATCAAGATAGGCTTCCATTAATTTCTCATCTTCTTCAACAGCCGCCTCAACCAATTCTTTTCTATATTTATCAGCTTTTTCCTTCAATTCAGCTGGAATATCTATAACGTCAAACTTTGCTCCAAGATCTTCATTTTGCCAGATAATAGCTTTCATCCTAACTAGGTCGATCACACCTTTGAGGTCTGCCTCTGAACCAATAGGCAATTGCAATACTAGAGGTTTACAACCCAATCTTTCTTTAATCATGTTAACACACATATAAAAATCAGCACCAGTTCTATCTAGTTTGTTTACAAAACAAATTCTAGGAACTTTGTATTTATCCGCCTGTCTCCAAACTGTTTCTGATTGTGGCTCAACACCTGCAACACCGTCAAAAACACAA